>JACCDW010868841.1_pt1 | contig 33549 bp, 49 predicted proteins | sample 7449781 | NCBI WGS metagenome assembly JACCDW01 (sample SAMN15323449, study PRJNA562643) | freshwater metagenome | isolation source: river surface water | place: USA:Blue River Watershed | collected 2017-08-18
CCGGCAGACGCATAGCATTGGTGATGTGGTGAGGCTCATGGACCCCCAATCCATTTACAATATCGGCCTTGGTGCCGTGGTCGCCGGTATGGGTTGGTTCGCCCGTGAGCTATGGGGTGCGGTGGCGGAACTGCGCCGCGATGTGAAGCAGATCGAAGTCGATCTTCCTAGCCATTACCTTCGCAAAGATGAATTCCGCGAAGGGATCAATGAAATTAAAAGCATCTTGCGCGAAATTTTCGTCAAGATTGACGATCTTAAAGATCGAAAAGCCGACAAATGACCGGTGCGAGCAAGGAAGCCAATGGCAGCAGAACCAATACTGTACGCATCCGCGAAGGTTTTTAGCGGCATAGGAGGGCTTATGGGAGGTTTTAGTCTTCTAGCGTTCGTAAAGCCGAAGGGTATTGTTGATGCCGTTCTCCATGGCGGCGTCTCAACCGGCTGCGCGATCATTTTTGCCGGTCCAGTAATCCGGTATTTTAATGCACTCCCCGACGATTGGGAATTTCAGATGATGGCCGGTTTTCTCATCGGCTTTTGTGCGTGGTTCTTGATGTCAGCTATCGCCAACTTCTTCATTAAGAATGAAGGCAAGGACATCCTTGAGGTGGCGGCTGAAACCAAAACCCGCGTCAAGAAGGTCCGCAAAGCATGATGGAAGATTTTGCATTCTTCCTTAACACAAAAGGCATATGGCTAGATTTGGTCGCCAGTATTGTTCTTTTTGTGGCAATCGTTCTCGCTCTTCTTAGCAAGAAGCTGCCATCGTACCACGAAAAGCCCCTCTACTTTGTGGGGTTCTTCGCTTTCGTGAACGCTTTGACGATCATTGCCACGGCAACGATTGGGCCTTTGTCCGCCATGTCTCATCAGAAGATTGGCAACATCCCGGAAACGGGAATCTTGATGGCTTTGGCAACGGTTGGCGTTCAGTTCTTGTGGAAGCACTACAAGAGCGGTGGCTTTGTTCTGCCAAAAGCGGTTTCAAAGCCTGTCGCTAAGAAGCCCCAAAGGAAGCCCGTAAGGAGGAAATGATGGATTTCGGCAAAATGGGTGGGCTTTTAGCCCAAGTCGCGCCCACAATCGCATCAGCCCTTGGCGGCCCTTTGGCGGGGCTTGCTGTCAAAACACTTTCAAGCGCCCTTTTGGGGACTGAACAAGGCTCCGAACAAGAGGTTGCGGCGGCATTAAGCTCCGCCACGCCGGATCAGTTGGCAAAGTTAAAAGAAATTGATGCAAATTTTGCCATCACTATGAAAAAGCTCGACATTGATCTTGCTCAGATTGATGCCACAGACCGGAATAGCGCCCGTCAGCGTGAGGTGAGCCTTAAAGACAAAACGCCGACCATATTGGCCGGGGTTGTGTGCATCGGGTTTTTCGGAACACTTAGCGGTCTCATGTTCTATGGCCTCCCCGCACGGGGCCAAGATGCCCTACTTATCCTGTTGGGTGCTTTGTCATCGGCCTTCACGGCAGTGATTGGCTATTATTACGGCTCATCGTCCGGCTCGCGGGCGAAGGAGCAAATCATCGCAGACATGGGTAGCAAGAAATGAAACAGAACTTTGAACAGTCGCTTGCGCTCGTTCTGAAGCACGAAGGCGGGTGGGTGGATGACCCGCACGATCCCGGCGGTGAGACGAATATGGGCGTCACGAAAAAGGTATGGGAAGAATGGGTTGGTCATCCCGTCCCCGCCGGATCGCTCAAGTCGCTGACCGTGGCCGATGTAGCCCCTGTCTATCGCAAGAACTATTGGGACAAGATTAAGGGCGACGATCTGCCGGATGGGGTGGACTATGCTGTGTTCGACTATGCCGTGAACAGCGGCACTGGCAGGGCAGCAAAGCAGCTTCAGTCGTGCCTTGGTGTAACGGCTGACGGGGCTATTGGCCCGAAGACTGTCGCGGCGGCTCAAACGGTTGATCCCGTTGCTCTGATCAAGTGTATCTGCGATAATAGGTTGGCCTTCCTTCAGAAATTGCCGACATGGGGTCGGTTCGGCAAAGGCTGGGGTCGCCGCGTTGCGGATGTGAGCAAGACGGCTCAAACAATGGTCGGGTAACATGACAACGGGTCTGACCTATTCTCAGTATGTGACACAGATTGCCACGCTGGCAGTCGTGGATGAGGCAGACCCAGCCTTCGTCACAATCCTGCCTCAGATGATCACTTATGCGGAAAACCGCATGTATCGTGATCTCGACTTCCTATTCACGTCGATTGCCACGACATCCTACGGCCTCACTGTCGGCACCCGGACGATCCCGGTGCCTGCTGGCACGTTTGTGGTCCCCGAGCAGATCAACGTCATCACGCCGATGGGTACGGCCAGCCCCGACACGGGTGTGCGGAATCCTTTGCTGCCATGCACGAAGGAATTCCTCGACCAAGTCTATAACAACAGCCAGCAGAGGGGCCTGCCGAAGTATTTCTGCCCCTTTGACGATTATACGTTCCTCGTGGGTCCGTATCCCGATCAAAGCTATATGTGCGAGATCATCGGCACGTTCCGCCCGAACAGCTTGTCGGTGTCGAACCCGACCACGTTCATCAGCCTCTATCTGCCGGATCTGATGATTATGGCATCCATGATCTATGTGTCCGGCTATCAGCGCAACTTCGGTCGCGCGAATGATGACCCGCAAATGGCAATCACTTACGAGAGCCAATATCAGACGCTTCTGAAGGGCGCTCTGACAGAGGAAAGCCGGAAGAAGTTCGAGGCTGCAGCGTGGTCGTCGCAGTCTATGTCGCCCGTCTCCACGCCGACGCGGGGGTAACGCATGCCCCATAATGCCATCAAGTTCGTTCCGGGCGTCGATCAGAACCGGACGCCAGCCCTTAACGAAATGGCTATTTCGGAATGCCAGCTTGTGCGCTTTGTGCCGGACAAGCAGGGCATGGGCCTCGTGCAGAAGCTGGGCGGTTGGCAAAAATACTTCGGTGATGCGATTGGCTCGCCGGTCCGCGCGTTGCATGCGTGGGAAGGGATCAATCTCGATCAGCATCTCGGTGTCGGCGCTGAAAGCAGCTTGAGCGTCATCACAAACGGCAACGAGAACACGATCACACCGCAGAAGATCCTGCGCAATGAGCCGGTCAACTTCTCGACAACCGCTGGCAGCAATCTTGTTACGGTTACCGATACGGGCTCAAACACCGACCAGTATGATTCGGTCTATATTCAGACCGATGTCTCGGTTGGTGGGCTGATCCTGCGCGGTGTCTATAAGATCTATCCGCTCGGCCCGAACACTTACAACATCTATGCGACGAATACGCTCGGCGATCCGGCGCTTGCTACGACCACGGTCGCGAATGGTGGCATCGTTTCGGAATTGGCCGCCACGGCTGGATCCGCCGTCATCACGGTCACCCTTCCGGATCACGGCAAGCAAGTCGGCGATACCGCGACGTTCTTAGTCGCCACATCGATTGGCGGTCTGTCGATCTATGGGAACTATACCGTGCAGACGGTGTTGTCCTCGTCGCAGTACACCATCTTGGCGGCCAATCAAGCGAATGCGACAGTCATCGCGGTGACAGGCGCATCGGGCACCGGCGTGACAGCCACGCTGACGTTCTCAAGCGCATATGAGATTGCGAACGGCACCAATATCATCGTGGCGGGCATGACCCCCGCTGGCTATGATGGCACGCATACGGTGACTGGCACCGGTACAAACACTGTCAGCTTTGCAAGCGCTGAGACCGGAGCATTCGTTTCCGGCGGTACTATCACGGCACCGAGCGTCTCGACGTTCATCAACGGTGGTGAAGTCCGTTTTCTCTATTACAACGGCCTCGGCCCGCTACCGCAAGGCACCGGCTACGGTATTGGTCCTTATGGCGCTGGCGGATACGGTACGGGTATCCCGCCGATCCCGAACACCGGCACGCCGATCACAGCCACAGATTGGTCGCTCGACAACTGGGGCGAGACATTTATCGCCAATCCGACTGATGACGCGATCTATACATGGACGCCGAGCCAAAACGATCCCGTGGCAATCGTCATCCCGAATGCGCCGCCGGTAAACCGTGGCATATTTGTAGCGATGCCACAGCGTCAGATCGTGGCGTATGGATCGACGTTTACCGGTATCCAAGACCCGCTTCTTGTGCGGTGGTGCGATGTCGATAATTACGATTCATGGATTGGCCTAGTGACCAATCAAGCTGGATCGTACCGCATCCCGAAAGGCTCCCGCATCGTTGGCGCAATTCAAGGGCCGCAGCAGGGCTTGCTGTGGACGGATCTTGCGCTGTGGGCGATGCAGTATGTCGGCGGTGAATTCGTTTATGGCTTCAACGAGATCTCCGCTGGTTGCGGATTGATTGCGAAAAAGGCTGCCGGTCTGCTGAACAATCAAGTCTATTGGATGTCGCAGTCGCAGTTCTTCCGCCTCACCGGCACGGGCGTTGAGCCAATCTTCTGCCCCGTGTGGGACGTGATCTTCCAAGACCTCGACACAAACAATCTCGATAAGATCCGCTGCGCTCCGAACAGCCGGTTCAACGAAGTCACATGGTACTATCCGACCATCGGAAACGGTGGAGAGGTCTCGCATTATGTGAAGTACAATGCTGGTTTGAATTGCTGGGACTTCGGCACGTTGGGCCGCACGGCATGGATCAACCAGTCCGTGCTGGGGCCGCCGATTGGCGCTGGTGTCGATCAGTATATCTATCAGCACGAAGTCGGTCAGAACGACGATGTGCGGCCAATGACGAGTTGGTTTCAGACGGGCTATATGCAGCTGTCTGAAGCAGACGTGAAAATGTTCATCGACCAAGTGTGGCCCGACATGAAGTGGGGCTATTACAACGGTGTGCAGAACGTCACGTTGAGCCTTAGCTTCTACGTTGTGGATTATCCCGGCGAGACGCCAACGGTGTATGGTCCTTTCCTCCTCACACAGCAGACTACATTCGTGACGCCGCGCTTCCGTGGCCGCCTTGTGTCGATCCGCATGGAGAGCAATGACTTCAACACGTTTTGGCGCATCGGTAATATGCGCTACCGGTTTCAAGTGGATGGACGCTTCTAATGGCTAGTTTAGACGATATTCTAACTACTCAGAAGAACGGCGTTGTCGCCATTAACGGCATCAACCGGTCGCTGGCTGGCATCTATAATTACATGAAGGGCAAGCCGCTTGCGTCCGGCGCAGCTGGCACGGGCGGATATTCAACGCTCTATACGGTGCCAACTGGATCGCAAATGGCGATTGTTGATATCGAGATCTGCAACACGGCAGCATCTCCTGCGACGTTTTACATTTCGTTGTGCGCTGCTGGCGATACAGCTGGTGCGAGCAATGCAGTGTTCTATGCTGCGCCGATCAATGGCAACACAACGGTGCAGTGGACGGGCCAGCAAGTGCTTGATGCCGGGGGCTTCGTGGCTGCCTACGCTTCTGCATCGACAGTGACGATTAAGGTCGGCGGAGGTCCGGGTCAGTGACGATCACCGTATATCCTCCGTATGGCGCAACGGTAAACAACGCGTTCTATGCGCAGTTCGGCGGCTCGACTGTCGATGCATTCGGGCGCTTGCGTGTCACGACGCCATTCACACTATTTGACAGTCAAAGCCGGTTCGCAGCCGACAATCAGTATAGCTATGTGACTGACGTGGGCGGCTCGACAACATACAACACAAATAAGTCTTCAGTGAATTTAGACGTTACCACAACATCCGGATCAACTGTGTTGGCACAGACGTTTCGGGTGTTCCCATATCAGCCGGGAAAGGGCTTGCTGACGCTGCAAACATTTACGATGGCAGCAGCTAAGACGAACCTCGTACAGCGTGTTGGATATTATAGTGCGCAGAACGGGGTCTATCTTGAGCAGGGAGCGAACGGCGTCACGTTTGTGCTGCGCACTTACACTGGCGGCTCGGTCGATAATTCTCGTTATGTGACGCAAGCAAATTGGAACGGCGACAAGCTTAATGGGACCGGCCCTTCCGGCGTCACGCTCGATCTGACGAAAACACAAATCCTATGGTTTGATTTCGAGTGGCTCGGCGTCGGTAACGTGCGCTGTGGTTTTGTGATCAATGGCCAGTTCATTGTGTGCCACACGTTCCAAAATGCAAACTTCGGCACATCAGTATACATGCAGACCGCCATTCTGCCTTTGCGGTTTGAAATCACGAACACCGGTGTGACAGCATCGAATTCTACGTTGCAGATGATTTGCTCGTCAGTTCAGTCAGAAGGCGGCTATGAGCAGACATCGCAAATTTTTACAGCGCGCCGCACCGATGATGGCAAAGCGATAGCGAACAACACCGGTCTGACATTTACGCCGTTGGTGTCGATTAGGGTCAACGCAAGCTATTATGGTGCAGTAGTGATCCCCGAAGGCGTGTTATTCCACCCTACGGCGGCGGGTTCGACGGGTTATGAGGTTGTCCTTGCCCGCGATGCTACGCTGACTGGGGCAACGTGGGGTTCGACCATAGCTGGCGGCCAAGTCGATGTAGATACTGCTGCAACGTCTATGACTGTAACAGCGGATAATATCATTGAATCGGCTTTTGCTGCGCAGAGCGCGCAATCAACCAATGCCGCTATTGTGCCAACTGGGTACAATTTCGACACGCAAATTGGCTATCCCGCCTCTCTTTCGGGGAATGGCTTTGCAAGCAGTCAGACCTATACGCTGGGCGTGCGCGGGCTGAATAACAGTCCGACTGGGTCCGGCACAGGGTCTCTATTCTTCTACAACCTAACGGTGTGATCATGCCGCTTAAAAAAGGCTCATCGCAAGACACGATCAGCGCCAATATCAGCGAATTGGTGCGCAGCGGTAGGCCGCAGAAACAAGCGATTGCGATTGCGCTGGATACGGCGCGTCGTGCAACGCGTGCGGAAGGTGGCATGACCACCACGACCACGACTGAAGGCCCTGCGATGGGCAAGGTGCATCATGGCCCGATCCGTTCTGCCGTTGCTGGCCGCACCGATCATCTCCCGATCCATGTGCCATCGGGCGCTTATGTGATCCCGGCAGATATCATTTCCGGGATGGGCGAGGGGAACACGGACGCGGGCTTCAAAGTTGCGAAAAGCATTTTCTCGCAGCCAATGTACGGCGCTGGCGCGAAAGCACCGGCATACGGCGCTGCTCCGACGCCATACGCTGAGAACCCGAACATGGCCTATGAGCAAAAGCTCGATGCGCCATACGGCATGGATATGCCCGCAAAAGCTGCTGGTGGTGAAGCGGATGCAGCTCCCATCGTGGCAGCCGGTGGTGAATATGTTATCCATCCCGAAGACGTTCGCCGTCTTGGCGGCGGAGACCTCGACGCTGGGCATCGTGAGTTGGACCGCTTTGTAAAAATGTACCGCAAGCATCTGATCGACACGTTGAAGAAGCTGCCGGGACCGAAGAAGGATTAATGGAGGGGAGCCATGTCCGAAGAGATTAAGGTCACAATCGCAACGCCGTTTGATGTGCATGAGCTGATGGAATTGGCGCTGGCGGCATGTGAAGAGAATGGGTTCGTAAATCCGAATAAGACAAAACTTCTTCAAGAGATATGGTCAGCTCTTCATATCAAGGACGGGCTTGTCGGCATCATTCGCGGCGATGATGGCGTCATTCAAGCAACAATCCTGCTACGCATAGGTACTCTATGGTACTCGGATGACCGCGTAATTGAAGAGAAAGCGATCTTCATCCATCCGAATTACAGAGTTGGAAAGGTCCGCAGAGCGCAGATTCTTATCGACTTTGCGAAATCGACGGCAGATCGTCTTGGTATCCCGCTGATAATTGGGGTATTATCCAACAACCGTACAGAAGCGAAAGTGCGAATGTACGAGCGCCAATTCGGCAAACCAACGGGTGCGTACTTTCTCTACGGCGCAACCACTGGAATGGCAAAAGGACATTAAGGCATGGGCGGCGGCGGTAAGTCACAAACAACCACCCAACAGGTATCGATCCCGCCCGAGGTTCTTGCGCGGTACAACGCCGTCAATGCTCGTGCGGAAGATGTGGCAAGCCGCCCCTTCCAACAGTACGGAACGACAGCTGAAGCTTTCGTTGCTCCTCTTACGCAAGCCCAGCAGCAGGGCGTCCAGCAGACCCAGCAATATGGGCAAGCCGCTCAACCGTATTTTGGGGCAGCCACGGATCAGCTTCTGACCGCGCAGCAGCAGGGTCAAGCTGGCCTCGGTGCCGCGTACCCGCTGATGCAGCAAGGCATTCAGACCGGCCAACAGCTCGGTGGCGAAGCCTATACCGGTTATCAAAACCTTCCCGGCGCATTCTTGCCATCGTTCGCGCAGGCTCAGCAGGGGATCCAGCAGGGCCTCGGCGCGGGGCAAGCTCTCCTTGGCGGCGGCCTCGGGTATACGCTCGCAGGCTCTCAAGGAGTTAGCCCGCAACAGTTTAGCGGCGCAGCATTGCAGCCCTATATGTCGCCGTTCCTCGGCAACGTGGTGCAGCAGACGATGGCTGCGCAGGCCCAGCAGAATGCTCAGCAGCGCAATGCTCTCACCGGCAACGCCATTCGAGCGGGGGCTTTCGGTGGCGACCGTGCGGGCATCGCACAAGCTAATCTCGCGTATCAGCAGAACCTCGCCAATCAGCAGACGCTGGCGAACCTTCTGCAAGGCGGCTATGGGCAGGCGCTCGGTGCCTTCCAGCAGCAGCAGGGCGTCGATCTCGCTGCGCAGCAAGCCAACCGTGCAGCTCTCCAGCAGACGGGGCAGAGCCTCGCAGGGCTGGGGCAGCAGGCCTTCGGCATGGGCACCGGTGCAGCACAGCAGCAAGCGGGGCTAGGACAGGCGCTGGCGGGCATCTACGGGCAGCAGGCGCAGGGTCTCGCAGGCCTCGGCCAGCAGCAATTCGGGCAGGGCCTCACGGCTGCCCAGCAGCAGGCTCAGCTGGCTCAACAGGGCTATGGCATGGGCGCGGGTACAGCGCAGGCGCTCGCCGGTCTTGGGCAGGGTGCGCAGGCCGCTGGGTTGCAGGGCGCGCAGGCGATGCTCGGGGCCGGTCAGATCCAGCAGCAGACCGAGCAGGCTGGCAAACAAGCTCTCTATAACCAGTTCCTGCAGCAACAGGGCTATCCGTTCCAAGTGGCTCAGTTCCTCGCGAACATCGCGATGGGCACCGGCGCGCTTTCCGGTTCGACTACGACCACGCAACAGCCCTCCTCATTCTTCTCTGACCGCAAGGTCAAGGAAAACGTCCGGAAGATTGGCGAAACCGAAGACGGTCTGCCGATCTACAAATTCCGATATAAGGGGGATAAAACGGAGCAGACACACATCGGCTATATGGCCGATGAGGTCGAGAAGAAGCATCCGGATGCCGTTGGCGAGTATGGCGGGGTCAAGACCGTTGATTATAACAAGGTCAATGCTCGCGAGAGCATGGGCGGCGCTGTCCATGAGGGATTGGGGCGCGCTGCTTTTGCTGATGGCGGCCCGTCTATCGTAAGCGAAAATGAGCTGGCACGGTTGCACAGTCTTGTGTCGCAGCACGGTGAAATGTACGGCAAGGCGAACACGCGAGCGGGCGTTGCTGGAACGATGCCGGGGGCTTCGTCGCATATCCCGCAACAAGGGCCGACAGGATTAAAACTCATTACGGCTGGGCCAGCTCCCCGGCAGCCCGAAGGCGGCCTTCGTGGCGCTATGGGCACCGCACAAGACGCAAAGCAAATGGTTGAGGGGGTTATTGGCAAATACAACCCGCAAACGAAAAAGCACGAAGGCAGCATTATCGATCAGATAAAAAGTGCTGGTCAGTCTATTCAAGGCTTAGTTGGCGGCGAAGCGGCGGCCAAAGGCGCGGATGCGGCAAGTAAAGTGGCGTCTGCTGAAGATCTTGATAAAATATCAAGAGGCATCGGGTTGTATGCGCATGGCGGCCTAGTACCGCGTGCTGGCTATAAGTTCGGCGGCGAAGACGTGTACAAAGCTGATCAGAGCTATGTGCCGGAAGAAGTTCTTGAAGCTGACAAGGATAAGCCGGAATTGATGACCGCTAAGGGTGGCACCGGCGGCGGTGGCGGTGGCAAGAGCGGCGCAAGCACGGCTCTCGGCATTGCTGGCACGTTGGCTAATTTCATTCCCGGCGTCGGCCCCGCGATTGGCACAGGCCTCAAAGCTGCTTCGATGTTCTTCAATGAAGGCGGCGTCGTTCCGCGCCACGGCTATCAAGAAGGCGGCCCCACCGATGAGGAAGCAGCTTTCCAGCGGGCTCTAAAGCGTACACTGCAATTTGAAGGCGGCTACACAGTCGATACTGGCGGCCCGACGATGATGGGCATTAGCAGCAAAGCCAATCCCGATGTTGATTTGCAGCGCGTGAAAGAAGACCCCGATTATCGCGCCGGTTTGTACCGTGATCGATATTGGAATGCGGTCGGCGCGGGCAAGCTTGAGCCTCAAATGCAAGATGTTGCGTTTGATACTGCCGTCAACCTCGGCGTTGGTCGCACGCAAGAGCTTCTGAAGCAAGCTGGTAACGATCCACAAAAGTTGCTCGCTCTGCGCCAGCAACACTATAACAACCTCATCGCACGCGACCCCGAAACCTATGGGAAATTTGCTAAAGGTTGGGCGTCTCGAAACCGCGCATTGGGCTATGAAGGCGGCGACACTGGTGGCATCGGTGGCGGGCGGGCTGTTGCTTCGGCTCAAACAGGCCCATCAGAAGGCGGCGAAGGTGGCGGCCTCGGCAACTTCCTTACAAGCTCGCGCTTCCTTGTGCCGCTAGGCACAGGCCTTCTGACGATGGCATCCTCGCCGTCGCGTTATCTCGGTGCGGCAGCTTTGCAGGGCCTCGGTGCTGGCTTGGCTGCGACAGGGCCGTCTGAGCTGCTGGAAGAGCGCACGAAGCAAGCGAAGCTTCAGAATGTCGGCACAGCAATCGACCTCGGCTTCCAAGGCATGAAGGTCATGGACGGCAAGCTGTGGCTGCAAACTAAAGATGGCCGCACGATGGAATACGGCAGCTGGCTTGATGCCGGTGAGCCCGAACTGGTCGCCGGTGGAATGGGCGCGAAGATGGCCCATGAAACGGCTAAATCTCTGTATAAGCAGACACCGGCAGGGGCCGACATTGGCGCGCCGAAACCGCCGCCTGTTCCGAAGCCGCAAGAATCTGTCATTGGCGGCCAGCCGTCGCAGCCAGCGGCGAAACCCGCTGATGGCACCTTTACGATTGAGTTGCCGCAGACTGCTGTTTCCGCAGCAAGCGCTGAAAATGCCCGCATCCGTGGGATGAATCAGACTGAGCGGGAGAGGCAGACTGAGATCAATCGCACCATTCAAGCGCAAGCATTGGCTAATAGAAATGCTGCTTTTGCGATGACGGATCAGCTCAATAACTTAGCTTCTCCGTTGGCTGCAATGGCTGCTGGAGATCAAATTGCTCCCGGTATGTTTGCCCCAGTCCTTGTCACAGCAGCCAATGCATTCAACTATGCTGTGCGGCAAGCGGGATTGGGTAAAGAGTATGAAGTCGCAGCGAACGCTGTGGATCAATACGAGCTGGCGAAGAAAGCAGAAGTGGCGCTTAGCGCCGCGAAAGCTGGTGGCTTGAACATGAAAGCGGTCAGTTCGCTTGAAGAATTGAGCCAAGCGATTGCTAACCCGAAGATGACAGCTGGCTCGGCCCGCGACATCCTCGCAACGACCATTTTGGAAAAACAGAAGGCGGCTGAAGAAGCTGTTTTCACTCAAAAATATGCCTCTCTCGGGAAACAGTTCCCGCTGGGGCAAGATGCAGCCACGGCATTTAGGCAAGCATACAAAGACGAGATGTATGCGAAGGAATATGCTGCCATTAAGGATCTCTTGAGCCGCCGCGCTCAAGATGGGACGCCTCTTGTTGGTTACCTTTTGAAAAAGGGTAATCTCGATAAGGATTTGGCAAATAAGATCACGCCACAACTTATTAACAAGATGTATGGCTTCGACATCTCTCGGTACTTCCTCAACACGGTGAAGTAAAATGGCTGGCGACAAAGAGCTGACGGTTGATTTTCTGAGAGAGATGTTCTCTCCACAAACAACTGCGCAACCCGCTCAACAGCAGCAATCGCAGCCGATGACAGTTGCTGAGCTTGAGAAGGTTACGGCTCCGAAGCCGCAGCCAACAGTAGGTTTTGGCGAAGATTTCGGGCGTTCAGTTGCAGCTGGTCTCGGCACGGGCGCAATCGGTCTCGCGGGTATGCCGGGAGATGTGCGCAATTTAGTGGAACTCGGCCTACAAAAAACGGGTCTCGGTTCTTTGGGCGAGAGATATGTTCCTACTTCAGCTGAGATGATTGCAAAGGCAAAAGAAGTAATGCCTTCAATCAAGGGACACCTCGAATACACGCCGGAATATACGGCAAGCCGTTATGCAAAGACGGCAGCTGAATTCCTTCCGGGCGCTGTAATCCCCGGTGGTGGTTTGAGCTTAGGGGCTCGTGCTGCTGGTTCTGTCGGAGCTGGATTGGCAACGCAAGGTGTTGAAGAATATTTGAAAGGCACTCCTGCCGAGGGGACGGGCTACGAAACAGCAGCAAAAATTGCGGCATCAATTCCGGGCTTTATGCTCGGCAAGGGAGCATATTCCGGCGCGCAAGGAGTAGTGGGTGGCGCTTTGCGCCCCGGCGCAGAGGCGGAGCGGCGCGCGGCAGAGGCGTATGGGAAAGACATCGCTCGTGGCGGCTCCTACGGGGTTCAGATGACGCCCGCTGAAGTTGCAGCAAGTGGCGTGCCGGTGCCCCCCGCAGCGACGGCAGGGAAGTCTACTGAGAAGTTGATGGTGGACGCTGCACAACGCGCCCCCGCTAGCGCTGTAACAGCATATGAGAAGGCGATTGATGCTATTAAGGGCACTGGTTCGGATATTGCACAAACAAGCCCTGCAAGCAGAGTTGGCGCTTATATCGACAATTTGTTCGGCGGCCAGCCGGTAAATGCGCTTGACGAAATTTCGCAAATTCAGTCGAGGGCTCGGCAAGTAAATTCGCAGAACTATGGGCAAGTGATGCAGTTGCCAAACGCTCAAAATGTTGGCGGCAAAAATTTAGACATTGTTGTTTCCCGTCTGCCGAAAGGCGTGATCGATGAAACTTTAGAAGCTCTGAGAGAAAGTGGCACAGGATTTACGCCAAAATCTCTCGGAATGGTTGCTACTAAAGATGGCTGGGTTTTGAACCCGCAAGGCATGCCGCTTCGGTTTTGGGACGAAGTCAAGCAAACGCTTGATACTAAAATTAACAAGCTCAAAGATCCTACGACTGGTAAAATTACCGACACCGGTGCATGGGGCCGTTGGAATGAAACTAACAAGCAACTAAAAACGGCGCTAGACAATGCTGTCCCGGAGTACGCTCCTGTTCGTGGCGCGGCGGCGGAAGCTGCTGGGGCGACAAATGCTATTGATCTTGGCACTAAATATCTTGGAGCAAACAACCCAAAACAGATTGCGATGATCGAGCGCACTGTGAAGGGCATGACGCCGGAACAACAGTATGATTTCGCGTATGGCGTTGCTGGTGGGTTCAAAGAACTTCTCGGTCGCGACCCGAAAGCGGCCCTTGCATTGTTTGGTGGCTCGAAAGGCGGCGACAGAGTAGAGCGCCTTAACAAAGCTCTTATGCCGTTGGGTGACGACGCTGGATACAAGCTTGTCGGGCAGGCAAATGCTGAGCTTCTAAATCTACAGTTGAAATCTCTGCCCGTTGGCGGTGGACAAGTTAAGTCTCTTCTGCCGTATGCCCCCGGACTGATTGGCGGCGCTGTGCAGTTGGGCGAAATGCTTTTGCAGCCAGCGTTGTGGGCAGGGAACCCTTCCGCATTCGCTACCATGTTGGTCGGCATGGCTGGCGGCAAGTTATACAACTGGAAAGAGGCGCGGGTAGCGTCTGAAGTTTTGAGCCTTTTGTCGGATCCAGCAAAGCATGCGGAGTTGGGAAGGCTGGCGGCGAGAGATGCCGCAGCTCGGTCGTTCCTCGGTAAAACAACCAACTATCTAGGGCGTGCAGGAGCGCCTGCTCTCGGCGTAGAGGCGCGTGAAAAAGATGCGTCGCCGATCAATGAGATCACGGTAAGGCCTGCACAGACATCTCGTGGGCAAGCTGCTGGCGGGCGTATTGGCCGCGCAACCGGTGGCCGCACCAATGGCATGATGACGGCGGAGATGCTTATGCAAGCCGCCCATGCCGCAAAAAAGAAAATTAATAAGACAACCGAAGAGATTTTGAACGCACCCGACGAGGCTGTGGTAAAAGCTCTTAGTGTCGCCAAACAACACATCTGAGGACAGCTTCGATGGTCAGCTCCTATACACCGAACAAGAACCTCGAAAAGCCCGGAAACGGCGACTACGTCGATACGTGGAACATCCCAGTCAATGGTGACATGAACATTATCGATGCTGCCTTTGGCGGCACATTCGGTGTGTCTCTAACGAACACGAACGTCACGCTGACACAGACGCAAGCGCAGAACGTCAATATCAACCTCACCGGCCTTCTGTCCGCAAACGTGACTGTCTATCTGCCTGCCTCCGTCGCGGGCTTTTGGATCGTTACGAACGCCACGACCGGCGCATACACGGTAACGATTGCATCCGCTGGCGGCTCTCCCGGCACTAGCGTTGTGGTGCAGCAGGGATTCGCCGCGCTTGTGTGGTCGAACGGTTCAAACGTCCGCTTCGGCGATGATGATCGTACAGCTCTCATTGCTGGGAACGGCATTCAAATCATTGGCAGCACGATCTCGCTTGTTGCGCCGGTCACAGTAGCCAACGGCGGCACGGGCGGCACGGATGCGGCCACAGCTCGCGCTGGAATTGGCGCTGCAGCTTCTGCCACGCAAATCGCAACCGGTGCAGGATTGCAGGGTGGTGGCGATCTATCTGCCAACCGCACACTATCCATCGCTACGGGTGGCGTAACATCGGCCATGCTGGCCTCGGGGGCAGCCACGGGGAACCTCGGCTATACGCCGGTCAACCGCGCTGGCGACACAATGACGGGCGCGCTGAACATCGGCTCTTCGGGTTCGCCGCTCACGGTCAATTCGACCAATAGCACGCAGAATAAAATCATCCTGTCTGACAACGGCACCGTCCGTGGTTATGTCGGCGCAACATCTGCGAACTGTCTTGCAGTTCAGAATGCTGCTGGGAGCCTTACGACGCTGACGGTCGATAACAGCGGCAATCTGACGGCTGCTGCGAACGTCACGGCCTATTCGGACGTGCGGCTGAAAAAAGATCTCGTGAACATTGAGAATGCGCTTGAGATCGTCAATCGCATGAATGGCTACCGGTATACGCGCATCGATACGGGGCAGAAAGAAATCGGCCTCGTGGCGCAGCAACTGACTGGCGATCTGCCGGAAGTTGTGAAGCAGAACGAAGAATATATGTCGGTCGCATATGATCGCATCGTGGCTGTCCTTGTCGAAGCGGTGAAAGAACTCACGAAGCGCGTGGAAGCATTGGAGGCTAAATAATGCCTACCCCTGCCTCCGGCGCGATCAGCATGTCGGACATCAACGCCAACTTTGGGCGTGGAACTGATCTGAATGCGTACCGAAACACCATATGGTATCAGCCCGCATCGCTGACCTTCGGCTACTTCAACAGTGGCACGATTAGCATGTCGGATTTCTACAACAAGCAGGGCACCGACCCAGCTGGATCCGGCGCGAGCGATTACACGTCGCCCGGAACGTACTTTTTCGTCGTGCCGCTCTTCCGCAACTTCCTACAGATTCAAGTGTGGGGCGCAGGCGGTGCAGGCGGGGAATATGTCTCCGGGGGCGGCGTTGTCGCTAGTGGGGCCGAGAGCCGTGTCTATATGCCGAACGGCGAACAGCTCGCTGGCTTCGGCGGCGGTGGCGGGCAGAACGCACAGACCTCTCGTTTCGGCGGCAACGTCTTCGGCGCTGGCGGCGGGGGCGGCGGTGCCGGTGGTGGCAACCAACAGAACGTAGGCGGCCAAGCAGGCTTCGGTGGCGATGCTGGGGGCATGGGCGGTGCTGCGCCAGCAGGCGGTGGCACTACGGGCTCTCCGCCGAATTCCACGCAGGGCACCCCGCTCTATGCCTACAACGGCAACTTCCCCGGCGGCGGGGCTTCGTCCTTCCGCTTCTTCGACAGCGCTGGCAAGTACAATGCTTTCGGTGGCGGCGGCGGCGGTGGCGGGTATGCGCGCTCTGTATGGGGCGGTGGCACGTTCTACACGCAAACGGTCACCATTGTGATTGGCGCTGGCGGCGGGTCTGCCGTCAGCACCGGGGCCAATGGCCGTGTCTACATCAACTGGGGCTAAGCGCGCCGCCGGTTGAAGGCTGTGCCTCGCTGGTAGACGATGGCGTGATGTTCTTTGCACCACGGCTCAGAAGGCTTCGCAGCAAACTGACCGCAATAGAGCTTGTCCGGCAGGATCCACCGGCAGTCGTGCATGCCGAGCTGCATGATTCGCTTCGGCTTCGCGACGTGCGCGGCTTCTTCCGGGGACTTCGGAGGAACAAGAGGCGGCTTAGGCATTTCCGGCTCCTTCTTCAGTTTGACCGGCGCGATGGTCGTGAGCTTCGGCGCTTGTGGAAGGCGCTCCGGCTTCTTCGGCTTCACAGCATTAGCGCGATCATAGGTGTGGGATTTAGCCTCACCGTTCTTCTGTGCGCGATGCACGATGCCCATCACAGCATTCCGTGTGATGCCCAGCGCCGCCGCAACCTCGCCCGATGTGTGGCCGTTATTCCATAAGGCTATGATCTGCTTATTCCGCTTCTCAAGATTGCGGTTGATCATTGGGGGCCTTCAGCATCTCTTCGATATTGGCGAGAACATTCTCCGTGGCTGCCTTCGGGCGCATGAGGAATGCCGGGACAGGATCCTCGGTCAGCTCGCGGAAGCCTTCCTCCTTCGGATAGCCGTGCTGAATGCGGACGATGAGATCATCGAACCGCGTGGCCAGCAGGGCCATATAGGCATCCGATTCCTTCTGCCGTTGCTCATAGAAGGATTGGAATTCACGGGCTTGCTTGTCGAAGAATAGCTGAGCCTCTTTTTTGATGGCTTTGAGGTCATCGACAAGCAGATGCTCGGTGCGTTGCTGTTCATTGGCAAGTTGATTGATGATGGCGTCGAGATTGCGCATGTTTACTCTCCTTAGCGACGATAATTAACACGGGGGCCGGAACGCATAGGCTGACGATTGTCATCCTCATAGCCGTCCTTTTCGATGTATTCTTGCACTTTCGCGATGTGGAACGTGCTGAGAATGATGGGGCCGACCTCTTCCCACACGGTCTCGCCGGTGTGGTTACGGTTGTGAAAACGCTGCATCACGAGGATGAAATCGTTCTCACACATTAGCTCATACAGTTCGGGAATAGATTGAGCCTCAACGTCTGCGACTAGCTTGTGCAGCGGCATGCCCGACGAGTTGGGCATATTCATTGTGATCATCACTCGCATTGATCTCTCCTCACGACTGTACCGTCGAGCTTCTTTTTCCATTTCGATCCTCTGCCCATAGGCAGCGGGCTCTTACTCTTTTTCAGACCTAGATGGGCCGCTTTCTGTCGTTTTGCCTTCGTGATTGCAGCCATATCCGCTTTTGTCTTTTCAGAGGCGCACCCCTTACACGTCAAGCGAATATTGTCATCCGTATCTTCGCCGCCAAGGCCGAGGGGTCTGACGTGTTCGAAGATAAATTTCCCCGGCGTGAGCTTGATCGAGCAGACCATACATTTGCCGTGCTCTCGCTCCCATATCGCCAGCTTGCGGCGGCCCGATATGGCCCCGCGCTTTGTGGTGCCAACGTCCTCGGTCAATTTAGCGTCTCGTTTTCATTCCACACGCAAAGGCCGAGGGCGTCGAATGATTCTACCATCGTGCGAATGTGATCGTACAACGTATCGGCAACTTCCTGCGCGGCTGATGCGTTGACGCAATTATTCGTGATCAGATGCACGATGAGGCGCTCAATCGCCGAGAAGGTGATCATGATGTTCTCACCGTCGCACTCTTCAGCGAATGCCGTGAACATCTCAACAATCGCCTTTTCCTTTTCTTCATCGATTCCGTTCATAACTTCATCTCCGCTCTTTTGTTAGCATTGTGGCTCTGCCACTCGTAGAACTTCATCTTGATATATTCGAGTTGCACTTTGAGAAGGTTCGCGTCCTTGCGGGCCGTGACCATATTCGAGACGTATTCCTTCCATTCCGCCGACCCCTTCACGATCATCTCCGCCTTACTGACAGCCATGTCGCCCTGCGCCAGCATGAGCTGGTTGAGGTATGCGGACTTAGTTTCTTCCAGCATGTTAGCTGCTGAATCTGCATCGACCCATCGTTTCGCGATGATCCGGAATTGTTCACTTATCGGTAGATTGCTGTCTATCATCTTTCATCCTTAACTGTTCGCACCCTCGCATGTTGATAAAAGCGTTGTCCCGTATAGCTTTTCCGCCATTGATGTTCTTTTGCGTTTCGGTCTTTTGCACAGAGAACTGGCGCATCCAGCCCGCTTCGGGATCCCACAACCGCGCACACAGCAGTAGATCGTCCGGTGCGAGATATAGGAAGCCGATGAGGGGGATGCACAGTTTCTCCGCTATATCCCGCGCGCCCAGTATCTTGCGGAACGTGACAAGCCACTGTTCATCGTGGGTATTCTTGAATGCATTCCAATCCATCTCGCGGCACTTTGTCTCGACCACCGCGCGGCAGATACCATCGCGCGTAAGGATCGCATCGACGGCGGCTGGCTGTGTCTTGGGCGTCTCGTTGTACACGAGCGTCGGATGGTGGCTGTGCCATATCTCAATGGCACGCCGCTCCTGTTCCAATGACACTTGCCCGCGCGGGGTCAAGACATTGAGCCCCATTGGATTAGAATGGGATGTCATCATCAGACGTGGTCTGTGCCGGTTGCTGCTGGACTTGTGGCTTTGCCGGTGCTGGCGGCGTTGTCTGTTGCGGCAGCGCTTCCTTCGGGCTCACGCCATAGGAGAACCACGCGTCCCCGGACTGTGTCTGTTTCTGCCACACATTGATCCAAAATAGCTCACCCTTCACGCGGATCTCGCCGGTATAGTCGGGGTGCGTATCTTTCTGCTTCCGGCGGTTAACGAAAGCCGAACCCGTCATGTCACGGGTTTCCCATTGTTTTTTCTCAGACATTTGTCTCTCCATACTGATTTTTAAGATCGCGGATTTTCCAATCCAGCTCGTCAAGGAACGTGAGCACTTCGGTTTCAAGCTGATCAATCATGGCTGCATCGCGCGGCACGCGCTTGATGAATAGCTGCATGTTGTCGGGTAGGCGCGGATCATAGGACACGAAATCACACCACTGGCGGCCCGTGCAGGCCATCTGCCACTGCATCTGTGTGATGTACTTGCCGGGGACAGAGCCGCCAAGGAGCGTCTCGATATGCGTGGCAGTGATAGGGCACTTGATCTCGACCAGCCCATCCTCGCCGACGAGGCCGTCCGGAGACGCCCCCGACAGATTGATTCGCTTGTGGGGAATGAAGCCGGTTTCGACCACTAGAGCACCCGTGCTGACCTCATAGGCCGTCCGGGCGTTAGCTTCCTGCTCCACTCCCCACAATATTGCGGCAGACTGGAAGGTGTCTCCCCTCACCCCCGTCAGTCTTTCGCAAATCAATTCCGCCATATAGTTGGCGCGCGACGTGCTGTAGCCGCTCTTAGTGCGAGCGATCACGTCAGCAACGCGGGAGGCCGTGACCTTCCCGAGCCGCTCTTTGAACCATTCGTCCGTGCGCTGTTCCATTATTCTGCATCCCCTGCGCTGGCTTGAGCTGCTGAATTCTTGAGGTCAGCGATCTCTTCTTGCGTCAGTGAGGCGCGCTCCGCTTGCGGCAGACCTGTCCACCATTCGCGCAAGGCGTCAGTGCCACCGGCGGCAACTTGCTTCGCCTCGGTCAGCAAGGTCTCTTTGTTGACGTTATTGACCTTCGGCTTCGGCGGGGCCTTTGCGGGCGCTGCCGGTGCCGCGTTGGCTGCATTGCCGTCATCGTCTTCGTTGGTGCCAGCAACGCCGACCATCGAGAAGAGGCTGTAGCGGCGGGCATAGGTGATGGCCGAACCCTGTTCTTGCGCCTTGCCCACTGGCAGCGGATAGATTGATTCGACCCACTCGCCGGACGTGTGAACGAGGCGCGTGGTTAGCCAAAAGATGCCCGTGTCGGGGTTCATGTCGGTGGCTTGAATGATCGCAATACCATGCTTCGACAGCACGGGGCGGACCACGTCGAGGCCATCGGCGATGTCGGCATATTTCGTTTTGAAGTGCGTGTTGATCTTGCCCTTCTCGATGTTCTTCAGCTCGCCTTGAGCTTTAGCAAGGGCGGCGGCCAATGCGCCGATTTGTTCGGTTGTCTTCATTTGAGATACCTCGTGTGAGCAAATTTGACGGCGAACCATAACCCGATCTATAAACGACCGTCAAGTCGTGAATTGACGGGGAGAGAGATGCGCCGGTCAAAGGTCGTGGTGGATGTGTTTAAGGCTTACGGCGGCGCTGGAGCGCTGGCCGCCATCCTCGGTATATCGAGGCAGGCCGTGTGGCAATGGCAGAAGATCCCGTTGAAGTATGTCAGACAGATTGCGAAGAAGACAAAAATCTCGCGCACTTTGTTGAGGCCGGACATTTATGGAAAGTGACAAGCGCACACGGCGGATTATTCTGCGCATGTTCCGTGCAAAAATGGACACGACCAAAATTGCACAGCATTTTAAGGTAACCGAAGCCGAAATTGCGAACGAATTGCACAAAGCCCGCGAGGAAGAACATGCAGATAACCGTGAATTTGCCCTTTCCGCCGTCACTAAACCGGCTGTGGAGAGCGGGGAACGGTAAGGTTTATAGGTCGGCAGATTACGAGGCATGGCGCAGTGAATCTGCGTGGGAAGCGCGAAGGCAAGCGGGTACGCGCAAGATTGTTGGGCAGTTTCGAATCATCGTGAATGTTGTTCGCCCCGACAGGCGGCATCGCGATATCGACAATCTTCTCAAAGCGGTTCTCGATTGTTTGCAGCATGCCGGTGTGATCAAGAACGACAAAAACTGTGAGCACATAGAAATCAAATGGGTCGAAGATGGCCCCCCGTGTGAGGTTATTTTAGAGGAGCTAACAAATGGGGAAGAGAAGTGACTTTGAGCGCAAGAAGCTTGATTTCTATCCAACGCCATATGCCGCGCTGAAGCCGCTGCTGCGCCATTTGCCGCCACGGGTGGACTTCGCTGAGCCGTGCGGTGGCAATGGCCGGTTGATCGATATGCTGGAAGCCGAGGGCCACAAATGCGTGGCTGCCTTTGATGTCGAGCCGAGGCGCGATGATATCAAGCTGGGCGATGCATCGTTCATGACGCAAGCGGACATCGGCATGGCGCAGATGATCATCACCAACCCGCCGTGGGATCGCACGCCGCTGCATCAGATCATACAGCGAGGGATGGCGCTGGCCCCAACGTGGCTGCTGTTCGATGCGGATTGGATGCATACGCGGCAGGCGACCCCTTATCTCCCCTATTGCCGCCGGATCGTATCGGTCGGGCGCGTGAAGTGGATCGAGGACAGCGACATGGCGGGGAAGGATAATTGCTGCTGGTATATGTTCGATGGGCGCATCTCGGGCTTCCCGCACTTCTATGGGAGACCGGCGTGAAGATATCGATCCGCCAGCAGATCTCGGCGCTGGAGCTGATCATCTGCAATCGCAAGGGCCACATCGAGAACCTCCGAAGCTTGATTCGCTCGAAGAAGCGGGATCCGCTGGAGCTGGAGATAGCCGAGCAGCCCATTCCGGGGCTTGAGGCCGCCCTCCGCACCCTAAAATGGGTCGAAGCTAACGAAAACCGGATAAAAAATGCGCTGGCCGGTCAAGGCGGCGCTTGACGCGTATGCCGCCACGGCATAATCTCCATGCATCGAAGTTACACAACTGGAGGTTGCCATGAACATCGCAGACCGTTTCGCTCAGATCGAAGCCGAATACAAAGCAATCGAGAAGCTCTACAAGGCCGCCAAGGCCGAAGCTCTCGAAGCTTGCTACGCCGTCGCCAATGACGATCTCAAGGCAGTTGTCGAAGGCGACACGTTCACGCTCAATTTCTCGCTGACTGCGACGAACACGTTCTCAGCTGAAAAGGCAAAGGCCTTTTTGACGGACGAACAGATCGCCGCGTGCATGGTGCAGGGCTCGCGTCAGAACCTCAAAACTGAGCTGAAGGCTGCATCGGTCAAAGCCAAATCAAAAATGGTCGCGTGAGGGCGAGATGAAAAAACTGAAAAGCTTTTGGGAGGGCGTCGCTGACGCCTTCTCTTTTTCTATGATGCTGATCGTCGCGCTCATGGTGCTGACCCTGCTCCTCGCTGGCTGCACATCGGCGGTCATCGACGCACCGGCGGCATCGAATAGGTCGGACGTGATTGCCGAGCTGAACCGGTATCGCATGGGGCTTGACCTCGAAGCGGTCACGACGAATCCGCGCGTCGGTGAGCTGGCCGACCATCGCGCTCGTCACGCATGGCAGTATCGCAACAGCGGGCTCAGCAAGGGCCACCGCCTCTTTAACGAGGACGTGATCGCGTCGGGCATCCCCGGCAAGTGGTATGGCGAGAACCTCTACAAAGGGCCGGTGCCGTCATATGCGCGTGAGATCGTGCAGATGTGGCACGACAGCCCGCCGCATCGCCGCCTCATGCAGCGCCGCACAATGGACTGGTGCAATGCCGGTCAGACCAATGACGGAAAGCAAACTGTTGTCGCATTGATCTGTGTGGATCATAAAAGTGGAGAGAGAATATGATAGCCGGAAATCACGCCGAATTTATCCAGCTTTACAACGATTTCAAGGACAGCAAGACATGGCAAGAGCTGCAATTCAGCAATGCCGACTTCGCCAGCATGATTGGTATCTCGCCTCGCGCGCTGTACCGGTGGAAAAGTGGCGAGGTTCCCATTCCGTTGACCGCTATCTTTTTGTTACGGTTACTCGTTAAACAAGAAAAGGAAGCGCGTCGTGAACTTGCGTGATTATCAAACAAACACCATCGCTCAGCTGCGCGCTGCGATTGCGACGGGATCACGGCGGCCAGTCGTGCAAGCTCCTACTGGTGCGGGCAAGACAGTCATTGCTGCGGCTATCGTTAAGATGGCGCGCGAGAAGGGCAATCGTGTGATCTTCTGTGTCCCTGCGCTGAGCTTGATCAATCAAACGGTCGAGCGCTTCGAGCAGAACGGCATCTATGAGGTCGGCGTGATTCAAGGCATCCACGAGCGCACCGATTATCGCCAGCCGGTACAGGTCGCGAGCGTGCAGACACTTATGCGTCGTGACTTTCAGAAGGTTGATCTCGTGATCATCGATGAGGCTCATGTGAGCTTCAAATTCTATCACGATTGGTTCAACCGCCCGGAATGGAAGGACGTGCCAATCATCGGCCTCACTGCAACGCCGTGGGCGCGTGGTATGGGCAAGCTGTGGGATCGATTGCTGATTGCGACAACGACGCAAGATCTGATCAATCTGCACCATCTATCGGACTTCAAAGTGTTTGCGCCAACGCATCCGGATCTGTCGGGCGTTCGCACGAAGGCTGGAGATTACCACGAGGACGATCTCGCGAAGGTCATGGATGAAAAGCATCTCGTGGCCGACATTGTATCGACGTGGATGGAGAAAGCAGAACGCCGACCGACGTTGTGCTTTGCTGTTAATCGCGCGCACGCGAAGAACATTCAGAACCAATTTACCGATGCCGGTGTGCGTACCGCATATCTCGACGCGTTCACGGATTTGGAGGAAAGAGATGCAATCGCAAGAGATTTTGCAAACGGAGATGTGGAAGTTGTTTGTAATGTCGGCGTCCTTACTACTGGCGTCGATTGGGATGTTCGTTGCATTATTCTCGCTCGTCCGACTAAATCAGAAATCCTCTACACTCAGATCATCGGGCGTGGATTACGAACTGCAAGTGGGAAAGATCACTGCCTTATTCTTGATCATAGCGATACTACACTTCGTCTTGGCTTTGTTACTGACATACACCACGATGCGCTTGATGATGGAAAGCCTAAGCTGAAAAACGAGCGCGAGCCGAAAGAGCGCTTGCCGAAGGAATGCCCGAAGTGCGCGTTCCTCAAGCCACCGAAGATACGGCAATGCCCCGTGTGTGGGTTTATGGCCGAGGCTGTCGATCAGATCGAAGCGGGCGATGGTGAGCTGGCCGAGCTGCAACGTGACGGCACACGCAACCGCAAAGAATTTTCGGTTTCTGAGAAGCAGGAATTCTATAACGAGCTGTTCGGCTATGCGATGGAGTATGGCTACAAGCAGGGCTGGGCCTATTGGACCTACAAGGACAAGTTCGGCGTGGCCCCGCCCAGTGGCATGAAGCCGACGCCGGTCGCGCCGTCGCCATCGACACGGTCGTGGATCCGGCACCGCAACATCGTGAAGGCTAAATCGAACCTCAACAAAGCTAAGAGGGGCTTCGGCAGATGACATCTGTGGTGGACGCGGCGCGCGGGCGCTGGGGCGAGATCCTCGATCATTTCCACATTGCTGTCCCTCGTGGCGGCAAGCATAGCGGCTGCCCAGCATGCGGCGGCAAGGACCGGTTTCGATACGACGATAAAGAGGGGCGCGGCACCTATTACTGTTCGGGCTGTGGGGCCGGTGACGGATTCCACCTTCTCAAGAACGTGAAGGGGATCGCCATGCCGGACGCGATGCAGCTGGTGCGGGATTACCTCGGCATCGAGCGGGGCAATCCGAAGGCCGCCAAGGACGATCCGCTGGCTGCCATGCGGGCGCTGTGGGAGCGGGCTAGGAAGCCCTCCGAGGGCGGCCCAGTGCAGAGATACCTATACAACCGCCTCGGCCCTCACGAGCCTCCTCTGTCGATCCGTGAGGCGCTCTCGGTGTTTGACCCGGAGACGAAGCAGAAGTTCCCGGCCATGATCGCTAAGATCGCCAGCCCGGAGAATAAGGCGGTGAATCTTCACATCACATATCTGACCCCGGACGGGCGGAAGGCTGCCACGCCAAAGCCGAAGCGGGTCATGGCGGGCAAGCTGCCGGAAGGCTGCGCCATACGCCTTGCAGCCCCTGCAGAGGTCATGGGGATCGCAGAGGGCATCGAGACGGCGATGGCTGCATCGGTGTGGTTCGACATGCCCGTGTGGGCCGCTGTGAGTGGCGTAGGCCTATCGAAGTGGACACCGCCAACGGTGGCAAAAACGATTTGGGTGTTAGGCGACAACGATGAAAGCTTTGCCGGTCAAGCGAAGGCCTTTGCATTGGCTCAGCGGCTAAAGGTGCAGTTCAAGCGCGAGGTCAAAGTCTACTGCCCGATGAATATGGGCGAGGACTGGAATGACGTTTTAAGAAATGCGAGCGCGCAGGCGTCGATGGGAGAGTTGACGAACCCTTTTGCTTAGAGCATCGTACAAAAGAATTCGGCCCCGGAGATGACTCTCAACGGGGCCGAGTGAACCAAGATAGAAACGGCTTTGGCGGGCTGTGTTCTTGGCTCAACGGACGCAAGAATACCCATGTATTCCTCCGTTGGCAAGTTCAGATCCGTCCCAAACTGTTCGTCTTGGTTCCTCTGAGTTCCAACGCGGGCATGCGGGCGTCGGTTAACGGCAGGCCACTCAGAGCAACCGATACTGTGGGATTGGTCCATATCGGAACCGCAGCCCGAGGGCGCGAAGCGGGGACCACAGAGGCGGATGGAGCCTTTGGAAGTAGCGCGCCGGTCCTGCTGCCCATCTGTGGCGGGAACCTCCGAAGCGACGGTCGGCTCCGGCCTTCTGAACGTGATTCGGTTGAGGGGACCACCCTGCCATCCCGGCGGGGATGGTCGCCCTTTGCCTCCTTTCGCTCGGGTCTCACCAACCTTCTGAAACCTCGGTGTTTCAGAATAGAGCTGGGGTACTGGGGGCGGCGCTGTCAAACCACAGACGCAAACTGTACAATCAAAACACGATCAAATGTTGCAGCGCAAAAAGAAACCCCGCCATTGCTGACGGGGCTGAGTTTTCGAACAGAGTGCTGCCGTGAATTGGTGGAACGGCAGCATCAAGACCTTACTGCTTGCGCTTGTGGCGCTCAATGATGAATTCGACATCGGCCACGAAAAGATCCTGCTGCTCCTTCGGCATGTGGCGCATCATGCGGGTCATCATAGAGACCATGTAGCCGAGAGCGAACTGAGGGCTACGGTCGAAGTTGTCGGGATGCTCGATGAGAGCGCGGATGAGATTGTCTTGGTCTTGAACGGTGAGTGTGGGCATGTGCGTAACCTCCTGTTTAATAGAACCCATCTGTACCCTATGCCACGGCGGCAGTCAATAGTGGTCCCGACTGCCGACATAGTTGAAATCGTTAAGCGGGTCGTAGGCGGGCTCATCGACCTCCTCGACCGCTTCGGGCTGGATGAAGGCCCAGTGCGGGAACTCGGCTGCATACTGGCGGCCATCTGTCTTTGTGACGTGATAGGTGCAGAAGCGCTGCTGGGCGCGACCGTTCACTTTCAGCTTAGTGGATTTGATGAGCAGAGTGCTGGGGTCATAATCGACCCCGTCGCGCTGTAGAAGCCACATTGCGTAAGCGGCGGCTTGCTCAGCCGGACTGGAGAGCGGGTTCCACAGTTCGCGCTTGTGCAGCGCGCGTTCGTTGCGGATCCATGCGGTTTTGATTTTCAAACGAGGCATATCCAGCTCCTGTAAATTCAAATGAGACCCATCCATACCCTATGCCACGGTGGCAGTCAAGGGGGCCGAAGCCCCCTCTCTTAGATTGCCTTCGGGCGGGTGATGATGGTCTGCTTCACGCCGTCGCGCATCTCGTGGGCCTTCACTGTGGCTTTGATCGACACGCGGTCGCCCTTGCTGCCAATCGAGACGCCCTTCTGTACAACTAGGTCGCCTTCAGCATTCTTGATGCCCGTGACATATGTGAACCCGAATTTGCCTTCGAACCGAACCACGAAAACAATCGTGCCCGTGATATCGATGCGTTCGCCGATGGTGCCAACATGGCGAGAAGCCTCATCGATCCGCTGGCGGGCCAGCTCGCGCTCTGCGGCATCCCATGCAGAATCTTCTTGAGCTTCTGACAGGCGGCCAAACATCCAGCCCTTTGACATGATAGAGGCGAGGAAATCAGATGGGCGCTTGATCTGCTCGACCAGCGCGATGAGGTCGGCATGCGCTTCGGCAAAGGTGGCCTTCTTGGCGGCCTGTTCCGCTTCCTTCTTCGCCTCGCGGGCCTTGCGAGCGGCATCGGCCTTAGCCGTGCGCTTTGCATACTGCTCACGGGTGTAGACGGTCTCAGCGACCATGCGCTTGCCGCCATCGCCGCCGCACTTGTAGCATTTGTAGCCGGTGCGCTTCCAAGCTTCAGCGCCGCCAAGGCCGCCGCAACGGAAGCAATGCTTCGCGACCATGCGATAGGCCGAGCGGGGAGCCATATAGACCGGCTCAAGAACTACTGCGCCATAATGCGTCACGAAGGGGGCCTCGGCGATCAACGGAGCGTGAAAGAACTGGGGCGTGGTGTCGAAGCGAGCGAGGAATGCTGACTGGTCGGGATGAACGATGCGGGTCATGGGAACCTCCTGTAAATTTGATGACCTATGTATACCCTATGCCACCGTGGCACACAAGCGGTTTTTTGGATAAAAAAAGGGGGCCGAAGCCCCTCTCCAATCTGCTGCCTTACTTAACGGCAAGCTGTATGTTTTTTATGTCTCGCAGAAACCCCGCCACGGTGTCGCGACGGTACTCATCGCTTCCTTCGATGTGATAGATATTCACACTGCGGTTGCCGTCATTGGCGCACCACGTATATTTTGGGGCCAGCCACACAGCGACACCGTCCTCCGGTAAAATTTCAACTTCTTCGATGCGCGGATCTTTTTTCGCGACGAGGCGGATGTATTGGGTCGTGAGCTTCATCGGGTAAACTCCTGTTAAATAGTACCCATTCATACCCTATGCCACGGTGGCAGTCAACAGCCCATAACTCATTATGGGTCAGCTCTGTGTTGATTTAAGGCCCGAACAGGTCCAGTATTACGGGGTCAAATGGAGGGTGTTATGGCTGAGTGGGCAGTGTTTTGGGGCGGGCTGGTGATCTTCGGTCTGATCCCCGGCGCATTTATCGGGTGGGCCTATTATGTGGGCCGGGACATCAAGGCATCCGATGAGATGGAACATATCGGCAGCCAAGATGTCGATAATTATCTAAAACGCTATAAAGATCAGTGAGTTGTGGTATAATGGGTGCTGACCAAGGTACTGTCGAGGCCCTCCTCCCGAGGCATCCAGTCGCTCAATCCTTGGCAGCCCCGAGCATGCGTGAAGCGGGGCGCAAGGGGAGCATGTAATGGATTCGGACTATAATCTGCAAAAGCGCCACATCGAGGTGACCGAGCTGCACCGGCGAGGCTATGACCGAAGGGCTATTGCTGCGATCCTCGGCGTATCGACATCGACCGTGTACTGGCACATCAAGCGAGAACAAGCTCGGCAGGCCGGTACGTTCTCTGCGCTCAGAGACGAGCCCGTCATCCGGATCGTGAGTGTGGCGCAATGACCGGCATTGAGATCCAGCCAGCCTTGGCGGCCTATCATCTGATCGTGCCCATCCTGCTATTCGCTATTCTGTACGTTCTCGTAACAAGGTGAGGTTTGACATGAGTAAGGCAGAAATCATCGCCCGCGTGGCAGAGGCATACTGGGATGCAATGGGTGCCGTGGAAGAGGTCATGACAGACCCAAGCCCTATGCCGTTCCATCAACGGACTATTGAGGTCCATAAAGCTATTCTTAATGCTCGCAGCAAAGCCATTGGTAAGCTGCTCGTAGAGATCGAGGACAAGCCTACACATAGGGCTGAGCCAATCCCCAGCGATGAGACCATCATCAAGCCTCGCCCTAAGATCACGATTGAGGAGCCGCCCGTAAAGCGCAGAGGCCGCCCTCGTAAGATCGACATCATGCTGAGAGAGCTGAACAAGCAGATCGAAGAGGGCAAAAGGCGTATTGCTGATTTGAAAACAAAGCCCGCTGACCCGAGCGAACGGGTAACCGAAGAGTATCGGCAATTCGCCCTCCGCCGAGCAATGCAAATGATGGATGAAAGGATCCTAAAGGCGGGCAAGCAGAAGGGCCGCAAGAAGTGACCAAACGCAAAGAAGGCGCTGTCAAAGGCAGACCTATTAAATACCACGATGAGCTAATCTATAAGATAGCCGACAAGGTCGCTGATGGGCTTCCATTGGTGCAGGCATTAAGAGAGCTGGGTATATCTTCAACAAGACGGTTCTTTGAGATTATGCATGAGAAGCCGCATTTTCGCACGGTTCTTGCCCACGCGCGTGAGGCACAGGTCGAGAGCCTTGTGAACTTGATGTGGGAAGAAGTGCTCAAAGCGGATGATGACAAGATCCGGACGGCCCAGCTGCGCGTCGGGACAATCCAGTGGCTGCTCACACGGTATGCGCCGAAGCAGTTCTCTGAGCGGGTGCTGGCTGAACTGGCAAGGCAGCCCGAGCCGGTAAGGGAAGAGCCGACGAAGGTCGATTATGACTATCTCACGGTCGAGGAGCGTGAGACGATGATGAATCTGATGCAGATCGCTGAGCAACGTAAGAGCGGCCAGCTGATCGAGGGTGCGGTTGAAGAAACGGAAGAGACCGAAGAGGTCTATGAGATCATCGAAGGGGAGATAGAAGATGAGCCAACAGAGCAAAATTCCGGAAACGATCAATCTGATCGTCCTGCAAGCTGACAAGAACGGCCAGCTGACTGCGCTGAACCATCCCGTCCTGCGCCAGTTTTCGAGCGAGTACATGATGATCGTGGCGCGAGCCATGAAGGATCTCGCGAAGGGTCTGAAGACTGAGGCGCAGGCAAAGGCGCTGCAAGAGGCTTCAGCGGCTGCCGCTGTGCTCAAATGACCGTGACCCAGCTCAACCCGCCATTGCCGCTCACGACGCCGAGAGGGGCCGCGCTGGCGCACATGCTGATCGACTATGGGCCGGAGCACGACCTTATATGGGTCTGCTTCCAAGACGAGACCGGCGAATGCTGGAGCTGGGCTAACCCGGAGATCCGGGCGCAGAAGAACATCACAATGGGTCGCACGCTGAGACCGAAGGGAGCCACAGCATGGGCGTGGTGAACGACAAAGTGATTCGCTCGGGTTGGCACTGGCAGTTCGGCTGGCTGAGACGGCGCGAACTCGATGATGACAATGGGTACTGCTACGAGGAGCCCGATGGCGATCTGCTGTACTTCCGGGACTGCGAGAACAAGAACATGGTCTATCTCGATCAGAGGCTGGATCATCGCACTGGCAGCCCCTACCTATGTTTGAACCATGCTGAGCCATCCGAAGTTGATGTGAGGCGTCTCGTAAACTTCTTTATGAAGATCAAGGTGCATAAGAGAGCGAAGAACCGATGACGAGCGAAGCCGATGCCTTCCTGCGCAAGCGCCAACTAACTGGCAACGACAAGGACAAGCTCGCTCGCATTGTCTGCGAGGATAAGCTGTCGAAGTTTATCGAGGGCGCATGGAAGTACATGGACCCGAGCCCGTTCACGATGGGCTGGCCTATCGAGGCGGTGGCTGACCATCTTGAGGCGGTGACGAAGGGCCACATCAAGCGGCTGATCATTAACATCCCGCCTCGCATGGGTAAGTCATCGATCACATCGGTGGCCTTCCCTGCATGGACATGGGCGCAGAGGCGCATCTCGCCGACGAGCGGCCCCGGCGTGCGGTTTCTGTTTGCGTCATATGCTCACAACCTAGCGCTTCGTGATTCGAACAACACGCGCCGGTTGATCCGCTCTAGCTGGTATCAGCGGAACTATGGCGACCGGTTCAAGCTGCTGCCGGATCAGAACAGCAAGACCCGCTTCGACAATGACAAGGGCGGATCTCGATTGGCCACATCGGTCGGCTCGGCGCTGACGGGTGAAGGCGGCAACATCATCGTGGTCGATGACCCGAACAATGCGAAGGAAGCGTTCTCGGACGCCGTGATCCAAGGCACCATCGACTGGTGGGATCAAGCGCTTAGCACGCGTCTGAACGACATGAAGAACGGCGCGCTCGTGGTAATCCAGCAGAGACTGAGCGAGAGCGACATCACGGGGCATGTGCTGTCGAAGGATCATGGGGACTGGACGCATCTGTGCCTGCCGATGCGATACGAGTGGCGGCGGCACTGCAGCACATGGGTGGGGTTCGATGAAAAGGGCAAGGACAAGTGGTTCGACGATCCCCGTGGCTGCGATGATGCGAAGGTACCGCTGGTCGAAGTGGATGAGGATGGCGCTCGGATTGCCGTTGACGCCGAAGCGGAAGAGTTCTTGGAGAACGAGCGGGAAGGTATGCTCCTATGGCCCGAACGGTTCGGTGAGCGTGAGGTCCGCCAACTTGAGAGAGACATGGGCATGTGGACGGCAGCGGGCCAGCTGCAACAGCGTCCCGAGCCCAAGGGCGGCGGCGTCATTAAGCGCGAGTGGTGGCAGCCATGGGAAGGCGCGAATTACCCCGAGATGGATATGGTCATCGCCTGTCTCGACACGGCTTATACGGAGAAAACGAGCAACGACTTCTCAGCCCTAACCATATGGGGTGTGTTCAGTGGGCAGGCCGCGAGGCAAGCGGAGAACTACATCAAGCGCGAGGGGCGCGGTGAGTACAAGCTTCAAAGCAACGTCGAGGCCGAGGACAAGTTCGACAGCGCGCTGGCTGTGAAGTTCAAGCTGAACATGGCGAATCAATACGAGGCATTCCCTCGGTTGTTCTTAGCGTATGCGTGGCAAGCGAGGCTTGAGCTGCATGACCTCGTGCAGAGGGTTGCCAGCTCCTGCCGCCAGTTCAAGGTCGATAGGCTGCTGATCGAGAATAAGGCGGCTGGGTACAGTGTGAGCCAAGAGCTTCGGCGGTTGTATGGGCACGAGGACTGGGCGGTGCAGCTGGTGGATCCGAAGGGGCAGGACAAGCTGGCTCGGCTTTATTCGATCTCGCATTTGTTCGAGGAAGGGCTGGTGCATGCCCCGAACATGAAGTGGGCGGAAGAGGTGATCACGCAAGTGAGCCAGTTCCCGAAGGGCAAGCACGATGACCTTGTCGATACGGTGAGCATGGGCGTGAAGTATCTGCGCGATACCGGAATATTGGTGCGGCAACCGGAATGGGCGGCTGACCTCGATGAGAGCCGGAAGCATCTCGGAAAGGCACCCGCTCCGCTTTACCCCGTGTGAGTTTATGGGTATACTTGTGACCTCTTAAATGGAGGTTACCATGGATATCAATAAGCAAGTGTTTATGCAGGCCGCGATTGTGATCGATCAGATCACGCGGGAATATTTAGACTTCATCGCAACGAAGCGTCAGTTCGTGGCTGAGCGCATCATCAATGCATCGGCGATTGATGACGATACCTATGAAGCGATCAGCTCGGCGGTGGATCGCACGCTGTCGATCATGCGGCACGTCGAGGAGATGGGCACGGGTGATTCGACCGGCCATAAGGTGCGGCAGAAGCGCCTCGCCGAAGTGAAGTCGATCATGCACATCGCTCGGTCTCATCCCCAGTCTGCGCTGAAGCGGCTGGACGGTCTGCCGAAAAAGAAGCTTGTGAATGCTTAAAAAGAAGGGTGCTGAGTGATGGGACCGGATATGAGTGCTTATGCGAGAATTGGCCGCCTTGAAGAAAAACTGAACGGACAGGAGTCCGTCCTTCAAAACATCTCCTATCGCCTGTCGCAGATAGAGAAGGCGCTGCCCAAGCCAATGACGGCTCGTGAGGCGTATGATGATGCGCTGAATGCAGTGAATCAGATCATGGCTGAGCCTTTGACGAATATCGTCCTTGGCAGAGCGTTGGACCCGACAGCTATCTTTGAGGACATCGTGGGGGAGATCAAACGCCGCCGCGACCGGAATGTGAGGGATTGAGATGCGCAAGATTATGGTTCTCGCAGCGGCGCTCATTGCTGCCCCTGCAATGGCAAAGCCCGCCAACACTGAGTGCGTAGCCGCTGACGGCACCCGCTTCTATATGGTCGCATCTAAGGGACAGGTCATGGTCCAATGGGAGCGCGGCGATTGGAGCGAAGCCTTTGCGGAGGTCGAAGGCAACATGATCACGGTGACGCAACTTGCGCCGCATGGCGTGATCGTCATTGCGTGGGATGTGAAGACCAACTCTGCCTATGTCGTGATGAAGAACGACAAGACGGGCAAGCGCCATGAGACGCGTGCGAGGTGTTGGTTCAAATGAGCAAAGAAGAAAAGGTTATCAACAGACTGATCGCAGACGTTCAGCATCTGAATAAGCTTGTGCAGTGGCAAGCCGCAGAGAACAGGCGGCTGCGCGAGGCGCTGCGGACTATTGCGGACGGAGATACGCCAAGAGAACACGCAATCGTATATCGCTCTGACGGCGTTCATTCAAAGCATGACAAGTGCAAGC
>JACCDW010064526.1_pt1 | contig 33540 bp, 43 predicted proteins | sample 7449781 | NCBI WGS metagenome assembly JACCDW01 (sample SAMN15323449, study PRJNA562643) | freshwater metagenome | isolation source: river surface water | place: USA:Blue River Watershed | collected 2017-08-18
GTGTGCTGTTCTGAACGCGACACCACCATGCTCACACTCATGCAGGAATAATGTTTCATCACTATCAAACACTGGACAGTATATACGCTATCAAGCTAGTCTACACGCCCGCACCACGCACACAAACGCTCAAAGAAAGCATTACTTTCCTAGCAGCGGAGTATTTGGCAGGCATGGGGTTGTATTGTGTGCAGACTTCAGCCAGTGTGCTGATGTTTGAGTCGGATAGGGATCGAACTCTAGCACTCATAGCACTCAGCGGGTCTAGCTCTTATACACCTGTATGTGTGGATGATCCATGGTGCGAGATCAAATAAAAGAGACCTATAATTAGGGATCGCCATCTGCGGCTGGTTCTAGGGCTATGCAAGGGGCGTAGAATGCAGGTTGCAGAGAAATTGTTTTTGTATTGTGCTTGTGTACTGTGACTGCGGTTCTGCTGGTAAAACGCTTCTATACTCTCGCTATCGCGTTTTACCGCTTCGCGGCTTTGGAGCGTTTACCGCTGGCGCTCCGCGCTCTGTGAGAAAACTGCGTGTTTAAGTTTGGTCTCGCTGTTCTTAAATAACTAACCTTAAACAAAAAGGAACAAGCTATGAACCAACTAAAAAGGGTTGCTGTGCTGTTGGCCTTTGTGCTTGCAGGTTTCAGTACTGGTGCGCATGCGTGGGAATTCTGGCGATCAGAGCGAACCTCAGAACCCACAGCGATAGAAGTGGCTGCGCAATACCTCGGTCTACATCAGGACAAGGACCGTAATATCCTCAAAGAACTGCTAGACCTTGATCCTCGCAGGATACCTTGGTGTGCTGCGTTTGTCAACAAGATCTTGGAAATCACTGGTGTGCAGGGTTCGGACAGCCTCATGGCTCGTTCGTTCCTAACTGTGGGCACAAGGGTTAAAACACCACAAAAGGGCGACATTGTGGTGCTAACACGGGGCAAGGATCCCGCTTCAGGGCATGTGGGTTTCTACATGGGCGAAGCGGATGGGCATGTTATAGTGCTGGGCGGCAATCAACAAAAGAGCGTGAACATATCACACTATCCCAAATACAGGGTCTTGGGCTATCGCAGGATATCGCCTGATCGGACTGTGGCTGCTGCGGAACCTGAGCGCAGGACGGAGTGCTCGCCGGGATCACCCAGATACATATGGACAGCTAATCGCTGTAGTGGCTAGCAGCCAGCTCTCGCACACGCTCAGTATAGTCAAAGTTCTGTGTGGTACTGTTGACCTGTAGCAGTTGCGCACCATTCTTGATGTGGAAGCGTGTGGCCATTTCTGTGAGCGGACTCAGTGTTACCCAGCGTTGCAGCAGAGGTCTGCTGCGGCGTAGATGCAGTGCCAGCTCATTCACCAGTGTGCGTCCTGCGCCCGGTGTATAGCTCCAAACGGTGTAGAACACAGCCACGGTGCCCTGCTGTTCGTCTTGGCAGGCAGCTTGGCTGAATAGATCCAACTCCCATTCACTGGTGGGCACTTCGTTGGTGTAGGCCACACAGATCACAGCTTCCACAGTGTCTCGTTCTTCCCAGACCCAAACTTCTCGCCCCGATGCTGTTCGCCACTCATAGGTGAAACAAGGACGCACGGGATCGTCCTTGATTAAAATTGATTCAGTCTGTTTTAGCAAACGCAGCATCTGGGTCTTTCATAGTTTTGAATATTTAGTTACTAGAACTGTAACAGATCTAAGATTTGACATCCAGTATGCCGTTGAACGCGATGCTGATACGTTCGCGATTGCCTCGGTTGGGCTGTGCAAAATGATTGATCCACGCAGGAAAACTTGCCAGTTTGCCCTGCTTGGGTTTAATGTGCCAGCGTTGGCTGTTAAAAATATTAAAGGTACCTATCAGTTGATGTGGCAGTGCGTAGTCTACCATTTGGTGGGGAGGTATAAGAACTAGATCACCACAGTCATCTGGGCAGTCAACATAGTAAACCACACTGACGAAACAGCTGGTGTGCAGATGATAGAAATTGTTGTTTAACTGCTCAAGTCCGGGATCATTGATATTGATCCAACCGTTTACCAGCTTTATGTTTGCACCGTCTCTTAGTTCATACACTTCTTTGGCAACGTGATCCATGTGTGCCTGTACAGCAGTAACCAGAGGCTGTACTGGTTCGGCAGAAAGGTCTAACCACGGACTCTGCCATCCGCCGGGGCGATCAGTGAATGACTTAGCACGTTGATTTTTTGCGTAGTCTCTTAGAGATTCATTGTCTATTTCCAACATCTGTTCGCAGCAGGGTGTGGAAAAAATTGGCATCATTGTTTGCATTATTCTGTACCTAAATTGTTGAGGAATTGTCGTAGTTTTGTGGAATCAGTTTCAGCTCGTACCTTGCCCACGCTGGCACCTTCTGTGGGATCTTCGCGTGGTAGATCAGGTGCTGTAGGTGCGCCTGCAGAGCTGCGTTTAAGGGCATTGACGATTGAGCTGGCATTTGAGCTAGAGGCGCTGGCATAGCCTGAATCTTCCTGCTCTTCGCAGTCAGTGATCCTCAGCGTGTCAATGTTAAACTCTAGATCAACCTTGGTGCCTACACCACTGCTTGAACGTGTTTTCATCAGCTGTAGTTGATAGCGTCCACGCTCACGCATGGCTCTGCTGGTAAAGATACCAAACACATTGTCCGCAGTCTGGATCTTGCTCAAGCCGCCTGAGATGTGGCTGTGATCAAATTCAATTTCTTCAACTGATGCACGGTTCAGCTGTGAAGCTGTTACGAACACAGTATTCAATTCCATAGCCAAGTTGCGCAGTTCTTCACTCACATACTTGTCCTTGATGAACAGATTCTCTGCACTCACTTTTACACTACTGGGCATCATAAGATCCAAATAGTCTATGAGCAGTACGTCAACCCTGCGTCCTGTTTTGATTTCATATTCCTTGACAAAGGATCGAAGGTCATTTGCTGTCTTGCCTGTGGGCATGTACTTGACCTGTAGTGCGCCGCTCTTCTTGCCAATCATCTTGACCTTGAGCTCAACGTCATCTAGGCTCTTAAAAACATCTCTAGTGGGTATCTCGGTGACCATTGAGTCTATGCGCATACTAACCAAGTTCTCTGAAAGCTCAAATGTTAGATAGAGCACGTTAAGACCCTGTAGTGCCCAGTTAACACCTAGGTTGGCTAGGAACAAGGATTTACCCGCACCACTACCACCCGCAAAGATGTTGAGCTCGCCTCTATTGAACCCGCCAAACAGTTTCTTGTCCAGGCTGGCCCAGCCTGTGCTCACCTGTCCGTTCTTGTCTTTGATCGCTTCCAGGCGTGCCCTAGGATTAGCAAAGTAGTCAGTGCCTAGATCCTTTTGCAGTCCAATCTGAACAGCCCGTTTAACAAGATCTTCAACAGGGCCATACTCGCCCTTTTCTAGTAGATCCGCGCTCTTAAGGATGGCTGCTTCCAGTGCCTTGTGCCTTGCAAAAGTTTCAAACTCTAACAGTAACCAATCGTAGTGTTCTTCTCTTAGATCGCCCGGATGCTTGAGATCCACCTTGGCGGCTGCGTTCACCATATCAAAGGTGGGCATGGCATTGTGATCAACAACATAGTCGTTGACAAACTTGGCCGCGGGTTGAAGTCTCCTGTCAAAGTATTCAGGGAGGAACACAGTTTGGCAGCGCACAAAACTCTCTGCGTCTGTGAGCATCATTTCTAGATATACACGCTGTATATCATATCCGTAGTCTGTGTTCTGTCTTGTAGTCATACTTTATATTATACTTTCTTATACCATGCGCTGTCAACATTATCTATGCGCTGTTGTGTCTGTGCTAGGACTGCACCAATGCAACTGCCTGGATCTCCTGGGTTGGGCGGAACCCATATCGAGTCCCATTGATTGCGTATTAGATCCACAGCCTGACGATTGAGAGCGCCGCCGCCTGCTAGGGCTAGATGATTCATACCGCTGTAATATTTTGTCCAAATACTTAAACAACACACCGCATATTCAAATATTGCCTGTGTAGCAGCAGCTATGTCGTACCTATCCTGTTGAGTTACTAGATCCGGTCTCCACCACATGCATCCCCTGTGTAGATTTTTTAGCAGGGTAACAATCCTAGGATTTGGTCCGTCTATGCTCATATCTGTATGATCAATGTGTATTATTTCTTTGCGCATGATATGCGATAGGCGCTGGGGGTTGCCCTTCGTAGCCCAGTCAGCTATTAGGTACTCGTCCCTCTGCGGTACTAGGCCAACCCGTTGCGTCATTGCGCTATAAAATAAACCTAGACTATGCGGATAACCTTGAGAATATATCTTAGTCATCTTATTTCGATTACAGCGCCAGATAGTTAGAGTTTCAAACTCTCCTATGCTGTCTAAGCAGATCACTGCACACTCATCATGAGGCTGTGTATAATATGCATAGGCTGCATGACTGGTATGGTGCTTGGTATATTTTATAGGAATGTGTGCTAGTCCTCGTTCAGCCAAATAATTTTTAATATTGTTTTCTTTTAGAAGCCAGCCTTGTCCTGCATAGAACTGTCTAAGTGTCTTTAGTAATGGTTTCTCATACCAAACTAATTTGTTAGGAAAGCCTCCCTTTAATAGGGCTTCTGTTATCAATGCACTGTTAAGATGCGGGTCGTTAGGTATTCCTGAGAACTCCTTGGCCAAGGAAGCCCAAACAAGACTATTGTTTTCAAAAACTGCTAAACTAGCATCGTGGCTATTGCCGACTAATCCCCATGTAATCATTTGTAGATGAACGGATCCCTTTTACGAAGCTCTTTGAGTTTCTTTCTAAAAATAATTTCTTCTTTTATTCGACGATAGGGCCAAACTAAAATTTCTATAATTTTTCTAAAAATTAGCATAACTATTTCCTATTTTTTTCCAATTATCATAAATCGCGTATATCCACTGCCTTGATCAGCAACGAATTCTCCGCTCCACATAATGTTTATCAATCTCGATTGGTCCTTGAACTCTTCTAGGTTATGGCTGCAACGAACGTGTTCGTTACAGGTGAAGAAATCGTTTCCTTGCAAAACAACCGTCGTACCAGTTGGTATTTGATCAAACCATTTGTCATAAACATTTTGATCTACGTGTTCACAACTGGTGTTGATTACTAATGTTGGTTTATGATCATAGTGCCATTCGTCCATGCTAGATGTAAATGCTTTAAAACGCCATTCTGCCATTTCATTGATTTTATTAACATGATCAGCAATGGATTCACAATTTGGATCTATATCAATACTGCGAATAAATTTAATCGGACAGTTAGCTGAATCAAACAACATCGAAGCTAATAATCCGTACCAGCCGCCAAAAATATGTATGACTTGGGGTTCAGCGTCTTTAAATAAATTTTCGTTAATTTTATCGATTAACCAAACTTTACTTTCAATCTGTCCCCTCCAGAAGCAATCTAAAAAACGATCTCGTTGTTCAGGAAATCTTCTTAACGTATCAGCAATCCATATTAATGACTCGTTACTAAAATGTCTGTTATTCAACTGAACCACTTTTTAGCTCCCAATCTTATTTTTAATGGTGATGACTCAACTGCATTTACTATTGAGTGTAAAGTATACAGTTTTCCATATCGCTTTACAGCGTCACTTATATCTTTGATTCCAGCGTCCCACTTGGGCATGCTTACACTCCAGCCCAGTTCGATTGCTCGTTCAATTAATTTAGAACCAGCACTATCTCTGTCTGGAACTAATATAACTTCTCTATTTAATCTATTGATCAGTAGAGATTGTTGATCTTTGATTTCACTGCCCATGAGTGCAACTCCGTCAACATGTATAGCGTCAACAGGACCTTCACACACAATCACAAATATCTTTTGAGGTCTTTGCTCATCTAGATTAAACACGTATCCAGGTTGTTGTTCTGACAGGTACTTAGGCTGTTTGTCTTGCTGTACAGTTCTAGCAGTCCAACCTACAATTTTCCCTTCATAGTAAAAAGGTATGATCAATCTATCTCTATATCCAAGACTAGGACTCCAGTAGAACGGATAATCTTCTAAATATAGATCACGAGCTTTCATGTACTCGACTATCTGTTCTAGATGCTTGGTAATATGATCAACATCGGAAATACGAACAGCATCTTCAGGCAATGGTACTTCATTAAACGAAGGTATTTCTATTAACCTCTGTTGTATTTCTATACCTTCGTTTTCCTGCATTACCTGTAGAGAGATCTTGTTGATTAAATCATCAGGTACATTAATCCAACGCATTAGTTTGCGCATGCCTTTGGATACATTGCGTCCAGGTTGCCAACTGGCTTTGAAACCGCAGTTGAAGCAGTGATAAGAGATGCCGCCGTCACCGTTATTGATCAATCCTCCGCGCTGTCTATTATCTACAGAGTGTCCGTTGTTATGACAGCAGGGAGCATTAAAACTGGTCCAGCCGCTAGGAGTTGTCTTCCGCTTTGGCGGTAGATACGACAATAATGTGTCTGCGACTATACTCATATTTTAAGTATAGCACCGCAGTAATTAATTGTCAATTAGTTTCTAACTAAGATTTTAGAAATGCTGCTAGGATTATCTTCTGTGGTGAATCGTAAGAAATTGAACACTCCGGTAAAATTGAAAGGCGTAGGTTCAGTCTCATCACCTGTAAATACTAAGGAACCTACACTTGCCCAATCTGTTGTACCAGTTACTTGATTTTCAAGTGTAACTTCAATGTTAATGGTTCCTTCAAAAGAATTTGAGTATACTGCTACAGTATGTAATCCTTCATTGCTGTTAATGCCCGGATCTGCATCAATGATAGAGCTGACATAGATTCCGCCAGTATCAGTAAACGATGTGACAGTCTTAGATGCTTTTGGATCAGGAAATGCCGTACCGCTTACACGAATTACACTGTCTGCACCAAAATGCGTATCAGTATAGGTTAATATTCTGCTGTCGTCATCGTCGTCTACTAAGTAGACAGTATAGGTTAAATATTCACTTGCAATATTTAAAAGATCGTTTTCGGTAATAGTAACAGTAAATAACCCTTTTGTAGCCGAACTACCGTCATCAAGAACAGTACCGTCATGTTCTATTATTTTAGTTTTATTCATGTCGTACGCTACAAACTTAGGAGTGTATCCTTGGGTATTAATAGGTTTTTGATCAGCATTGAGAAGCCTAAACTCTAGGACATTATCAATGCCCTTGTAAACTAAGGTATGTCTTTTATACACTGGTCTATACTCCGTAACGAATCCTGCCAAATCGGCGACAATGTCTATTCTATTCTTAACTAAATATCTTGGCACTAATTGCATGGTATAAGTATTTATTGTAAATGTTAACAAAAGATATTGAAGAAAATTTTCCGTTTTTAAGCGTCGTTTCCTATGGAGGAAGCGAATACATAGGCATCATCTCAAATCAAGATCAGCATGTTACAAGCATGTATATCTATACAAATCTAAGAACAGATTTAGATAAGAAAACGTTTTTAGAATTAGGTGAAGTTTGGTGGTGGGAATCGAACAGATTGATTCCTATTAATATTTTTCTAAAGAAAGAATTTGACAGATTTCGCTACTGTATAATGACTATGAACACTAAAGATGTTATTGTTTCAATAGGGCCAACAGTTAACTTAAATAATCTAGCACTTAAGAGGGTAAAACGTAAAAACGTTCAGCTAGTTAGAAAAGTTAGATAGATTCTGCAGAACTAGCAATTTTTTCGCACAATAAATTCATATGCACTACAACTGCTACAGCATATGAAACAGCATGAGCTTTTTTAAAGTAATACTCATCGCTCTCCGGTTTCTTCCAAACTTCCTTCATAATCGTCGTCCAGCTCTTCCCAATCAAGTGTCTCTTTGCTGGTCGTATCATTGCAAGGACAGCAGCTAATTCTTCCACGGAAGTAGGGCAAGTCTTCTTCAGAATTGCACCATGGCCATTCAAATGAAATAATTGATTTACGAATTGATCGTGAAGTAAAAGTTCCCATAGTGGCTCAGTCTCCATAAGTTTTTTAAGATGTTCTTCGTTTTGAATATCTTTGTAGATACTAACATTAAGGAAGTCTATTTTAAAATAACCCCTATCCTCTGCTTCTTTGTAATCTATAGTAGAAACACTGTCTATCGGGTTATGGGGTATCTCGGTAACATAAACACCTGTGTTATGTTTCTTACCGTCTTCGAGACGTGCGACACGATGTTGTATCTTTGACAACACCGTATCTCTATCAGCAAAGTCTATATCAATATCCATTAGGACTTTTTTATCTTAGTGAGCTTTTTTATTTTTTTCAAAGCCATGTTCCATTTTAGAGAACTGACTCGGTCTTTCATAGTAATACCTAGTGTATGATCTAGTTCATGCAAAAAACACTTAGCACTATAGCCTTCAATTTTTACAACTTTTTCTTCTAGATTCTCATCCCAAAATCTAGCAAGTATTTCTTTAGGACGTTTTACTTTTACAAATACATTAGGAAAACTAAGACACCCTTCGACATCATCAACTGTTTCCTTTGTGTATTGCAAGACAGTTGGATTGATACACATCGTTGAATTTTCAACGCTGTCGCCCATTACGAAGACCTTAATATTTAGTCCAACTTGATTTGCACTTAAACCTATGCCGCCGTTGGCTAACATAAACTCTACCATCTGTTGCTTTAGTTCTTTTGGATCAAATCCGGGATTCTCTAAATCAACGTCCTTAAGTTCTGTTTCTAAGATAGTGTTAGGGTGTGTTACTAGATTCATTTGTTCCTCTTATAAATTACTTTCTTTTGCAACTTCTTTTACTAGTTCAACGTCACTGGTCTGTCTTTTGAAACGTAATGCCCAGTGTTCGGGGCTAATAACTTGATAGACCAATGCCAACTGTTCATCATTAAATTTACTCAACATCTCTTTACCGCTTTTGCAGTTAAGAATCAACCAAGGGCTAATCTTTCCATCCTTGATATGCCATACTGCTCTATTAAGGCTTACGTAATTAAAATAGTGATTCCAAACGCTTTGATTTTCTTCTGCCCATTCCATCATTGTAGTAACGGAACGTTCTAATGCTGTAGTAACATCTTCTTTAAGAATGAACTGTAACGCATACTGTTCATACATTTCGTTCTTACACCAGTGATCTAATTTTACGCCACTAGTAACAACATAATCAATATACTTTTCAGGGTACAGTGGCCGGACATTCGAAAGGAAAGATCCAAATTTTACAAACGCATTATAATAGGTTGACTTTGCAAACTCTTCGTAGGTTTTATCTTTCTTAGCACCTGCGCTTAGTTTATAGAATCTGTTAAATGCATAGAAGCCATACTGAACACGCTTTTCATTCTTCTGTAAAGCTCTGCGTTTTTGCTCACACATGTGAACGGCTAGGGTTTTTTCTTTGGTATACCCTGTTCCGCAATACTCGCAGATGTAAGGTTTATCAGAAATCTGCATCTTCGATGTTATGTTCTTGAGCCAGTTCTTTGAGTTCTTTTTTTGAAGATAATTTAGCAAGTAGTTCTACCTCATCAAGTTTCATTGTAGGGTAAATGGTTTGTAGAAATTTTACAGCTTTAGAATTAGAAGAATTCTTCTGTTTAAAACCTATCCATTGATGATATTCAATCTTTTTTGTGTTACCTGCCTGACATAGTAATTGCCATTGCAGTTTAGGATGTTTGGTTCCTAACACATTCCAATTCTTGTTATAGTATTCGTTAGTTTTAAAAACTGCCAGTTCTTGTTTTTCTCTAGATCCTTGTACACTGCTAACCCAACGGTTAAGTAACCAAAAGCTAACCTGCTTCTTTTCTTCGCTGGATAGTTCGTCCCATACAGTTTTAGCACCCATATCAACGGCCGCTAATATGTCTTTTATAGGAAGTTTTTCTTGTGTCATTTCTAGGATTTATCTTTTTGTTGTATCTCTTAAAAGATAATACAGATTTAAGAATTTGTCAAGTTCTCGTTTGAACATAGCATTAGTGTCTGCTATTTCTCGAATCTTAACAAGATCACTAATACCAAGATGGCGGTCGGACTCAGCTGGTCCGCCGATTATCCATCTTGGTATAGTGTTATGCGGAGGGTCTCTATAACGAGCATAGACAACTCCATGATCATCTCTCTCATATATGAGAGCTTCTCCAGGAATTAGCCGACCGTCCAATTTACTTTGCTGTCTTTGGCTTGCGACCGCGTGTGGTTGTTGTTGTCTTAGCTGCTGCCTTAGCCTTGGTAGCTGTCTTCTTAACTGCTGCCTTAGTCTTTGCTACCGCTACCTTGACATCTTCTGTATTAACCGCGCCGTCCTTGTTTACATCAGCAGTTTCCTTAACACCAGCAACGGTATTTTCAACTGCCGCAACAGCATCCTTAGTATCAACCTTGCCGTCTTGATTTACATCAAAACTCTTAGCAGAACGGTTGAAATACCAAATTGCTCCAGCACCAACTAATAAGATTAGACCAATTACGATAATTTCCATTTTTTTCTCCTATTTGGATTTATTTACTTTTGAGCCAACAGTCCTGCGAACTATATCGTCATGACTAAACTCAGCCCAATAAAGTTCAAAAGCAACACCATCTTCGATGCCTTCGAACTGATGAACTTTACCCGGCTTAATTTGAGTAAAGTCCCCTGCTGAAAGAATGGTTTCATCAACAAGACCTTCTTGATCAGCATCCTGCCAAACACGAACTATCATTTTTCCTGACTCTACAAAGAAGCCATTCCATTTGAATTTGTGTTCATGTTCAGAACATTTATAACCAGCTTTGAATTCAATGCGGTGAAATTCTAATACACCGTTAGCATGTATTAGTTCTGTTGAACCCCAGATTTTGCCAGATTTCATTCCCATATATTATCCTACAATAGCTTGCTGTAGTCAATTATTTCACACTGTCTACTTATATCTTTTACAAAATAAGCACATGGAGGATTGACTCCATCCTTTATAGGAACGGTTAATAGCTGTCCATTTTTCATTTTCGGAAAGTACCATTTTACATCAGTGTAAAAGTTAACAATATTTATTGGAGCAAAATCTGTTTTAAAACCTTTAAGCGGGTTGAATAAAAACGCTTCAAATCCTCGATCGTTAATACTTGTTAACGGCAGCACTTCTAGATCCATACCACTTTCGGAATCACCTACAGCAATGCTCCAGTCAACAGGCATAGTGACTTCATGTCCTCCTATGTCTAGTACCATAGCAGGAGCATTAAATGATTCTAGAAAGATTAAAGGTATAAAAAAGAAGTCAGGATTTGCTGGATCTGAATTATCCAGCACACTAAATCTTACATCTTCGTCGATCTGTTCTGGCAAATTGTCTAATTGATAACATCTATTGTCTAACGTTAATATTCTCATGTATTTTAATTCCAATCAACTTTTTCTAGTGTAAACGGGTATTGAGCCTCTTTGTAGAATTTCTTCCGCTGTGTTAAGTGGCGCTTCGCATACTTACAAGTTGATGTAAGATCCCATATCTGTACGAAGTCTTTGTCTTTTGCTTTTCTTACGCCTCTACCGATCGATTGTATGACTCGAACAAAACTCTTGCCAGGTTCAATGAGTACCAAGTTAAAAATCCTGGGTATGTTAATGCCCACAGCGGCAACACCATAGGTTGCAATGACAACGTGGTTGGTTCCTTCATTGATTTCGTCATATGCTTCTTTTCTATCTTTAAGTTTAACATCACCTTTGACAAAGGTAGATCCTGGAATTAGTTCTTGGAGTTTTTCGCCTGCACTAATTCTATCAACTAGAATTAGAGTATTGCCTGATCCTCTTACTGTGTTTAATAATTTGCCTAGATAGTTTAATCGTTTTTCATCTGTTACAAGATATTTTAATTCTGATTGATAATCTCTAAATTCTGGAAGATCAATTAGCTGAACGATATTTACATGGCAGTCTGCTAGGACGCCTTTATCTTGTAATTCTTTAGCTGTAATTTGTCCAATTACAGGTCCAATACTTGCATGTAGAGCCTCAAATTCAAAACGCTCTTTTGGTACTGTTCCTGTAAGTCCCCAACGTATGGGTGCATTGCGTAGATTGCGTGTGAGTAGATTTTTTAAGACTTCGGCCTTGGCTTGGTGTACTTCATCAACAATAATAGTTGATACACCGTCTAAAAATTCTGCTAGGCTTAGAACAGCACTACCGTCTTTAAACTTCTTATCTAAAATGTTTAGACTTTGCCAAGTGCAAATAGTGTGAGTCTTGTTTAGTTCTTTCTTGTCACCAAAGTATACGCCTACATCAAGACCGCAGTTACGATAGTCTTCTGCTGTCTGCTCAACTAAACTCTTATTAGGAACAATTACTAGGCTGCGTCCGTATGGCTCAGTAATATGGCTCAATGTAGCGGTTGTGATAGTTTTTCCTGCACCCGTTGCAATCTGTTGCAGTGCTTGTGGATTTTCAAGGAAATTATTAATTGATTCAACTTGATAATCGCGGAGCATAATAAGTTCGCCTTCTGCAGGGTGTCCTTTTGGCCAGCGAACATTTTGATCAGCCCAGTAGGCTTCAGTAATAGGTTCAAACTCAAATTTTACATGTGATCTTAGATCTTCAATTTCATCTATTGACACATTATTTTTAGTTAGGATATCTACAATAGTATCAAGATGATTAACGTATCCTGTACCACCTATTCCAAAGAATGCTACTTTACCGTCCCATCTGCCTAGCTTATATTGAGGCATGTATTTTGCATAGGGTACTTCGAACTTTAGCGCATTAGACAGCTTGCGTCGAACATCAACATCAAGACCTTCAATCTTAATGTTCACTTCATCTTCTATTATTAATTTGCAACCTGTCATCGTAAAATTCTCTTGCTAAAGGGGCTTACTGATTCATCTCGATAGATTATTAAATCGCAATGAGAAGTAACATAAGCATCAATAAATTTAACAGGAAATGTTCCAAAAATTAATGCTGCTGTTGGTCTCCAGCTGCCTGATATTAACAGCTTTGGTAACTTAATATTATTAATATAAACAATCTTTGTATTTTTGTCAACCCAGTTGTTTAAATTATTTTTCTTTATGTACTCATTAAAACTAGATCCAGTATCACTGTCTAGTCGGAATAACACGCTCTGCTCTTTGTTATCTACAATGTGTCTAACAAAATTGAATATTTCGTACACTTGTTCTTCAGCTTGTTTTTCATCTACTATAACCAAAAGAGGATATCTTTTAAGATTGTGTATAGCTGACAATAGATTTTTTAAATCGCATTCAGACGGCTTGCTTAAAAAATCGGCATCCTTTCTAAGAGCAATTTGTTCTGCTAGATTAGTGGGATTAATCTTGTCTTTGATAAAATTGATAGAGTATCTTCGCTTTCTATCGATATACAAAACTAGATTATCTTTTTCTAGTGGTCCTAATTCTTCTTCGGCGATTTTTCTAGCTCTATCGGAAACATTGATAAGTTTGCAATCTTTTATTGTTGGAACATAGGAGTCGGGATTATTTTTAATTTCTAATATGCGATTATAAAAATCTAATAACTGTTCATCAATAACAAAATCTTTATCTTTGAATGTATCAATAATATTAAAAATATTGTGCTCGTTCATTACGAAAAAATGCTCATGAGATCCTTTCGCGTGCCAGTAATTTCTTCTATCAGAAATAGAGCTTTCTATTTCTGAAATCAGTTTCTTGCTAAACGGGAATCTAACACAAAACCATTGGCTGTTTTTTATAAGATCCGATGGAGCCGTTGAAACTAAACTGTGTTGATCTTCTGGTGTGTTTATTCTAATAAATTTTCTTCGATCAATTTGTCGAAGAGGAGTGCGCAGTCTGTTAACGGCTGCGTCTAAATCTATCTCCTTTTCGATAAATTTCGATCTATAGTTTTCCAAAAGCTTCTTTCTACAAAGATCATACTGCTTGTCAGTCAATCCAACTTTTTTTGATACTTGTCTAGCCATGCTGCTAAGAATGGTATAATCGGACGAAATCATGCCGATGTCAATCTTATTATTGAATCCTGCTAGAATTTCAAGGCAGTCTTCAATGGTGAGAGAATCATGTAACATAAAATTATTATAACGTATCAAAGATACTTTGTCAAGAAATTCAAAGGAATTCCACGACTTATTTCTTCTACGGTATATTCAGTGTGAGCTAGATCGTTCAACCATTGTTGTCTGTCAGGTTGACTAGGAGTGTTTATTGTTTCTAAATTCAAATTACCAACTGTAGCAGCTATGCTATTAGGACCTACAAATACAGGTATACCTCTCCTAACAGCTTCTATAGCTGGGTTACTGCTCCAATTTACTACAGCGTAGGCGTTGTCATACGAAGCATCAAAGTCATCGTAGGTTCCATTTATGCGCTGCGGAATTTGAAGTTGAACATTTTTAAAATTGTGTTCGAGCTTTGATATAGGACATCTAGGATGAGGTCTTACAACGATATCTCTATCTGTGTGTTGTCGTATGTTACTAATAACATCAACGACCCATTTTTCTAGTGTGGGCATATTTTCCCATTGCAGACTTTTGTTATGTTGCAAACATATTAGAATATGTCCGTTCGTATTATTCTTCCAGTCTTGTAAATTTAGTCCCAGCGTTGATGCTCTGTATGCACTGTTACCGGTAGGATAAACTAGGCTAGACTTGTTAATACCGTTTAGGCCTACTTTCCATGTTATATTGCGATGTATGCTACCTACTTCGACAACAACAACAGGTTTATTTTTTTCCCTAGCCCTGTAAAAGATTTCTTTATTTGGTGCCATACGGCCATGCCACAGGACACTCCATATAACGTCAACGTCAGAATCGATGTTATTATAAGAAACAATATGATTTTGATCGCACAGGCTGCTAGCAAAAGCATCCAGTACAGGTTTACTATTAAGCGCACCGTAATTTGTCCATAAACTAAATTTCATTCCAATAGGTCTCATTGCGATTGTTGATTAAATCTTTCTTTAGACTTTTACCAGTAATCTTCCTATCACCCTTCATATGATCCATCCATGTACCTAATACGCTGTTTATTAAAGGATGGCCACCGCCACCTGTCTTGGCAGTTTTGTTATAGATACCGTCACTGTAATCAAGAGCAGCATCTTCAAAATCTTTGTATTTCTTTAGCAGAGTACCAAACACATAACTGTCATGCCATTCTTCAAGTGTGAATATTCCTTGTTCAGCATCTTCGTACATCTTTTCAAAATCCTGTAGGAAACTGTGACAAACAGGATGATTGAGATTCATACCGTAAAAGCCACATTCTGGCCAAGTCTGAGATCCTTTACCTCTACCTACATAAGTTATGTATTTGTTATTCGGCAATAAAGATTTAAATTGATCGTAAGTCCAAGGACTGTGTATATAACTATCTGCATCCATCCAAACTATCCATGACCCGGCCCTCTTTTCAAATGCATCAAATACTGCATAGGTTTTGTTTGCAAAACGTATAGCATCCCATTTAAATTCTTTTTGCCAATCTCGGGGGCGTCGTTCGGGCCATGGACATACACCGTTTGCTTTAGGATCGTCTTTCCAACGCTCTTTGAATTGCATTAATTTAGGCAATGCTTCTGCGGCATTGAAAATTTTTATCTGATCATAATCCGGATTTATTGGCTGACAATTTTCTGCATAGACTAAGAGTTTTATTCTTTTGTCTACGTTTTTTGCAAAGCTATCTAAGAATCTCTGTCCGTATAATTCTAAACCGCTCTTATGAAATGTTGTTACTACAGTTATGTTCATTTTATTGCCCACTTTCTTAAATGACGCCAGGCCGTACCGTCTTTTAGCTCGTCTAAGGTCCAATGCATTTGTGCCATTTTTTGTATCCATAAATCTCTGTCAAACTCTTGTGGTTTTTCTAAAAACGAAAAATCTGTGTGTGCCACATCACATGCTTGGCTATTTTTATGGTCAGTTAAAAACACAGGAACACCTTCGATAGCTGCAACTACTCCTGGACTAGAATTGTGACTCACAACTGCTGCCGCGGTTTTAAAGTCATCGATAATATTAGGAGTATGAGATACTACTACTTCCCCTAATTTATATCTAGCTAGTGCTCGTTTATGATTTACTACATTTTTGTCGCCGGGATGAAATCTTATCATTATCGGCTTACCAGAATATTTTCTGATTTCATTTATAACTTTTACCAACCAATTTAGAAGAGGTGTACCGTTCATACTCCATCCGCCGTCTCTTTGACAACAGATTAAAATATACCTGCCTCCACTTTTCCATGGTTTCAAATCTATTCCTAATTTTGACTTGATTAACTCCCATCTTGCAGGATCAGGGTTATTGTTACAGTATTCGCCAGTTGATGGAAATATTCCGTCATAACTATATCTTAAAAATTTATTTGAATTTCCCGGATCAGCATATAAGAAAAGATTGCTGTCAACAATTATAGTTCTTTTACCATTTCTAGTTTGAGTGTTGTATACATCTTGTCTTAATTGTAGGTGAGGACCATTTTTTCCGCTGTTATGAACAAATCCCTGTATAACACCGACATCGGTATTGACAGGAGTATAATCACATATAATGGTCCCTTTATCACCACTTGCCCAAACTCCTTCAATGAAATTTACTATTATTTGTGGTTTTTCTGGATTAGTATTACCAGGAGGAATGCCCATTAGATATGCAGCCACAGTTAATGTCATATTAAATCCTCCTGCAGAATTTGCCAAGCATAACCGTTTATCATTTCTTCTTGTGTAAACTGTGCATATGATAGATGTGCAACATACGCTACGATTTCATCTTTAGTAGGAATTTTTGGTTTATCAATTTTAGATAGATCAGTTTCACAAATCATTTGAGCAGAGTTTGGTCCAAGTGTTATTGCTGGTTTTCCTTCTAAAAGAGCCTCAGTAGCCGCAATGCTATTAAATGTTACTAAACAATGAATATCATCTTTAAGAGCTGCTGAAATAGTCTTAGTTGTAACTCTTTCAGAACGTAAAGGTTTCATTCTTATTTCGATAGGTCTGTCGGTATATTCTTTGATTTGTTTTACTGTTCGCTCTACCCATTCAGCTGCTGATCCTTGATCGAACAAATTCATAACTTTGTCGGAAGGTGGACATAGTAAAATTTTTGACCCTGAAGTAAACTCTTTAAATTCGTATTCCAAACGTTCTAGCCTATCATACGGACGTTCTTTTAAAGGACCCATATTTTGTAATGCGTTTCTTGTTACTCGATGATATATCTTATGCTTTCCATTACCTAAATAACCAGTGTCTATTGCATAAAAGTTTCTACCAGTATTCCAACAATGACGTATAGCCTTTTGACTGCCGCCTCCGAGTCCTCGTATTACTAGAGTATTATTTGTGTCTTTTTCTTTATCCCAGTCAGATGCTATTGCACCAGGAATACCAGAAATAAAACTTGCTAAGAATGGATCATACTCATGACCTTTTTTAGCATAGTTTATTCCTCCAGCGGAATCTATAGCAGCTACTTTACCCATTCATCATTCCCATTAGTTCTTTTTTCCACTCTTGCGAGTACTCACAGTTTCTATAATTTTCAAACCAAGGGCCGCCCTCTGTGTAGTGAATTGCCTTAGGTTTTCCGTCAGCTGGTTCTTTATGCCATCCTACTAACCAATTCCACTCGGCTCCTAGTTCTCCAATTTCGTCATCCGTTAACCAACTAAACCTATGGAAGTATGCTCCGGTCAATTCTGGATCATTAACCATTTCCTGTGTTAGCTTTTTATTAGATGGATGTCCACAGTTCCATAATACAACGCTACTCCAATTTTTCCTAGGGTAGATAGTCTGCTGTTGTCCGTCCATCTTTACTCCTTCTTTAGGAGTGTAATCATGCTTCACACACATTACAGCATACTTTTCATCGGCTTGATTAAAGAGCTGCTTCACATCATCTAAGAAAATTATATCACAATCACAAAACAAAGCCCAACCATTATAGTTCATAATAGTTGGTATTAAAAATCTAGTAAAGGTAAACTCTGTGCTAGCCAAAAGATCTATTTTACGAGTATAAAGATTCGTACTTCTTAATTCCTTCTGTACTAATGGTGTTACACTAACTTCGTTGTTTCGAGAAATTAGACTATGCTTGCACACTTGATATGCTATATCTTCTCTAGGATCATAACCTACAAATACCTTCATCTGTCTCTTCTTTCTATATCTTCTTCAACACACAGTTCGCCGTGTTGTATTTCTAATATGTGACAGGGCGTGGTATCTGTATTGTACCCGCGGTGCCATACTTCTTGCGCAATGTCGTAGTCAGTATTTTCGTTAATGGTTACTATTCCTACTGATCCGTGATAATCTGTTTCAATTTTACAAGAACCCTTTAGCACATACCAATGTTCTGCTCGTTTGAAATGTCGCTGCATTGATAAACTCTTTCCAGGATCAATTACTAGTTCTTTAATTTTATATCCTGGCTTATCATCTAGTACCCGATACCAACCCCACGGTCTAACTGTCTTAGGACTCTTCCATTCTTCTAATATCCAGCTACTAGAATTCGCTTTGTTCTCTCCACCAACTCCAAACACAAACTCTACATCATCAAACACCATCTCGGGAATATTGTCTTTGGTTCTGTCTCCGCCGTTGGCAAAAACAATTTCATCGTTGGGGTATTTTTCTTTAACTTTGCGTATAGCATCTATCGCTGTTCCGTCGCTATCGTCAAACTCAATAACCTCTCCTACCATATGAAGGTTATCTAAAACGATCATACGTTCACGCCAAGGCATAAAAGGACGACCTTTCTTACGTGTGAGCCAATCATCTGAATTTAAACCTACTACAACATGGTCACCTAAATGATCAGCATGATTAAGATAAGATATATGTCCAGAATGTATTGGATCGAAGCCGCCTGTTACTATTACTATTTTCATGCACATATTTATGTACGTACTTTATTCCTATTATTTTTCTAGAAGATAGGTAAAAGTATTGAATCCAATAATAGGGTCACCGAAAGCAGACAGCATTTCGTGCTGAGGTATTGTAATAGTATTTTTTAGGAATTTAAGATTAGTTTTTAAGAAAACACGACCGTTAGGATTTAAGAATGCAAACAGATTTTCTTTTAGGTCTAACCAATCTTTAGCTGTATAATAAAATGTATTTTCGTCGCCTGAGTTAAATGTAGTTCTTAATCCTGTTATAACATCATAAGTGTCGGGTAATGTAAAGGTGGTTTGTTTTTTTATTTCAAGTTCAAATATATTTAAATTATAGTGCTGATGTATTTCAGAAATCTTTGTTTGTAAAACAGGTTTAATTTCAGTGCCGCTAGCAGTATGCCTTAACTTATTACACAGAGTTACAAACTGGCCTACACCACAGCCTATATCGAGAATTTTTAAATTTTTCCACCTATTCAAGTTAAGATAGTTAATAGTATTGAGTTTATCTCCTAATTTTTTAAAATTAGGTGGGTAATATCCGCCAGTTGCGTAATAGTTGTCTTGATTGTCTTTGCACCACTGTTCAGTAAATTTGTCATAGAGAATAGTCTTTGCTTGCTCTAATTCTGTATCAGAATAGAGGGCATGTTTAATATTGTCTCTATAAAATTTTATGTCCATTTCTTTTTCGTTGTGCTTAATTCGCTCATTAATATTTTGTCTGTATAGAATTTTGTATTAACAGATGCTATGCTTGGGATAATAGTTTGAATGTTTAGAATAGATTTATTACACTGCATATCAGCTGGATAGAATCCTGTTTCTTTTATGCTTTCAACTAACTTGTGCGCTGCTTTTGGTTTAATAATATATGCCTGAAGACCCATTGCATATTCTGCAGAGATACCGTATTTTTTTCTAGACTCGGGACTACTATATTCTATTACCGAATAAGAATTAGTATTTTGTTTTAAATGTAAATTGCCATAGTCGCCTGTAAATTTGTTATAAGGATCAAGCATTAAAAATTCATCAAACATATGATTTATGTTTGAAGGTAACGAACGTAATAACATTCCGTCGTGTTCAAATACAACTATAGGCTCGCTTAATTCTATAGACTTTAGCCATAAAGAATAGTGTGATAAAAAGCAGCCTTTAACTCCTAAACGATCTTTTTTCATTTTTTGAGAAAAAGGTTTAACGTCTAATCTTGCCATAGTGTCGTTGATAGCTTCTAGGCCGTAAATGCCGTCGAATCTCTCAATAGTTAGTCCATGTTGTTCTCCGCTAGCAACACAATCGTTTGCTAGGAGCTCGCTTTCTTCAACACCTTTTAATCTAATAACAAATGATTTCATAACTGCCACGGTAAAGGTATATGTCTTTTTCCGCCTATGTGCCTAACATAGCCTTCTTCTTTGCTAGTAATTGCAGCACGAAAGCCAAGTTCTTGATAGTAAATACTCATGTCCATTTCACCCATAAGTATTAAACCGTTCTTAACAATTTTAACTTCAAGATTATTATATGGATGAAAAATCATGCAATCTCTAGTTCGTCTTAGACCAGGATTAAATGTAAATCCACACCAAACTTTTTTATGATACTGATTCATTAGATAATAATAATCGTTATCTAATTCAAATCTTTCATCTTTCATTATAGCATGATTCTTTGTGTCGTTATGACCTCTTAACCATACTGTAAAAATTTTAGGATTAGTTTCTAATATTTCGAAGCTCTTTTCTATGAAGCCAGGATTAAAAAATTCCCAATCTTCTTCACAATGAAAAATATATTCTGTTTGTACCTTAGAGTATGCTAAATCAATACTAGCGATCTGGCCAATGTTTATTTTATTTTCTATAATTTCTAACTCGCATGGAACACTAGCAATTACTCTAGAAAAATCTTGTGATTTACCACTATCTTCTGTGATTATAACTTTTTGTATAGGATAAGTGTTATACTTAAAAAATGATTGTATTGTTTTTTCTAACAGATCTGTTCTGCCACAGGATGTAATAACTAGGGTTACAGATTTCATGACTTCCTCTTATACAAAATATTTGAAACCTTTCCGTTCTGAGAAGGTAGCTCTTTTATAATATCAAAATGTTCTTCAATCATCTTTAATTTAGTTCTTATCAAACTTTTACTAGGCTGAGATCTATGTGTTGCATAGAAGAAGTAATTTGACTTTAGTATGAGTTCTTTGAAATAAATTTCAAATATTTCTAATGAAAATTCACTTAAACTATGAGCACCTATTACAAGATCTATCGCCTGTGTGCGATTTATAAATTCATGTAAGTCGTCCTTGTCAGCTTTAACAAACACTAGCTTATCTTGCCTGTTAACCGTTTTAGTTGTATACCATTTTTGTAAATCAGAAACAAACCCTAGATCTATCATAGACCATTTTTCAAAATCTACAATGCCTTCATTTAGCCTAACCCAGTTTCCAAATCCTGCTCCAATTTCTACAATGTTATTGAACTTCTTGCCTAGGATAGAAAATATTATTGTACTCATCATTATATGTCTAGAATCAATAGCATCTAGGGGAACATATAATTCCGAAGACGAGTATCCTGTTGCTGGTTTTTCTTTTGCAAGGTACTGAGAAGTTAGATCAAAATTGACAGACCTAGATATAGATAATGCTTCATCGTCGGGATTCCAGTACTGCGTGTGAGTCGCTGTTAAAAACTGATAAGGTCCGGGATTATTTCTAAAATGTGGAAATACATCTGTTTCTAAGTTAAGAGTAGATGCGAGATTTTTACTACTATTAAAAACTTCGTCGAAGCTCTTCATTTAGACAACCAATAGACAGCTACAGGAGCCTTACGACTCTTTCTATAAGAGTTTTTTATGTAAGTTGGCCAAGTAGATAATACTTCTTCATGCGACCAATCTGGTTTAACATGTATTTCAAATGGATTGCCTTCGTATGCATCTTGTGGCATATGAACTACTGGTATACTGATAATTAATGTTTTAGAAATTTCTAAAACTTGATCAACAATAGAGATGGCTTCTTCTTTTGTAACATGCTCTAGTACATCACCAGCTATAGAGACATCAAAATTTCCTAACTCTCTCCAAGAGATTTGTCGCACATCTTGATTTATAATTTGATTATAGAGTGAAGTTAGTCCAAATTGTTCAATATAAGGTTCCCATGCCTCTATGCCTATGAATTCGGCACCTGTACATACATTATTGTTTTTTAATAGTTTTGCGTAGGTTCCTGAACCTACTCCAATATCTAAAATTCGTGTTATGTGAGGTTCGTTGTCTTGAAACCACTTTAATGTTTCTAACTTACCTACGCGGCTACTAAATGGCATTTAATTTCCTTACAAACTAGCATCTTCCATACCTGCTACACGTAGCTTAACGATGTTTGTAATTTGCCATTGCTTTTGATCCAATGCTTTGAGTACACCTAACCATTTATTACGCATTAGGGCAAATTCGTTAATAATTTTTTCGTAATCAACCACGTCGGCTTCACCGTCGACATATTTTTCTACATCTCGACTGCTTAGAGCACGTTGATAATTTTCGAGGTATTTTTTAAAATAGGAACTGCGTAATCGTCGCAGTTCTATATTTAGATATTCAAGTACGGCTTCAATTTCTTGAAGTTGATTAAAGCGATGCTCTACAAGACCTGGCATGCTGGCAGCAGCACGTTCTATGTTTCCAGACAGCTTAACTTCGGAACGAGCTATCGCTAGCTCGTCCTCGAAGTGCTGTATCGCATTAGGAATTTCAGAAATATCTCTCGATATCTTGCTGTACCATCCCATTAATAGTCCTCTTCATCTTCGTCGTCGCCATAGTCGTCGTCGTAGTCATTTTCTAAATAGTAGTTAATAGCATCGTCAAGTTCATTATCGGTACCAATAACTTCTTCTAGGATGTCGTCACTTACACCGTAGTCAGCAAGTAGATCTACAAACTTTTCAGCAACAATATCTAATTGCTTCTTATCAATGTATTCCTTAAACAATATCCAAATGTCGGCAATTTGACTTTCATTCAACATCGTGTTCGAGCTCCTCGTTATAGTCGGTTGATACTGCGCTAGCATCAGGGGTATTTACCACTGATACCTTTTTATTTGCAAAATCATCCATGACCATTTCGAGTAATTCGCCACTCCAGTTCTTACGATACTCGAGTGTTTCTTTTCCGTTTGAATCAATGTACTTGTAACGGTTGCCGCTCTTCTCAAGGATACCCCATTTTTCAAACATGTCAAATAGACCACTATATGGGTCCATACCTGTTTCATATGGGATCTTAACTTGAACACCTTCAAACGGCTTAGCGTAACGAGTCTTCATTACCTTACAGGCTGCACGAATACCGTTTACTTCTGAAGTCTTGTTGCCGTCTTCATCTTCTTTGAGCTTGAGCTTCTTCATAGCAACAACGATACTTGATGCATAGATAAAGCCTGCGCCGCCGGAGATCTTGTCGTCTGGATCGAACATATCCTGCGAAGCATAAGTGTGGTTAGTTACAACCATACCAACGTTATGACTACCAAACATGTTTACACAGTTAGTAACCAGTGCCTTGAGTGCTTTGGCCTTACGACCCATGTCACCCTTCATATCACCTGCTTCAAACTGATTGACTTCAGTTGGAGTCATAAGCATGCCTAGTGAGTCAATAACGAATAGTACCTTTGGACGATCCTTTTCGTCCATCTCTCTGTAGTCCTTCATGAATACAGAAATAGTCTTGCCTACATCGTCGATCATAGCCATATTGAGCTTGAGTAGCTTGTTTTCGCTAGTATCAACTTCTAGTGCGTGTAACCACGACTCGTCAAGCGCATTTTCTGTATCAATTAGTACAACGAAAATGCCCTGTTCTTGTGCATGACGCACAATATTACCTGAGCAAATGTAACTCTTGCCGGAACCAGACTCGCCTGCGAAAACGGAGACTTTACCAAGAGGTACACCCTTTTTAAAGTCGCCACTAATAAGATAGTTAAGGGCATAGTTACCGGTTGAAACCCAATCAGTAGGGTCATTAAAACCAGCACTCATGCCTGTAATTGATTTTGTTAATTGTGTCCTAAATTTAGTAGGATCGAATGCCTTTACTGCCACTGTAATCTCCTATTGAAAGCCAGAAAGGGGCGACACGGCGCCGCCCCTTATATTGTATTAACCGTTATTCTGACGAGCACGGATCATTGCAAGAATGTCGCCTGCGCCGCCTTTAGCTGCCGGTGCTTCTGCCTTTGGTGCAGGAGCTGCCTTTGGTGCAGGGGTTGGTTCATCGTCTTCGTCGAAAGGTGCAACAGTGCGAGTTGCAGTAGAAGCTTGTGGGTCACCAGTCTTGGCGCTAACACCAGCTGGACGGAAGTATTGACTCCAGCGGTCGGCATCATATGCTTCGCCGTCTACTGAAGCTTCAAACATTTCCTTAAGGACCTTGAGCTCTACGTCTGTAGGCTTCTTGGGTAGGAAGTCGCTTAGATTGAACAAGCCATGATCGTTAATGGCCTTCATTTCTACGTCTGTTAGTGGACGCTCACGACGAGCCCAATTACTAGTACCATAGTCTGCATAACCACCCTTTGAGGTCTTGTTCAAACGGAAGTCAACACCATGTGTATAGTCTGTGGGCAATTCTTCCATATCAGGATCCATTAGGGATGCCTTAATAATTTGGAAGATTTGAGGACCGATAATAAATCGGCGAATTGGATTCTCTGGCTTAGAATCTTCGTTGATAGGATTCTCTGTAACAAAGCCTTGGAAGATGTACGAACGCTTCTTCCAATACTTACGACCCATATCCTCTAGCGAAGGATCCTTGAACCATCCGCGGACTTCGTTTAGAATTGGACAGCTTTCGCCGTACATTTCCATACATGGGACTTGTACCTGAACTGGACGTGAGTCAGTTTCTCCCTTAACACCTGCAAAGGGTAGCTTAATCATTAGGCGTTCTGCCCAAAAATATTCAGCGTTAGGATTACCGTCTGGAAGGAAACGAAGTGTTGAACTTTGTCCTTCTTGCATGTTCCAGAATGGAAAAATTGCGTTGTCGCCACCGGAAGTGGACTTACCTGTAGAGCGTGTTTCTTGCTCCTTGAGCTTTGCTCTGATTTCTGCTAGTGATGCCATAGTTTTTGCCTCCTATAAGTTGCCTATGTGCTTTTGTGCCTAAAATGTGTAGCACTACATATATACTACACAATATTATTTATCTTGTCAAGAGTGATTTGACAAAATAATGAATGAACTAGCGAATTATCTTAAACCCGCTAGTTCACGCATACGATCAAACTCTGAATCCATTTCCATTTGTTGTGGTTGTGTGCGCATCTGGAACTGCTCAAATGTTTGATTAATTCTTTCAATAAAGGCCTTTGCGGGTTCTATGAACTGCTCGCCGTAGTCCTTTTCAACCATGGTTAGAACTGCTGTCTCGCCTTTTGGAAATTGTCCTGTTTCTTTATCATAGTGTGATAAAATGAATTCACCAATTGGAGTTTTCTGTTCTTTTACGTTGTCTTCAGGGTCCTTGCCCATTGCCTTTTTAATTGCAATGTCCTTAGCCTTCATGTAGTCATCGGAATCAATATCGCCGTCGTCGTCATAATCCTTACCTGACTTTTCAGCAAATTGACCTAGTAATTCGTCAAAGCCTTGTTCTAATTGTATTTCTTCTGGTACACAGTTAGGTACTTCGCGGCCACCCTTCTTCTTAGTGCCTACCATCTTGTAGCCTTTCCAGCAAGGATCGTCGCCGCCGCCCTTCATCTTACCTGCTTCATCAACTAGGTCATCTGGCCCTAGCTCTTTTGCCTTGGTAACTTCACTTACTAGTCTATAGATATATGGGAATACGTCTTTTAATTCTTCGTTAAACTGTCTAATAGTTAATTGATCAATCCAATTTTCTGCCACATCATCTGGGACTTCAACATCTGTTGGTGCTTCAAAGGATTCAAAATTTTCTGTGTAGTATGATTTACGTTGTAGGCCTTCGATTGTCTTCTTAACAGTTGTAATTCTTTCATACACTGCGTCCATGTAACCTGCTAGGCTTTCTGCCATCACTGCACTGCGACCCATGTAGTTTTTAAATTTACGTAGCTTGCTTAACTCTTCAGATAGTCCTACGATATGCTTACCAAAGTCATCAAAAGGTTTGCCACCTTCGCTTACGTGACGAGCCATTGCTCTTGCGCCGCCGAGATGCTTGTATGGATACTTGAATCTTTCGCCTTCTGAGCTTTCAATATAGATAACACCAATATTCTGTGTGCGGCCAGCAGCTAGTTCATGATTAACATTTTCTGTGTGCTTGATAACTATTCTTGCGTTATCAACGTTTTGATAGCTAATACGGCTCGTACCATATAATTTTGATTCGGTCATAGTTCCTTCTCCGGGGCGATTCGCGGCTAAAAATTTGTAGTCTCTTTTGTCCAAATTTGACTTATTAATATCTCTAATATCAAAATTTAGTCCACGCTTTTTACCAAACACACGGAGTTCTTTTAAAAAATTAAACCAACCTGTTTGTGTAACTTGGCCTTCATTTGATATAAAATCTTTAGAGTAAATTACTGTTAATGATTTCTTTTCTGGATTTGACGGGTCTTCAGAAATGTTTACACTTACTTTGCCTAACGGACGTCCATTATCCGTATATTCAAAATCAAAAAAACGTGCGTCTGTTGGAACGTCCGTAACGTTGCCCTCAGCATCACCTATGGTTACGTTTGAGAAACGTCCCCTAATTTTATTAAACAAATCTTCAGAAATCTTAGTTAAATCCTGCATACTGTATTTATGTCAATAGTTAGTACTTACGAATATTGGCATGGGGGCTACATAATCAGCGTCAGAATCAGCTTGATTAAAAGTATTATAAATTCTAGGATCCCAATCTTTTAGAACATCCATCATACGTATTGCTAATAATACAGCAGATATAAGATCGTCCGTAGCGCCTAACTTAGCCTGGAATGTTGACCCTGCTGCTACAAATGTTTTTAATTCGCTTATTAAAGGTTTGCTGTTTACAGACATTTTGTCGTTTTCAATCATTGTTTTTAAACGACTGCAGGCTGTGATTTTTGCAGCATGAGTAGTATTAAATCCTTTACGAAACTTGCGAACATGTCCCTTGCGTATAGGTTCTGAAACAAACATTCCTGGTATATTTTCTTCGCCAAAATCATTGATAACGATAAGTGCTGCTTCACCGATACCGTTATTTTCAACACTCCAATAAACACTGTTAGAAGATTGTGTTTGTTCAGAAATGTAACTACATATGTCTTTTAATATTCTAATCTGTCCAGGAATTGCAGTATTGTTGTGCTGCCATTCTGCTACTTGCTCATATGTAGGTAATTCGATTACTTGTATAGCTGCATAGTTTCCGCCTGTACCCATACTAGGGTCTAGTGCAACAGCATAGGTATACTGGCTTGAAGGTTTCTTATACCAACGTGTTTGTCCCATGTTCACTATAGGAGTTGAGCCCTCCATGCCTGCAAGTTTAATACTGTTGATTAGTGTTTCATCAAATACCAAGAATTCACAGCCATACTCTCGACGGAAACGCTCTTCACCGATACGGCCAATTTCTTCTTCTCGCCATTTTTCATCTCTGTCAGGATGTTCACTCCAGTGGGCAGTAAACGAGAAGAAACCATTAATGCCTACTTCTTGTTCGTTACCATGATCGTCAAATTTCTTTTCAGCGTCTTTCCATATCTGCGCAAACGTATCTTCGTCACTGTTTGGTGTGCTTGTAATAATTGCCTTACCACCAGTTGCTAGTGTAGGCGAAATAGAAGTCCAAAATTCTTCAGCAATGTTAGGTGCCACAAACGCAAACTCGTCACAGTATAGTAGCGAGATAGACATACCACGTCCTGTGTTGCCCGTTGTCGTAGCACTTACAATACGACTACCGTTTTCAAATTCAATGCTGCCTTTGTTGTAGTTAATAACACCTGCTCTGATATGGTCAGGACAGCACTCGTATACATAGCGTATGCGTTGCATAATTTCTTGCGCACCTGTATATTTGTGTGCAGCAATAAGAATAGTTTGATCAGGATGAAACATTGCATACCACACTAGATATATTGCAGCACAGGTTGTCTTGCCTGTCTGACGTGGTAGCATGTTGATATTAAATCTGTGGTTGTGATAGCTTTCTAAAAGGCGTTCTTGATAATCAAACGGATCAAACAGTAATTTGCCTTTTACAGGATGTTGTATATAGGCAAAGTTCTTTGCAAAATGCAGATAGCCATTTTCAGGATTCATGCAATTAAGCAGATCCTGTATTTGCTGTTCGGTGTATGTATCTTTGGTATTAGCTTTTTTAGTTAATACACCGTCTAATGATTTTGTTGCCATACTTTTATTTACTCAAAAAAATAGGGCCTCGCGGCCCTATTTGGTATTATATTTAGGTCAGTCCTTTAAACGACCGTCTTTTTCTGCACTTTTTAGCATTGCAGCACGATCTGAATAGCCCTTAATACCTGGTTTGATATCTTTAGCTGCTTTCTTTTCACCTGCTGTAGGATTCTTAACGTGCTTCATTGTAGTTTTAGATTGATGACTGGCTTCTTCTACACCGTCTTTTTTCTTAGACTGTATCTTTTTTGTTGCCTTCTCAATACCCTTTTCTCTTGAAGGCTTAACTTCATGTGGTTCTAGTTTAGCAACCTTAGTAGCATAAGAGCCTAGTGTCTTAGGTGAAAGCTCATCAACTCTTTCTTCCTTAACAGCACCTTTCTTCTTGTCAGCAACTGCCTTTTTCATTGGCTCTTTCTTGTTGCCGTCCTTATCCATGTCTAGGAAGTCTGGCTTTGCTTTCTTTTCTGCAAGTGCTTTAATAAGGCGCTGCTTGATTGTTTCAACGGCCATAGCATTGTCGCCGTCTTGCGCCTTCTTAAACATTTTCTTCTCACGATTGATGCCGCCGCTAAGGTCTTTGAGCATTGTATTATGATCTGCATAACGCTCTTCGCCGTCTGATCCGTCTGGAGTATTGCCCCATTCTTCGATATCGCTTGCTATTGAAGAATCCTTAACACGAATATCCGATGGATGTTTTTCGTGATGTAGATCGTCACCGCCTGACATTAATTCTTCAGTATCCATATACTCCTCTTTAGGAGTATTATCTGCACCTTCACCTGGAATCATTGGACCATCAACAATATCACGGAACTTTTCCATATCTGTTCTCATTGGCATCATACCAATTGAAACAGGCTGTGCATCTTGTAGACCAGCGTTCTTCATCATTGCGATTAGATCTGCAACATGATCCTTGCCACTGGCATTTAGTGTAATGCTCATTGTTACTGGATTGCCTACTGGTTCATTGGACATTGGTGCTGGCATTCCCATACCGCACTCAGCAACTGCTGACTCATTCAACACCTTTTTACCATTTTCGATCTCAGTCATGCGCTGGATCATGTCTTTCATATTCATTATTATTTCTCCTGTGTAGAATCAGCACGTTCCTTACGAGCTTTTTCTAGTTCTTTTAATAGATCCATTACGCGGTTATTGCCAACGTTGTCTTGGGCGCTTTCGCCGCCTAGATCTTCTTTGGTTAGTAATGTTTCATACTTGTCTGAAACTGTTTGTGGTTGTTGAAGATCAACAGGTTCGTTAGCTCCTCTAACAACAACATGTCCTCGTGCGATTCCACAGCATTGTCCTACATACTCTTCTAATACTTGAGGAGTAGTGGGATAGTTTAGTTCAACTTCATAGTAAGTAACTTCTGTGTTCTGTAGATTTGGGAAGAATAAAGGTCTTTCTTGAATAGGTGTCTTTTTGCCCGAGGTCATTTTAGTGACACTGTACTTCTGTAGGGCAGTTTCCAGCCCATCAACAAAACCCTCAGGCAATGGACCAGCTACCCCTATCTTAAAGGGATATACTTTTTTAGACTCTGTTAAAATATCTGTAAATGATCTCATTGCGCAATGATCCTATGTCTTATGTGTTATTTATCTTTGTTCATGCCTTTAAGACGTTCTATAAGACTGTTTCTATCTGTTACTACATAGCCTTCGCCATTAATAATTCCACTAGGATCAGCATTATCTTCCTTGTCTAGTTTTTCTTTCTTAAGCTGTAATTCAACCATCTTGAGCTTTTTGTCTAATTTAGCTACTTTAGCATCAAGGCTTGTCTTGAGCATGTTGCCCGCTACTTCAAAAACCCTACCGGCGTAGCGACCTTCTACATTCATTCCAAGATCCATTAAATCTTCGTAAGCCTGCATAGCTTTGTCAGCTACATCGTTTAATTCAATGTCGGCTAGTTCACCTAGGCCTTTAACTTGCGGGAGGGCAGCAGATATTTTATCAAACTCTGCTATATCACGAAACGTTTTTTCTTGTTCTTCTATTTCGTACTTCTTTTGCTCTTTTTCCTGCTTCTCAGCTTTTTTAATAATATCCTTGCTGTCAGGTAAATTAAGCAAATCTTCTAATTTTTTAGTCATAGACACTTTCCATTAACTGCTACTATTATTTATCGTTTTCGTCCAGTATGGAAAATATCGTGTTCGCTAACAATCCTAAAAATAATACCCTGTTGTTTACACCATGCTCTTGCAGCTTCCCACTTGGCTTGATTAACTACCCAGCTGGCTTGATTGTATTTACTGCGTCCTAGTTTTTCTTTCAGTGTTTGATTTTCAGGTTTTACTTCTATTACTTCTACCCTCTTTTGTCCATTTTTATCTGCATACGCAATAAAAAAATCCGGAACGTAAATTGTATGTTTGCCAGTTAAAGGGTTTCTATATGGAATTTTTATTGCTTCACTGGCCCAGTTTGTTACAGCAGGGTGTTCGTCACAGAATCGCATAAATGCAAATTCCCACCCAGATCGATACGTGGGTGTTTTGTTGCCCATATATTTTGCTGGATTTTTAAGATTATATTTTCCCTGTGCAAAATGCGCCATTCTTAAACTATAATGTTTCTCTGTTCACTTAGATTAGGAACAATAATTTTATAACCGATAGTACTGCAAGATGATCTGCTGAGATTTAGTATCTGTGCGATCACGTTGCTTAATTGTACATCATTGATTCCCTTTAGTGTATCAATTAATTCAAAAACAGGAATCTTGTCAACACCTGCTTGTTGTAAAATGATAGCCGCTGTGTTGACCGCTGCTACTTGATCAAATCCTCTTTTTTGAAAGTATCCAATAACCGCATCAACTTCTGACGGAGTGTAATAAATTTCTTGATTGTAATAACGATTTAACAGTTTGCTAGTATCATTTGATCTATCTGTTTTTTTCTCGTTTGGAAATGACGAGGTCGAGGCCATAAATTTTCCTTATTGATTTGATGTAATTGCAGCAGATGCAAGTTGAGCTATTTTTTTATCACCGGACGCTGCTCTATTAATTATATCGTTTTCTATTGCAGTTTGCTCTGCTTTGGTTAAGTTTTTAAAATTACCAAAGTTTCTGCTGTTCCAATCAGGACTGTATGCTCCTGTAGCAAGTGCTCGTGTAACTGTAGTATCTAGAGCTCGTTTATTGGTTGTTAGACCGTTTCGAATCCCATCGCTGTTTATAGTCTTTGATTGTGCTACTGTAATAGGTCTTGCTGGGCCACCGGTATCTCTCTGTGTAGCACCACGAGCAGATGGAAACACAATCTGACCCAAACGATTTAACTGTCTACCTTCTGCGCTGGTATTAAGAATGGATGTTAATATTCCTCTTGGGTCTTTTCTTCCGCTAGAAAGGTTTCTAAATATAGATCCGATTGTGTTTAGTCCTGTATTATCGTATTTGTCAAACTGAGGTATAATTACAGGTTCAATACTGCGAACTCTTGCTGCTTCAACACCACTAAATGCTTCTTGAGTATTTAAAGGACTGTGAACTTCGTCATATCGTGTTTCTTGATCTGTAAATCCAACAGGTTCGCCCCCATCGCGTATTTCACCTGTATTGTACAGCACACCTTCATAACTTATGGTTAGGGAATGTTCCATTATGCCGCTGCCTTCACCGTACGACATGTCGTCGTGGCTCCATGACGCTAGAATAGGATTAACAAGAGTATAAGAAAACCATTTCTGTCTTGATAATTGATATATCCGTATGTGTGAAAAGAAAGGACCGTTGGCACCGTTATCTAGACCATATCTAGGAACTTGATTTGTAAACTTATCTCGTGCGCCAAAATCTAACGGAACGCCTCTGCTGTTTTTGTGTCCGTCTTTAACATAATACTTGTAGTATTCTTCAAGCATAGCTCTTGTGATACCTGTATTATCATCGTGCAGTGTCATGGTAACGTCTTCATAATCAACTTTAGTTTGAACACGTTTTTTTCTATTATATTGATTTTTTGTTTCAACTGCTGCTGTAAATTTTGGCAGTTGCACGGTCTTTACTAACACTCCAATTTCTTTTCTAAATTTATCGCTGTTAGCAATTTTATCCAAAGGTGCTGAATATTCAAACACGACATGGTATAAAAATTTAGTTTTAGGACCAAGTGCATGGCCGTGCTCAGTGAACAGCTGAAAAGCGTGCCTTGCATCTCTAAGATGCAATTCACTATCAGTGTTAATTAGATAAAGGTCTGTAGCTCCGATTCCCATACAAATATTTATCTTTAAGAATTAACTGCGTACAAAACAAAAAAGCGAGAACTAAAACTAGTCCTCGCTTTTTGCTCGAATGCCAACGTTAGTAGTATCTTAAATAAAGCCTGCGTTAGTACCGCCGGTAACCTGTGTACCACCATCAGCGTCTTGTGTAGCTCTTGTAGTGATTTCACCGATACCAATTGTATCAGTACCTTCAGCACCGTATTGAATAGCGTTGTCGTAGCGTATTGTTAGTGATACTGTAACAGGATCGTTAGTTGCATATGCTAGTGTGTTGTAGTTAGCACTTTCAATGTAGCATCCTACTAGATGGAATCTATCTAGAACTGCTGCACCACCTGCATTTCCGTTACCACCGTCTAGTATCTCAATGCGTGTTTGGAACTTGTAAGTACCACCGGCTACTGCGCTTGACTGTTCAAAGAAGTCAAACTGTCTTTGTAGCTGCTGACCAACAATCTTCTGAACGTTGTTGTTAGCATCTTCACGTAGTGTAAGTGTAATTGGTTCCCATGTATGCTTACCAGCTAGATATGATCTGCTGTTATAAGCATCAATTGTAATCTGTTCAAATGATAGGTTTGGACGAGTTACGTCTACTACCTGTCTTGAAATTTCTCTGACCCCATCTGGGCCACCTGTTGTACCAAAACCATCCAATAGCACTCTAAAGCGATATTGTAGCTTTGGCATTAAAAGCGAGCTGTTAGAACCTGATCCAGAAGTTGGGATCGAAATGTTCTGTAGTGTTGTGATTGGCATTCTTTAATCTCCTAATACATATGTATTTATCTATATTGGCCCCCCATTTCTGAGGGGCCTCTTATATTAGCCTAGTGCTGCAATTTCACCTGTGTTCTTAATTCTCAATGGAATGTAAATGAACTCAA
>JACCDW011542982.1_pt1 | contig 33535 bp, 29 predicted proteins | sample 7449781 | NCBI WGS metagenome assembly JACCDW01 (sample SAMN15323449, study PRJNA562643) | freshwater metagenome | isolation source: river surface water | place: USA:Blue River Watershed | collected 2017-08-18
CGTGGGGACACGAACCTTGGCATCGAGTTCGGGACGAACCTTGACATAGTATATTCGGGAGATGAATAATTTTGAATTCGTGCCCCCAATTCTTAATTCTTAATTTTTAATTCTTAATTATTCATCAATCCTCTTTCCTTTTTACCAATTTTTAATCCTTAATTTTTAATTCAGTTTTAGAAGTTTCTAGAAACTCCCAACGTGAAATAGTTCCAGTAATTCGTGTTTTGGAACGAGAAATCACTGCTATTTAACCATAATGGGAAGTCAGCACGGATACTGATAGGTTTCGCTGTTTCTAACTTGCCAAAACGTTTAATCGTAGCCACCAATCCTAAACCTGCATCCATAAATGGCTTTTCAATCATCGATGCAAATGGTGTTAAAATACTACCAGTGTTCATACCATAATCTGTTTGCAATAGAGCAAAATCATAGTATAAGTAGCTGTCGAAATGAAGCCAATTACGTGTTGCCTTAGGACGAATTTTGATATAATCGTCAAATTCAAGTTCGTTGCTGAAACCAAATCCAGAACGACCACGCAAATTGTTCAAATTAGAACCCATGTTCATCACAAACAAACTAGAATAATAATTACGCGCCATCAATCCACCACCAATTTGTAATGGAATATTGTTCGCCTGACTTGGGTCATAAGCGAAGGTATTAATGTTCTGATTGACTGGAATACCAAAGCCATTGGCGCGGACATATTTATTGTCTAACCATTCTTCAGGAGCCGCATTCCCTACATAAATCGCGCTCTCGTTAGGGATACTACCTTGCATCGTTGCCAATACAGCCTTCATGCGCCATTCTAGTTTATTAATGCGCAAACTCTGTTGGTAGCTAACTTTCTGCGAAGCATAAAAACGACCATTGCCATAATTAGCTTCATCGTTTGTTACGCCTACCGTAAAGGTACTTTGCAATAAGCCCCAACCTTTATCAAAAGCAAAACTTCTATCATGACTTAAATAGGCTTTTACATGTTGATGTTGCACCAACATTGGAGACGTCATCCCTCTATAGTAGGGGAAATATAAGTCGGTAATTGGAGCAAAACTATAAAAGTAAATTGGCGGTAAATTGTTTAAATAAGATTGATACCCCCACAAGTTTTTATTGCTTAAATAATTACGATCCTTTAAGAAATAATTCGTCACGCCAAAGTTCCAAGTACTGTTCGACTTGTGCTTGTATTGGAATTGCGCAGTATTAACCATAAACCCGTCTTGTAAACGACTGCCTAAGCTTATGGAACTATTATTAATAAATTTAGGGGTGATCGTACTATATTGAATTTGGTAGTTAAACCAATGCATAATAGGGAACTGGTTGAATTGATCAATCGCTGTACGAGAATCCGCAGGATCGAACCCCGGCTTGTTGTATTGTAATGGGGTGTAATACGTATTATACCAGTAATATGGTGACGGAGCAAAGCGATAATTATACCATCCAATGGTATTTAAGGCATGTGTATTTAAGTATAAGTTTGCATTGAAGTTGTGTTTCAAGCCCATATATCCTCCTTCAAAGTGCGCACCCGCTTTTACGCCATCAATAGCATTCCACCAAGCTATCGGACGCCAGCTTAGTTTGTATTCACTACGATTGTTTGGTTGATTGATCATATAATCAAAACGCAATTTGGTAGGGTACTCCAAGTAATTATCCATCGGCCAGACATCTGCCAAACGCTTAGTAGTGTCAATGATTACTTGTTCAATCTCGTCCTGCAACTGAACCTTAAACGTATAAGTCTCATTCAACTTACCCCAGCCCGTCCATTTAGGCAGAATAGTAGCTGTTGTCTTCTTTTCAAACCAAGTATTTGGAATATGATAAGCGTACTTTAAACCGCTCTCATCCGTAACTAGCAAATCAATAGGCATCTGCATTTCACCCTTACGCTCTAAGGTGATATTATAGGTATTATGTCCGAGTGCTTTTGTTTTGGCTACAGAATAATCAATGGTTTTCGAGGTCTCCATCCATTGATCAAAAAACCAATTCAAATCCACCTTAGTATAATCGATAATGCTCTGTCTGAAATCTTCAGGATAAGGATGCGCTATTTTGTATTGATTGAAATAATTACTGAAAGCTCCCCAGAATAAAGAGTCGCCTAAAACATATTGCAAATTGAACAACATCGTACTTGTTTTGAAATACACATTACGATACCCTCCACCATGACCTAGTGCGGAGTTGAAGTCGTCTGAATGCGTATTTAGCGTGCTATTGTCCTGACGAATCGCATCGCTCATATAACCATTATAGGTTTCTGAATTTAGAATGAAATCTGTTTGACGATGTTTGTTACCATATGACTTTGGATCTCCTTCTATAATGCGTTTAGGACCGTCAATAGCCATACAGGCGTTTGTATTCAAGAATTGTGTAAAGCCCTCATCTAACATGGCACGATAGGTTTCGTTGTTTCCAACCATTCCAAAGAACCAGTTATGACCTACCTCATGGGCTAATAAATCGCGATAGTTAGGGTCCCAACCGCCGTCTAAGGTTAACATCGGATATTCCATGCCATCTTGCGCATCCGCCACTACCATTTTAGGGTATGCATACATTCCAACGCGGGTAGAGTAGTAGGCAATAACTTTTGCAGTATAATCTGCTGCATTTTGCCAACCCCATGCATGTCCTTCTTGTGCTAAAGAAATGATTCGAATACCATTCCAATTCGCTTCTCCGATACGGTAACTTGGGTCGGCTGTCCACGCTACATCATGCACATTGATTGCATGGTAACGCCAAGTTTTTTTCTGACCAGGAACGTAGGGTAAAACGCTTTTGTCGAGCTTGGTTCCTGCCTTGACAAAGTTCTTTATATCTAACTTTTCTCTCAACTCTTTTGGTAGCACTTCCGCTTCGTTAGTAATTGCTCCCGTAGCTTCCATTACATAATTGCTGCTAATGGTCATGGAGAAATCAAAACAACCATAATCACCGTAAAATTCTTTGCCTAAATGTTGTTGACGATCCCAGCCCATTTTGCGATCATATACACAGATACGTGGGTACCAATGCACCCCATCGTAGTGGCGATAACCAGCTTCGTCATGATGCCCCTGTACGTCGAATTTCTTCATGCGACGACGTTGACTACCGGAGTCGAAATAGGTTTTGAAACCAATTTCAAAACGCACTTGGGCATTCGGCGCAATTGGATGCGGTAAACGTATTCTTAGAATAGTATTATCGTACATAAGTGCACTTTTGTCTAGTATTTCACCTTGATATTGAATACTTTCAATAGCTGTACCTAAACCCTTGCTTTCATACTTGGTGCCCCACTTCGTATGAAAATTATTTGCATTATTTAAGCCATCCAAGTAAGAACCAGGCTGAAATGCGTTTTGATATAAATGGAAATAAACCTCCTTTAAAGTGTCAGGAGAATTATTGGTATAGATTAAGGTTTCAGCGCCGCTAACTACATCTGCGACTTCGTCCATCTCTGCATCGATGATATAATGTACATCTTGCTGCCAATAACCAGGGTAGGGAAGTCTGTTTTTCCAATAGTAAGGATTATTCGCACTTTGAAAATCGTTTTCAGGAATGGCTCTTTGCGCCTTTCCAACCGGAGCCATCGGCTGAGCTATAGAAATACTGATCAAACAGCTAATAAATGCTGTCAAGAGTGTTCTTTTCATACTTGTCTGTTTGCGTCTAAGATACAAATTAATCCGTTTTTCGATTACTTGGCAAACTGAAATTTCAATTCAAATGGGGACCTCAATAAGGGTAAGTCACCGATGTAAGATGATTTAATTGTTAATTATTTCTTAAATAACAAGATTTTAAAATTCTAAACAATTGATTTTTAAATGCATTCAGATGCTTTAATTCTAGGTTTTAGAATTATTCCTAAAATGAAAATTCTTTATTGTCATAAAGGTGTATTTTTGAATATCAAAGATGCACCCAATTCTGTCTTTGACGAGAACAAACACCACAAAATGAGAAACACACTTCTGACCTTAGCTTTACTGCTATTGTCTTTCAATATCCTTTTAGCGCAAGACTGTTCCCAGGTAAGTCAAGAGCAAAACACCTTAGTATCTCTTTTTAAAGAAAAAGGGTTTCTTGTAAAAACAAGTAAAGAAATGCGTTTTATTTCAGGCAATGAGGTTAAGGAAAAATTAAGTCTAACAGGTGGCAAACAATACGTTCTGATGATGGTCACCGAAAAAATGATTGATCAATCAGGGATTTCTCTCTTAAATAGTTTTGGCTTCATTGTTTCTAGTACCTTCAAGGAAACAGGCAATGATCGTCATCTGATTTTGATTGAGTACAAACCAACAACTAGCGCTGATTTTATAGCAGCCTTTAAGATGATAGACTTCGCCGGAAGAACCGTTTGCGGTTTCTGGACGCTGTTTGAAAAGTAATTTCTAGAATTAATATTCGAAGGTCCCCTTATCTGATTGTATCGTTAAGTGGGCCTTTTCTTTTTTCATCTCCTCCACACGACCAGTAATTTGCGCCTTGATATTGAAAGATGCAGCAATCGCTAGAATAGATTCAGCAGCCTCAGCTGTGGTATATACTTCCATACGTTGTCCCATATTATAAACTTGATACATCTCTTTCCAATCCGTACCAGAGGATGCTTGGATCAATTCAAAAACAGGCGCTACCGGTAGTAAATTGTGCTTGATAATATGCACATCTTTTGCAAAATGTAAAATCTTCGTTTGTCCGCCACCACTACAATGGATTACACTATGAATCGCATCTCTGTGCTTCTCTAGTAGTTGTTTTACCAAAGGAGCATAAGAACGTGTAGGACTCAATAATAACTCACCAATCGTTTTTCCAGTTCCTTCATGTACTTCATTCAAGCGATGTTTGCCTCTAAAAACGACCTCTTTGCTCAAATTCAAATCGTAGGCCTCGGGATAGTTATCAGCGTAATAATTACTCAAAGTATCATGACGAGCTGCCGTTAATCCATTACTGCCAATACCGCTATTGTAAGTCGTTTCGTAAGTAGTTTGCCCCTCCGAACTAAATCCGATAATCACATCACCAACCGCAATCTTGTCATTACTAATTACCTCCGAACGTTTCATGCGACAAGTCATCGTGCCATCTACCAAAACAGTTTTCACAACATCTCCTAAATCCGCCGTCTCTCCTCCCATAAAGTGAATTTCAACGCCTGCTGCCTTCAACTCATCCATCACCGTTTGATGTCCCTGAATTAAAGCAGCTAAAGGAGCTGCTGGGAACAAGGCTTTATTTCTTCCAATGGTCGAAGTATATAAAAACGGTCCCGTAGCACCCGCGCAAATCAAATCATCCAAATTCATGACAATCGCATCTTGCGCTATGTGTTTCCATACATTTTGATCGCCCGTCTCTTTCCAGTACAAATACGCTAAAATGGATTTTGTTCCAGCGCCGTCTGCATGACTAATTAAACAATAATCAGAATCACCGGTGAGTGTGTCTGGATATACCTTGCAGAAGGCATTTGGGAAAAGACCTTTGTCAAGATTCGCAATGGCTGCATGGACATCCTCTTTCGTGGCGCTAACACCAAGTTGCTGATAACGGGCTGATGCGTTCAATTTTCTACTTTTTTGCAAATATACGACCTCCCTTTAGCATTATTTAATGCTTAGCCACATAAACTTTTGCATATTTTTTTTATATTTGGTACTATATCTATTTTATATCCTTAAACACGAATCAAAATGGCAGCTCCAGAGCGCGTAAAAATCCTAATTGCAGATGATCACCAGTTGATTATCGACACTTTAACATTGTTGTTGAAGGATGCTCCGGATATGGATGTCTTGGAAGAGGCAAATAATGGCGAAGAAGTAATGCAAATCCTTCAACGCCGTAAAGTTGATTTGGTATTAATGGATATTGAAATGCCAGAACTGGATGGTATTGAAGCAACGAAACAAATCCGTGCAAAATACCCAGATGTTAAAGTAATGGCATTGAGCGGTACGAAAGAGAAGAAAACCATCACGAAGATGTTAGATGCCGGCGCAGCTGGTTTCGTTTTGAAAAATTGTACTAAAGATGAATTGATTTCTGCTATTCGTAAAATCGCTCGCGGTAGTAAATACTTCTCAAGCGACGTTTCTGAAGCCTTAATGGATATCATGGCAGAAAGCAAGGAAAAGCAAAAGTCGGTGACTGCCATTATCCAACGTGATCAATTAACCCCTCGTGAAATTGAAATTATCAAGTTATTAGCAGAAGGCATGTCTAGTCCGGATATCGCTAAAAAACTTTTCCGCTCTTCGCGTACCATCGATACGCATAGAACCAATATTATGAAAAAAATCGGTGTGCATAATATCGCAGGCTTAATCAAATATGCCATTCAAAATGGTATTATAGAAGGTTAAGCACGATAAGGTGACCGGCTAAATGGATGATGGATGATGAGAACAAAAAAAGATATTGTAGAGAACTGGTTGCCTCGCTATACGGGCCTGCAGTTAGAGCAGTTCACGCCCTATGTACTGCTTACTAATTTCGAATCTTATCTAGATAAGTTTTGTGCCTTTACTGGTGCAACCATACGCACCAGCGGAGTGGCTATGCCTGCTGCAGTAGGCGACGGAATTACCATGATCAACTTCGGAATGGGAAGCGCAAATGCCGCCACGGTGATGGATTTGCTGAGTAGCATTCATCCCAAAGCAGTTTTGTTCTTGGGTAAATGCGGTGGTTTGAAAAAAGAACCAGGTGTCGGTGGATTAGTTCTTCCGATTGCTGCCGTTAGAGGCGAAGGAACTTCCAACGACTACTTTCCTGTAGAAGTGCCCGCCTTACCTGCTTTCGCCCTTCAAAAGGCTATTTCTACTACCATACGAGATTACGAATTAGACTATTGGACCGGTACTGTTTATACCACCAACCGTCGTGTTTGGGAATGGGATGAAAAGTTTAAAGATTATCTCAGCATGATTCGTGTTCGTGCGATTGATATGGAAACGGCTACCGTCTTTTCAGTTGCCTTTGCAAACAAAATCCCAAGTGGAGCTCTACTTCTCGTAAGTGATCTTCCAATGACACCGGAAGGGGTGAAAACGATCGAAAGTGATCTTGCCGTTTCTAAAAATTATGTAGATAATCATATCCGTATAGGAATAGACTCCTTAAAGCAATTAATTAATAACGGTCATACCGTAAAACATCTGAAATTCTAATGGCATTGAGTGCTGAAGATATCATTGGTCAGATTAAAAAAGGAGCCATCAAGCCTGTTTATTTTTTAGCAGGAGAAGAAGCTTACTATATCGATGAGATAACACATTTTGCCGAAGAGAATTTAATTTCCGAAGCCGAACGTAGCTTTAATCAAGTTGTATTTTACGGTAAAGAAACCAATTGGCGCCAACTACTCGAAGCACTCAATCGCTTTCCAATGATGGCGGCTCGCCAAGTAGTCGTACTCCGCGAAGCACAAGATTTTAAAGATTGGGATGAACTCGAAAATTATTTCAATCGCCCGGTGCCTAGCACCGTCTTTTTAATAGCGTATAAATCTACCATAGATAAGCGTCGCAAGTTTGCGAAAACGGTTACCAAAAGCGATTCCATCTTGTATTTCGAATCCAACCCAATTAAGGAGTGGGATATAGAGAATTGGATGAAACAATATGTAGCAGAGAAAGGTTACAAGATTTCTACTGTAACTGCTGCCATTCTAAAAGAATATCTCGGTACACAACTGCAAGTAATCGTAAATGAACTGTCGAAGTTGATGCTCAATGTGCCGAAGGGTAAAGAAATTACAGCTGAAGATATTGAGAAATGGATCGGCATCAGTAAGGAGTTTAATGTATTCGAGTTAACTAAATCTTTAGGTGCCCGCGATGTGGTAAAAGCGCAGAAGTTTGTCCACTATTGCCGTGCCAATACCAAATCGAATCCATTACCAATGGTTATCGGGACCTTGTATACTTACTTTTCAAAATTGTATTTAATGTCGCTCGAACCAAATGCCGCAGATGCGCGAATTTTGGCTTTGGCAGGTTTGTCGCCGAACAACAGAAGTGCCTTGATGGATTATCGCGTCGCCTTACGTAACTATCCAATGAAACGCGTAGAGAAAGCCTTATCGCTCCTTCAAGAATACGATCTTAAATTCAAAGGTGTGAATAATGTGAGTATGGACGAAGGACAACTTTTGCAAGAAATGGTTATTAAAATTTTACAATAAGCAACTAGCCATAAACTAAAAAAGCCTCCCTAAGGAGGCTTTTTTATGGAACATTCTATTTAGTTCTTAACAGGTAAAAAACTGTATTCTTTACCATATTCCATCATTTGTTGGAAGAAGGAAGTTGGATATATAACTTTCACATCAGTGATTTCATTTCCTTTCATCACAGGCACCAATTTAGGTTGGATGAATCCTTTATAAGGTTTTAATCCTAATGTCGCAAAACGAGTTAAAACTTCTTTCAAAAGATCTTGATCCACTTGTACACCGTATCCTTCTACTAAAGCTTTTCCAGCCGCATAATCTCCTTCAGATTTGATGCGTTGAATTTCACGAAGTAATTGACCAAATAATTCACGCAATTTATTGTAATCATTGATACGAACAAATGTTTTACCATCGCGTTTTACAAACTCAATTACATTGTCTTTTTTGCCCATTTCATAAGCCCATTTCGCATTCAATTGACGATTACGCATATGCGCTTCTTCTAAGTTGTCACCCATTTTCAAACGAGTCAATTGCATAATCAAGCCATTCGTAATGTAGTTATCGTATTGTGCCTTCGCCACATCCAAATTAGGCATTACACCTAACTCTACTGTTTTAGGGTCCATGATGAAGTATAAACCAACTAAATCAGCACGTGCTTCTTCCAAGCAACTAGCATAGTTTTTTAAGGTCTTATCCGTTGTTTCAACACCAGGGTTGATCTGACCAGAAGCATGACCTATACATTCGTGCATGTCAGTATGCAAATCGCTCGATAAAGCGCCATACTTTTTATAACGTTGAATCACTTCTTGATCATAACCAAATTCATCGAAGGTTCCTTTTACTGCACTCATCGCATTATAGGATGCAATGATATTGCTTAAAGAAACAGACTTACTTCCATGCTCTTTGCGAATCCAATCTGCGTTTGGCAAGTTGATGCCAATCGGAGTGGCAGGAGCAGCATCTCCGCTTTCAACGATAACGGTAATCGCTTTTGCAGTGATACCTTTAACCGTTTTCTTTTTATGCATATCATTAATAGGAGAGTGGTCTTCGAACCATTGTGCGTTTTCTGCAATCGCTTTGATACGTTTTGTAGCCTCCATGTCTTTGATACTTACAACACTCTCATAACTTGCTTTTTTACCAATCGCGTCTAAGTATACTTCAATGAAACCGTTTACACAATCAATGCGCGATTCGGTATCTTTTACCCATGCCAAGCAATATGCATCAAAATCTTTTACTTCTCCTGATTGATAAAATTTCACAAGCTTTTGCAAGGCGTCTTTTTGTTGCTCGTTTTCTGCAACGCCAACTGCCAAATTCAACCAATATACCATCTTCTCGAGAGCGGCGCCATACATGCCACCCACTTTCCAAGGACGTTCTACAATCTGCCCATTTTCCTTTACTACTTTTGTGTTCAAACCCCATGAAGGTGCGTCACCTGCAGTTGGAAATTTGTCATAGAATGCTTCAACTTCCTTCTGTGTAACGCCTTCGTAGAAGTTATTACTAGAAGCTACAACATTGTCGATTCCCGGACGTAAATCCACACATTTAGGGTCAACGTTTTTGTCAAAAAACAAAGGTTGAACACGTGTTAAGAATTGCTCTAGGCTTTCCCCTTGATTAGTTGGAAAACCTGTTGCATTAGAAGCTAAAGCAACACTCTTAAAGTAATCCCAAGAGCAGGTAGGAACGAATTTTTCATTGCCATAGTGATGGTGATTGCCATTGCTAAACCAAAACTGACCACAATAAGCTTCGAAATTTTTCCAATCAACGCTGTTCTTGTCGCCACTATAAGTGCCGTACATATTCTCTAGCGTCTTACGCAACAAAATCCCGTTTCTGTCTTTTTGATCATAAATCATATCACGACCACTCAAGGCAGCTTCGTATAGGTAATAAGCCAGTTTCTTTTGTTGAAGGGACAATTCTTCAAAACCAGGAATTTGGTAACGTAACAATTGTAAATCTGCAAATGATTCCGCAGCTACTTGAAATTTCTCTGGCATAGGCTTCTCTTTCTTGTCGTTACTTTGGAAAGAAAAAAGACCTAAACTCAAAGACAAGGCACTTAGTCCAATGATCGTTTTTTTCATCTTTATTTGTTTAAGGGTACTAATTTAAAATTTAAACTTCAGATTCTTGCTGTTTGCGTTTATGACTCGCCAAAATAAATGCGCCTATGATTGCAGGTAGAATTAAATTCACTAACCACAAGCTCACGCTCGCGTCAATTATGCGCAAAGAATAGTCAGCTGAAAGTAAAAAGCTCAAAAGGTAAACACTTACCTGGCCACGTACACCAATCTCCGTTAAGGTAAATGATGGGATTATGGTCTGAACAAAAAATATCAAGGCTATTACCATTAAGCCACTCCAAAACGGTATCGGAACCTGAAAGGCTTTTAACAACAAATAAAATTGGAAGGTGAAAACAGCAAACCGTAATAAAGAAAGTCCAAGCAACTTAGCCAAATCCAAATAACCAAATTGCCCAATAATACTTAAATACGACCGTACACGTTTTAGGTAAGGTATTCTGTTGCTTAAGTTTTCTATTAAGCTAATATTGAAATAGAGCAATAACAAACAGGCGATCAATAGGGCAAATAATATAGGAAGTATCCATATTAAAAACTCATGCGGCGGTAAAAATTGATGTGGAATCTTAAAAGGATTGACAAAAAGAATGAATAAAATTAAACTGCTTAAGCCTGTAATTAGGGTCGTGGTGATCTGTCCAAAACTTCCTATTAAAGTCACAATGATTCCTTTTACCTGATTACGCTCGCGTAAAAAAAGTATTCTACCTCCAAATTCGCCAACACGATTTGGTGTAAAAGTGCCAATGGTAACACCACACCAAACGCCTTTTAATGCGTCAATAAAGCTTATCTTTTGCATTTTACTGACTAATAGCCTCCACTTAAATGCTTCGATACTCCAATTCAACAACATGAGCAGTAATAGCAAAACTAGTGCTGCATATGATTTAGGACCGAAATGATGAATAATAGTGCTGTTTAAGCTTCGAATATTCTTGTGTTGAAATTGATAATAAAGTGAAATGCCAAATACGACCGCTAAAATGGCTTTTATTAGCCATCCTATACGCTTGCTCGGTTTTGGTATTTGAAACTTCATTCTTTAAAGTTAACCAAAATAGACAATTTATTAACGAATGAATTTTTACGTTTTCGTTGGGATAACCGACAAATTGCCTTAGGTTTGATGTAGAAATATGAGACCTCTTTTTCATTTAGGGCGTTACTTAATAATGCTCAGTTATTTTTTTAGAAAGCCTGAGAATTGGCGGATGTATGTTCAAGAAACATTTCGTCAGATGTATGCCATGGGGGTAGGCTCTTTATTAATTGTAGTGGTGATCTCTCTCTTTATGGGGGCTGTAATTACGCTGCAGACAGCTTATCAATTGGTGTCTCCACTAGTGCCCGTTTATGTAGTCGCTTCCATTGTGCGAGAATCAACAATATTAGAACTTTCGGTTTCTGTATTGTGTTTGGTGCTTGCTGGTAAAATTGGCTCTAGCTTGGCGACAGAGTTAGGGACCATGCGTATTAGCGAACAAATTGATGCCTTAGAAATAATGGGCGTTAACAGCCGTTCTTATTTGATTATGCCGAAATTAATTGCGGCTTTAATCACGATTCCAGGCTTAGTGATTATTTCTTGTAATGTTGCATTATTTAGTGGATTTTTAGTGGCCTCTGCAACCGGTGTCATGTCGCCAGATCAATTCTTGTTCGGCTTGCGTGAAGACTTTGTTCCATTCAATGTAGCCTTTTGTATGATAAAGGCATTTACCTTTTCTTTTATTATTGCAACGGTAGCTTGTTATCATGGTTATTATGCAGAAGGAGGTGCTTATGAAATTGGTGCTGCTAGTACCAAAGCCGTTGTTTACTGCTGTATTATAATTTTAGTATTTGATTATCTTCTAGCCCAGCTTTTATTATGATTGAATTGCTAGATATCCGTAAAAAATTTGGAGGGCAAGAAGTATTGAAAGGTATCTCTGCTCAGTTTCAACCAGGTCAAACAAGCCTGATCATCGGTACTTCAGGTAGTGGCAAAACCGTTACGCTTAAGTGCATGGTTGGTTTGATTGAAGTGGATAGCGGTGCAATAATGTATGATGGTAAGAATTTTTCTGCCATGAGCAACGAAGAAAGAATAGAAATTAGAAAAGATATTGGGATGTTGTTTCAAGGTGGAGCATTATTCGATTCTATGACAATTGAGGAGAATGTAATGTTCCCACTCAATATGTTCAGTAAAATGACGCAAGCTGAGAAGCAGAAAAGAGTAGATGAGTGCCTAGATCGAGTAAACCTAAGTGGCAAAAATAAATTGCATCCATCTGAAATATCTGGAGGAATGAAAAAGCGTGTCGGTATAGCACGTGCAATTGTAATGAAACCGAAGTTCCTATTCTGTGATGAACCTAATTCTGGATTAGATCCAAAGACTTCTTTAGTAATTGATAAATTGATTCGAGAGATCACGGTAGATTTGAATATGACAACCGTTATCAATACACATGATATGAACTCCGTTATGGAAATTGGGGATCATATTATATTCCTATGGCAAGGTTTGAAGAACTGGGAAGGAAATAAACAAGAGGTCTTACATTCTGGAAATAAAGAATTAGACGACTTTATTTTTGCATCAGAATTTTTGAAAAAAGTAAGAGAAAACTACGATAAACTTATTCACTAGACAAGAGCACTTTTGCTACTTGTAAGTCGATAGGTGTCGTTATTTTAAAATTCGTTGTTTCCCCTTCGCAAACATAAATTGTTTCCCCTGCTTGCTCCCATAGTGAGGCGTCATCACTAAAACTTTCGCTCGCGTTACTGTATAGCGTTTTTAATTTTTCCGCATTAAAGCATTGCGGAGTTTGTACGAGCAATAATTGGTTACGATCGAAATTCGAACTTCGAATGCTTGAATCAATTTGATTCGTGTTTGATGAGCTGATTATTCGTGTGGAATCATTGCAACGAACGCAAGGAATGCAAGATCCATGCTGTAAAGCTGTTTGGAAACATTTGGCAATCAAAGCCTGGCTGACAAAAGGACGAGCCGCATCGTGAATAGCAACAATACCCTCATTCGGACATAAAGCCAAGCCATTTCTAACGGAGTCTGTCCTTGTAGCACCACCCGCACAAATGGAAAGCTGTGAATTAATGTGCAAGCCACTAAGCTTTTGTTTCCACGTATCGATATACTGCGCTGGTAAGACCAAAATAATATGAATAGACTTACTGTAGGCGATAAAAGCATTAATAGTGTGTAATAAAATCTCCTTACCCGCAATTTCAATAAACTGTTTTGGAGTATCAGATTGCATTCTACTGCCACTACCACCTGCTACAATTATTACCGTTTGCTTCGTTTCATTCATAGCTTAAAGAAAAACAATTTTATCCAAATTTATTATATTTAGGGATGAAGTATACGTTCGTTTCTGTTTTTTTTATCCTTTTAATAGGCGTAAATACAACATCAGTAAGTGCCCAAAATAGTTGGGACTTTGGCTCGTGGAATACATTGAATGTAAATTATCGATTGAACAAAAAGCTCTTCGTTGTTATGACGCAAGAAGCTCGTTTTAAGAATAATTTAAGTCAGCTCAACCTGTTTTATACCAACTTCGGCGTTGAGTATAGAATGAATGAGTATTTTAGAAATTCAATTGTTTATCGACATATAGATAAATATATTAATGAAGCGAATCGCTTTAGTTTTCGAAATAGAATAATGTGGGACATGACATTACGTTATCCAATTAACGAAAAACTGGCGTTTTCTTATCGTCATAGATTACAAATTGAAAACAGAAATTTTAATACAAGTGAAAGAGGATATTTAGCTGAAATGTATTCTCGAAACAGAGTTGCTATGAAATATGATTTAAGTGATCGATTGTCAGCGGAAGTTTCTGCTGAATTTCGATATCAAATCCATGATCCCCGTAATATAGAATCTGATGGGAAATGGCACAGAAATCGCTATATGACAGGTATCAATTACAAAGCGACAGATGCCTTAGAATGGGGCGCTTATTATCTAATCCAAAATGAATACAACGTCTCTTTACGTGAAAATCTTTCGGTTGTCGGACTTGAATTAAATGTGGATTTGAACCGATTAATTAAAAGTGTTCGTCCCCGAGCAGACGACATTTATTTAGAGTAATTATTCAAAATCATCATAGAGCAAATACTTTTTACGTATTTGCTTAAATTTTATTAAGTCGGCCGTCCAACTCGCCTTTATTTCACTCGGTGAAAGTCCTTCTTTGAGTTGAGTTTGAAGCAGGTCGCCTCCATCCAAGGTGTTGAAGAAACTAGTAAAAAATTTGTCTGGGTGAGGGTAGGCATGATAGGCTTTGTACAGGTATTCTAAATTTATACCAGGTTTTGTTTGAAGTGTGTTTACTTCAATAGTTGTCAAATCCTCTCCGTTACACAATTGGTTTAAACAAGGTGGGTTTTTAGCGCCAACTCGACTCGTGGGTGTAAATTGAAAGTTGAAATTACTATTCGGTAATGCTGGCGAACCATAAATCTGAAACGCTTTATCCGTACCTCTTCCAAGTGATACCGGTGTGCCTTCAAACCAACATAAGCTCGGATAAAGATAAATTGCTCGCATGTTCGCCAGATTTGGAGAAGGTTTTACCATTAACTGATAGAAGTCTTTATGCGTGTAGTTTTTGCAAAGGATCACTTTCAAATCACATTGAATAGAACCAACTGACGTTTGAATCAACCAACTTTCTCCATTAATCATTTGTGCATATTCTCCAGCAGTCATGCCATGTACTACAGGCACTTTATGCATACATACAAAGGAGTATTTTGAAGCCGATGGCATCGGTCCGTCCACATAAAATCCATTTGGATTTGGGCGATCTAGAACAATTACTTGCTTGTGATGAATGGCTGCAGCATGCATAACATAGTCGAGTGTGCCTAAGTATGTATAAAAGCGAACACCAACATCTTGCAAATCATATAGGATGATGTCTATGTCTTCTAAATCCTCTTTTGTAGGCATTCTATGCTCGCCGTATAATGAAACAATAGCAAGTCCTGTTTTACTATCGATTCCATTATTTAAATGCTCGCCAGCATCAGCAGTCCCTCTAAATCCGTGCTCCGGTGCGAAAATCTTTTTTATAGCAACACCGCGTTTCAGTAAAGTGTCCACGAGCAAACTATTGCCTACCAAAGAACTTTGATTCATGACAATACCTACCTGTTTGCCTTCTAAAAGGGATAGATACTCGTCCATTCGAGCAGCGCCAACTTGCACTTTGTCGTTGCAAAAAGTTTGTGCCATTAAAATGTTCGTACCGATGAACAAAATAGCAAGGATTGCGGTTGTAAATTTATAGTTCTTCATAGTGAATAATCGACAATGATTTTTTTTACTTTGCAGCCGTTAAGCAATGCGCGAAAATAAGATTAAATATAAACTTGGTGACCATGTCTGGCTCAAACATACGCAAGAAGAAGCGGTGGTGGTAGATTTTGTAGATATGTTTATGCTCAAGGTGCGTGTGAATGATTTAGAGGTGCCTGTTTATAAGGAGGATGTTGATTTATACCAAAAACAAGACCAAAAAGTAATTGAGGCAGAAGCAAAAGAAATTTGGTCGGATGAAGAGCTCTATTTTCAGAAATATGGTAAAGAAGTTCAGTCTGGCTTTTACCTAAGTTTTGTTCCCGTTTCAACCAAAGATGGCGCTGATTATTTTGATATGATGTTGGTGAATGATACCAACGACGATATTCGTTTCGAAGTTAAGCTATATCTAATGGGGGAGTTGTATATGCATTTGAAAAACCCGCTTGCTCGACGTTATATCTATCAGCTAGGGGATATCGCATTTGACGAATTGAATGAGAATCCTGAAATTGAGATTATCCTAGAACATCGCTCTCATCCTTTATTGCAGCTGTTTAAACGAATTAAAATACGTCCGAAGTCTTTTTTCAAAGACTTATCCTCAACTCCTGTTTTAGAAAGTACCGCCTATAATTATAAGCTTGGCTTCCTATCTGAAATTCCTAGTCGACCTGATCAAGAAATCATTATTACGCCTGCACTGAAAAAACAATTGCAACGAAAATTGGCAGAAAATAAAATGGTGCAACCGCAGCAAAAGCATGCTTATTTTTTTGTACCTGATGTGATTGATTTGCATATTGAATGCTTAGTGGATAATCCAAAAGGAATGTCGAATGCGGAAATGATCAAGGTTCAGTTAAATCATTTCAAGCATACCCTTGATGATGCAATTGCGCATCATCGCGAAAAGCTTACAGTTATTCATGGAATTGGTAAAGGGAAATTACGACAAGAGATTTGGGAAATCCTCCGTCATACGCCAGCCGTACGTTCCTATAACAACGAGTATCATCCGAATTATGGTTTCGGAGCCACTTTCGTTTACTTGCGTTAAGTCATTTCCTTTTCGTATTTTTACAGCGTCAGTCAGGCTATCGCTCCGATTCGTCGGGGAGGAAAGTCCGGGCAGCAAAGAGTACCGCACTTCCTAACGGGAAGGCTGATATTCGTATCAGACAGCTAGTCGTACAGAAAATAACCGCCTTAGCGCTAGCGTTAGGGTAAGGGTGAAAATGAGAGGTAAGAGCTCTCGTCGAACTATAGTGATATAGTTGGAGATGAAACCTTGCGGGCTGAAAGACCAAATATACCAACGCTTGAGGGCTACTCGCTCGAGTTGGGTGGGTAGGTCGTTAGAGGTGTTTGGCGACAAACATCCAAGATAAATGATAGCCTCGTTCCGATTTCGGAATCAGACAGAACCCGGCTTATCGACTGACACGTTTGACTTAAATTGAAAACAGATATGAAAAAGTTGATTTTTGTAATGGTGAGTTTCTGCTTCGGCTTTCTTAGCTCTAAAGCACAAACTTCAAATCTTGCACCCATCGCTTCAAAAGCAGCAATTGTAAAACCCGACACTACAATTGTAACGGATAAGGCCAATCCGAAACTTAAACATTTCTTGGTAAAAAAAGGCGATTTACCGCAAGAGCAAGGTGATTTGCTGAATGGCAAAAAAGAAGGCATTTGGAGAATGTATTATGAAACAGGTTCTCCTCGTTCTATAATGGAATATCATAATGGGGTGGTAAATGGAATGGTTATGACCTTAGATCATAGTGGTTTTATCATGAAAGAAGAACATTATGTCGATGGTAAATTAGATGGCTTTTCTATCAATTATCATAACGGAGGAAAAATAAAAAGTTATGCTACGTATAGTGCAGGAATATTGAATGGTAAGAAAGTCGTGAACTATGATGATGGAACACGTCAAGAGGAATCTAATTGGAGCATGGGAAAGAAGAATGGCTTGACAAAATGGTATTATCAAGGCGGAAAACCTCTTGGGGAATACTACTATACCAATGATGTCAATAATGGAAAATGCACACTTTATGATACTAAAGGTAATGTGATTAAAGTAGGACAGTTTGTTAATGGAAAGGAAGAAGGGGAATGGTTGCTTTATGCGGAGAAATATGGTTCTGAACCGTATAAAAAAGTGGTGTTTAAGCAAGGAATCATGATTACTGAAACCTGGATGAACGCAACCGCTGAGGCAGAGGAAAAGAAAAAATAATTTGAAAAAGAAGGTCGCACTGATTAATTATTTCAACTCCATTCCATTTCTTGAGGGAATGAAGGGTAGTAGTGCGTTCCATTCAAAATTTGAAGTGCAAACCGCTTTGCCTGCAGAGTGTGCACGTTTGTTTAAAGAACAGTCGGTGGATGTGGCGATAGTTCCTGTCGGAGCCTTAGGTTCAGTAGGGAAGTACCAGTTATTAAGTGATTATTGTATTGGTACAATCGATCATGTTAAAACCGTCGCTGTTTTTGCCAATGATTCCTTAGAAAAGCTTACGACAATTTATTTGGATACCGAAAGTCGTTCAAGTGTTAAACTGTTAAGAGTATTATTAGATGAGTATTGGAACCTGTCTCCAACACTAAAAGGAATGCAATCTTTTAAAGGTGAATTGCGACAGAACGAAGGTTTACTTTGTATCGGCGACAAGACCTTTCCCATGTTGTCAGAGTTTGCCTTCCAATATGATTTAGCAACAGCTTGGAATCAGTATACTGGATTGCCATTCGTTTTCGCCGTTTGGGTGCAAAATGGAACCTTAAGTGATTCGGAGCAAGAGATATTTAATCAAACGCTTTCTGAAGGAATAGCGCATCGAGCAGAATATGCTGTTAAAATGCACGCTTTATATCCTGAAATCGACTTTCAAGATTATTATTTTAACTGTATTAACTATAATTTAGAGGCTGAGAAATTAAAAGCCATACATTTGTTTTTAGAAAAATCGAAAAATTATGATTGAACCGGATATCCGTTGGAATGATTACGAAGATATAGCTATCAAGTTGTATGAAAAGTTTGGAGATGACTTTACTGAAAGTAAAATTTATCGTATACGTTTCACTGAACTATTAGAGTGGGTATTAACACTTCCAAACTTTATTGGGAAGCGTGAAGAATGTAATGAAGGACACTTAGAGATGATTCAATCATCATGGGTTTATGAATGGCGTGATAATCAAAAGTAATGAAGAATAATCTTGTTTTTTTTCAAGATTTAGGTGTTCTCGACTATCGCTCTGCTTGGGATTATCAAGAAAAGCTGTTCAACGAAATTTTAGAAATAAAGTCTAGAAATCGTCAAGCTGAAATATCAGGTGAGAGTGATTCTCCCGAAATTACTCCCAATCATTTGTTGTTTGTGGAGCATCCACCCGTTTTTACCCTAGGTAAAGCAGGTAAAATGAATCATCTTCTTGCTTCTACTGATTTGTTAAATCAAAGAAAGATTTCTTTCTTCCAAACCAATCGTGGTGGCGATATCACCTTTCATGGTCCTGCACAATGTGTTGGGTATCCAATTCTTGATCTCGATAATTTCTTTACCGATATTGGTCGCTATATGCGCTCACTAGAGGATGTCATAATAATGACTATTGCACATTATGGTCTAAAGGGAGAACGTAGTCAAGGAGAAACTGGCGTTTGGTTGGATGCATCCCATCCTGCCAAAGCACGTAAAATTTGTGCCTTAGGCGTTCGTTGCAGTCGTTGGGTGACTATGCACGGCTGGGCCTTGAACGTGAATACTGATTTGAGTTACTTTGATTTAATTGTTCCTTGCGGAATCGTAGGGAAGCAGGTTACCTCTATAGAAAAAGAACTCGGACATCCAGTAGATATGGAAGAAGTGAAGGCGTTGATTCAAGAGAATTTTGCCAAAGTTTTTGGCGTAGAATGGGGGATTCAATAGACAAGTTTATTTCGAGTTTATTTTGTAGGTTTGTTATATGAAAATAGTACGTGTACTAATAGTGCTTTTCTTGTTCGGTCAACAAGCGAATGCACAAGCTGTTTGGGATTTAAAACGTTGCATTTCTTATGCTATGGAGAACAATCTTCAAATCAAACAAGCGGGTGTCGCAGCTTTGTCTTCGAACTATTCATATCAAACAGCAAAATATGCTATTTTGCCAAGTTTGAATGCAGATGCAAGTCACGCATACAACTTCGGTCGTGGAATCGATCCAACTACCAATATTTACATCTCTGACAGACAAATTCAGGTCAATAGCTTTAGCGTTAGTAGCTCCGCAACATTGTTTAACGGAGGGCAGCGCCAATATCAACGTCAAGTTGCTTCCTTGGAATGGCAAGCAGCCTTACAAGATTTGAAAAAAGCGCAAAATGACGTAGCCATGAACATTGCCATGGCTTACTTAAATGTATTATTTACTAAAGAACAAGCACAAATCGCTGCTCGTCAATTAGACTTAACCGGTCAGCAGAAAAAGCAGACCTCTAGATTAGTAGAAGTTGGAAATGTTTCTGAATTAAGCTTGCTGGACGTAGAAGCACAGTATGCAAATGAAGAGTCAAATTTAGTAGGTGCACAAAATAACTACATATTGGCCAAATTGAAGCTGATTCAATTATTACAGTTGCCGATGAATATGGATATTCAGGTAGATACCATGCAGTTTAGTTTGGAGGCTGTTAAAATCCCAAGTGCGGATCCGACAGAAGTTTTTGAATTTGCTCGCAAGTCACAGCCCTATATTCTTTCGCAACAAATTCGTCTCCTAGAGGCGCGCAAACAAACCTATGTTCGCCGAGCAGCGTTCTATCCTTCCTTGAATGTGTTTGGAAGTATACGTACTTCTTATTCAAGTGCAATGATGAATTACTTTCCAGATCCATTACACCCAACGAAAATCAGCTTTAACGATCAGCTTAATCAAAACTACGGTAAGGCCGTTGGCCTAAGCTTAAGTATGCCAATCTTTAATGGTATGCAAACCAATTACGCCTTTCAAAAGGCTCGTTTAGGAGAGTTAAATGCAAGCTATAATTTGCAATCGGCCGAACTTAGTCTTCAACAAGAAGTAACTCAAGCAATTGCTAATTGGAAGGCCGCTGTTGCTAAGTTTGAATCGGTTCAAAAATATGCTGCTTCCATGCAAGCCGCTTATGAAGCCAATACAAAGAAGTTAAATGCTGGTATTATCAATACACTCGAATTCAATACAGCAAAAAATAACTTAGCCAAATCACAATCAGATTTAGTGTCTGCTAAATATGATTTGTTACTTAAAACTAAGATTGTAGACTTTTACTTAGGTCGTCCGCTTTATTAAAAGCCTAAGATAGCGTCCTTCTTTTTATCGGGAGTTTCGTGCCAGCCAAGCAATACAGCTTTGTCGAAATCTTTTTTAGCACGCTGCGTATCACCTTGTTTCATCTCTATTAATGCTTTGAAATAATGTGCGTCTGCATTCTCTGGATCGATCTCCAAATAACGTTGACAAAACTTTATGGCTTGTTCTAATTGACCGTTTCTAATGAAATGATCTGTGTACATATAACTTGTCATGGATAAAACCCCCATGCAACGAATAGAAACTAAATCAGTTTTATCTTTTGTTAAATGTTCAACTACACGCGTCCAGTCCATATCCGTAAAACTACCATATTGTTCCATGTAGAATTTTTGCAAATTAAGTTCTTGTTGGAATTGTATTTGAAGGGGAGAGCTAATCGTTGCGTCTGCCTTGTTCCAGTAGGCTTCATCGTTAAAGGCAAGACTAAACGTGTTTGCATCTGGCCAGCTATGCGATCCATTCCAAATTTTATGGTAGCATCGTGCATTAGTGAAAAGACGCATGGAGGCGTAGTTCATGTCCTTTTCCCCGCAAAATAATAGGCTAGGAGTATTGTTTAAATTGGTTTCTGTGACTGCTCCGCAAGCGACTACACGGTTTATAGTATTATGATTTGCTGCATACAACAGTGCATATTTCGCTCCGCCACTAAATCCCGCAAGGACGATTTCAGTAGTAGGGCTTGTTTTGTGAATCGAACTTATAAGTGAATCAATGAGGGTGTTGACACTTATAATGGGTAGACCATTGTAAATCTTTGGAGAGGCGTAGAGTGTATAGTGATACTGTTTTGCTAACGAAGCGTATTTACGAATGATCAGGTCCGCTTCACCGTGCGGATCTAATAAAATCATGATTTTATGGCCTGCATTTTGGTTAGCACTTTTCCAATCAGCATAGAGGAAATTAGTGTCCTTCTGGTCTTGATTCCCGTTTTCTGACTCTTGGCTTTGACAGCTTGTAAAAAAGCAACAATAAATCAGAAAATGGACAATTATTCTGTTCATCGATATGAATTAGGGATTGACGTCGTTTAACAATTTACTTTTAGTCAAATGTCCACATTTTTATTAACTTGTGGACGTAAATTAATAAACGACGAATGAAAAAAATTACATTGCTTTTACTAGCAGCTATGAGCTTTTCAAAGTTAAATGCTCAGATTACTGCAGCCGCAGCACACAATTCTGCAACAGGAACAGTTGTAACGGTAAACGGTATCGTTACGAATGGTTCAGAACTTGGAACTACAACTCGTTATTTCCAAGATGCTACTGGAGGAATTGCTGCTTATAACGGCACCCAATTAACAAACGTTAAAAGAGGAGATAGCGTTTCAATAACAGGTTCTATCACTAGCTTTAACGGATTGATTGAAATTGTATCACCAAGTTTCTCTGCAAACGTGATTGCGAGTGGAAAAACGGTTCCCGCTCCTTTAGTAACTTCTGCACTTGCAGGTTTTGTGGAAGCAAATGAAAGTCGCTTGATTCGATTGAATAATGTTACTTTTTCTGCTACTGGTACTTTTGCAGGTAATACCAATTATACGTTTACCCACAACGGAACGCAAGAGGATATTCGTATCAACAACGCAAGTAACCTAGTTGGTACAACTATTCCTCTCGGACCAGTTGATATTATTGGTATTTTGAGCGAATATAATGTCGGTACCTATACTGGTACTTCTTACCAATTATTGTTACGTGACTTAAACGATATTGTATATGCAGGTAATCCTCCATTAATTACAACTTCGCTTCGTCAATCAAATATCACTATCACCTCATTTGATGTTAGTTTCTTGACACAAAATCAAGGTAACACAATTGTAAAATATGGTTTGACACCAACCACTTTAACCTCTACTGTTTCTTCAGCTACGATGACTACCAACCATAGTGCTTCATTGACAGGTTTAACACCTGCAACAATTTACTATGTGCAAGGCTTGACTGTCAGCGCAACGAATGATACTTCATTCTCTGCAGTTACTGCAATGGCTACCGCTTCCAATTCTAGTGGCAAAATCAAAGTGTATTTCAATCGCTCTGTGAATAATAATGTCGCTCAACACGGCAATTTAGCACAACAATTGAATGGTACTTTCGATGACACTTTGATTGCTTATATCAATCGTGCAGTTTCTACCCTTGATATTGCAATCTATAATGTAGATAATAACCTAGGAGTAATCAGTGCGGTTAATGCAGCGACAGCTCGTGGGGTGAATGTACGTGTGGTTTGTGATTTTGGTGTAGGAAACGTTTTGAACTCTTTTACTACTCCTAACAAGAAATTGGCTCCAGCAGGGACTACACTCTATGGTATCATGCACAATAAATTTATGGTTATTGATGTAAACGATCCGAATTTAGCTACAGTTTGGACAGGTTCAACGAATTGGACGGATCAACAATTATTGACAGACCCTAATGATGTAATTATCATTCAAGACCAATCACTCGCTCGCGGTTATACTATCGAGTTTGAAGAGATGTTTACCAATTATTTGTTTGGTGCTTCTAAAAAGAACAATACTCCGCATGACTTTATCATCGGAGGAAGACATATCGAATCATACTTTAGTCCATCGGATAATACCCATGCTAATTTGAAGCGTGCTGTGGCAACAGCTAATTACGATCTTTATACAGGTGTAATGGCTTGGACAAAAACCGATATTGGTTATGTAATTATCGACTCTGCAATTAATAAAAACGGGGCCTATTATGCAGGTATCGTAGATGATACTTCAGGAACGGGTGCTGCAGCTCCTTTTAATAATTTCATCAACAAAGGAATCACAACGCAATTGGTGGATAAAGGTTCTTATATCTTCCACCATAAATATGCAATCATTGATCCAAATGACGCTTGTAGCGACCCAATGGTAACTACAGGTTCGCATAACTGGAGTACTTCAGCGGATACTAAAAATGACGAGAATGAATTGTTTATTCACGATTCTACAACTGCGAATTTATACTTCCAAGAATTCTCTCAGCGCTATGCTGATTTGAGTGGCACTTTGTTAAACAAAGTTTACAAGTCTTGTCCAAAAGGTGTTGGTGTTGAAACAATCCAAACAGAAGGTTTGAACTTGTTCCCAAATCCTGCGACAGATCAATTGTTCCTAGTACATGAAATTTTGGATAACCAACCAATGCAAGTATTGTTTACCGATATGAGCGGTCGTGTAGTAAAACAAGATCGTATGATCAACAACACGCACAAGCAAATTTTGGATGTGAATTCCTTAACTCCTGGTGTGTATATGATTACAGTAATGATGAATAATCAAGTGCAATCTTTCAAATTGATTAAGGAATAATTATTCTAAAATTATTAAAAAGGCTCCTTCATTTGAAGGGGCCTTTTTTGTTTAGAACAGTGCTCTTAAGGTCATTCTTCCCATTTGAATCCAGCGCGTATTAGCCCCATTCTGACGTAACTCATAGCCAATAATCCATTCTAGACCTGACTTTGTTCTTTTCTCCCAATTAATTCCAAGCAGCACGTTTCTTCCCGGACGTAAACCTTCTAAAACATTTAATGCAAGGACTGTATTGGTGGCGTAAGGATATTTTACGTTAGCAAATTGAAGTTTTCCCGTAAACTGCCCATAGTTGGCCTTAGCCCATTTATAGTCCGCGGTGTATTGGATTATTTTCGATTTGCCAGTAATTTCATTTTGTAAATGTCGCAGGTCTTTTACCAGAACATCCAAACTGATTCTATTAGCTTGCTTAAGCCAAAAAATAACAGGCTGATAAGTAAAATAATGAATGCGATAAGCCTGCGTTTTATTGTAAGAGTTTTCAGCGAATTTATTCCCAAAAGAAACAATTGGCTGAAGCTCTATTTGCCAAAACATAGGAACTCTACCCCTAATCAGCCATTCATCCCTTCCTTTGTTTTCTAATCCTAATGTAGTGAGCATACGCCCTTGGTTCTTATTCCAAATAATCCATGCATACCAATTATTAGAACTTGGCTTGATACTAATTGAGGACTGTAAGGATAGCTGATTGCCTACAATAGAGGAATCCGCAATTTTTGAAAAGGGGAGATAGCCCTGGTCGCCTTCACTTAATAAGGCCTTACGTAAATAACTGCTGTTTCCTTGCCAGCTCCATTGCTTATACCAAGGAAGACTTGCTCTCTCTTCATCTTCCTCTTCTCCAACATTGCTAAAATCTAAATTCAGCATTCCGTTCCATAAGATTTGATTAGCTGCTACATACTCATTCGTTGGTATGAAAACTTTGTCGTAGCGTAAATTATTTGCATAATCATTCTCGGTAAACTCATTCAATTGTTGTATGCCGTCATTGTTTAAGTCGACCCAGCTAAAGTGTCCTTGGCCATCTGGAACTTTTAAGAAAGCATACTGACGTTTAGGCTCTTGAATAGTTCCGCTTTCATAGGCTGTTTGCCAATGCCAAAGTCCTTTTTTACTCTCGCCTTCGTAAGATATTTGTGCTAATAAAGTTTGCTTGTTTTTGCTAGATGTTAATGCGAGATAACGCCAGTTTCCAATTATTTGTACACGTTGTAAATCATTCAATTTAAATCCTGCTCTACTTTGTATTTGATCCGCGCGTTGAAATAAACTATCGGAGCCGTAACGAGGATAATAATCCCAACGTCTATCCATTTGTATGGAATAAATAGCCTTACTGCTGTCTGTGTTTTTTAAAAGTCCCCCAAGTGTTTTATTGTGAAATGATGTGTTTAAATATTGCAAAGTAGAATCCTTCCAACGATTATTTTCTTCATTGTAATTCACGGTCCATTCACTCTTTTGATGTTTATCTGGACGAATGCTAATGAGAGCATCATGACGAGTAAAGCTGGAGCTTTTTTCATCCGATTTTGAATTTAATACCGAAGTTCTGTTTTTAACGCGCCATCGTTTTTCGTTCCAATCTAGGTTTATAGCTTGTCGGTCACCCAAATAGTTCTTGTTAGCAGGAATAAGCAAACGTTCAAAATCATAAATGATATTTTGCTTTACTGATTTTGCAAGCTTTAATTGAGGATGTATATAATATTGCTGTAACTTTTGGGAGGAACCTATATTCCAGTCGCGAGCAAATTCTTGTGTTTGAAAGTTTTCGATCGCAGTGAAAGACTCTTGAATGCCTACATAATGGATGCCAGGCGTTATTTTCCATTTTTTTACTAGAAAAGGTTTTTCAATATCAATTTGTGTCGCTAAACCTTTATCATCTTTTTTATCCAAAGAAGAAAACAAATTGCGATTATAATCAGATAAAGAAAGATTACCTCTAAATATAATACCCTTGAAAGTATAATCCCCACTGAAACTAATCATCTGTTTCCTCTGTGGGGCAACCAAAATACTAATAGGCAAATAATCTCCATTTCGTTTCCCTACATATCTGTATACCTTCCCATTCGCTAAGTTTTGTGCGACGACATATTCGCCATTCCCTTTTCCAACATTCGTAAAACTTAACTGAAATAGATTGATATCGCTTTCATTCGTATAAACAAAAATACTATCGGTATAACCTAAGGTGTCTATGAGCACCTTCTTGTATAGCACTTTATTCGGATCAAAACTACTGGATTGTGCAGAAGCAATATAGGCAGAACGAATACTGTCACCAATAGCAGCTAAAGCATCTTGAGCGCCTTCTCTGAAGCCTTCTTGCGGCTGATTTTTGGCGTCTTGTTCTTGAAAAAATTGTACGTTGAAGGAGCCTTGTTTGAATTTTAAATTCTCCTCTGCGAACAAAGTAGTTCTCAAGTAATTCCGCTCCGCATACTGAAATTCAACGATGATACGACTTTGGTTGTTGATTAATCGTTTCGCTGTGAAAGTCAATTCGCCTGTATTATAATCAATGAAATAATCTGCACCAGCTCCTCTTTGCATCAACTCTCCGTTAATATACACCCGCTCCGTACCAGCAATAATTATAATAAAAAGCTCTCCATTAGCACCTTTTAGTCGGTAAGGACCTTGGTTTTGTTCGATTCCATTAATGGTCTGACGATTATACTTCCCTTTTGTAATGGCTACTGCAAGCTTAGTCTGCTGACGGATGCCACTATACACACTATCACTATTTTGAAATAATAATCCTTGCAATTTTTTATCAAAACGTAAAAATGGAAAATTGGTCTGCCGTAAATAATAATCACCTGCGGTCAACTGACTATTGTCTTTTTTTAACTGAATAAATAGGTTGTCGAAATCCTGAATTTGTGCAGTATTGCCTTCCGGTTGTATAGGGATTTGATTGTCGGCCAAAACCGCATTGATTTCAATGTCATTTGTCAATCTTCCCTGCATACGCAAATTGAAATTCGAACTCGAACTTAAATTTTGATTATTGCCTAAAGTGATTCCGCGCATGTATTGACCGCTGATATCCAAATTGCGATCCTGTTTTTTCCAGTCGTTTAAGTTGCTAATGGGAGTATAGGTGAAAGGGTCTATTACAAAGCCTTTTAAGGGGATTTGTCGTGCAATATTTTTATGAGTACTACGTTGGTAAAAAGTACTATTTAATACCTTGTATTTTAAAACAATGATGGAATCATTGCTAGCTTTTTTGATCAAAATGGAGTTGTTCCCTGTTTGAAAACTAGTATTGCTTATTATCAAACTTCCCTGTAAATTGCTACAACGAATACTGGAAGGAATGATTGCCAAAGAATCACTTATTTGGGTAGTTGTATTTCTAATGATGACTGTTCTTTCCAAAGTTTGTCCCATACCAAGCTGTGAAAGGCTTAGTACAAGAAATAGAACGAATGTTATTTTCAACTTTGGATGAAAGATCACTCCTGCAAATTTGAGAAATTTGCAGGAGATACTTTTGTCTATTTTCCACAACACTTCGTTAAAAGATACTCTGAATTCAGTTCGATTTCATTCGACAAAATTCTTGATATTTACAAAATCGTGAAAAATGTAAAAAATATATCCTTGCTAAATATTCTACTCTTTGTTTTTGGGTTCAATTTCCTCAATTCCTGTTCCCCATCAGGAGCGAAAACCGACCCTAATGCTCGCCCTCGTGTCGATTCTGCAAGAAGTGCGCAATTCTTTAAACAAATTGATGGTCCTGCAAAGGCGCATCGTTGTGATTCTGTCTTTCATTGGAAAGTGGCTAAACAACGCTTTAATGGAGCTGTTTTGGTTGGTCAATACGGTCAAGTAATTTATAAGAACACCTCCGGTTACGCAGATTTAGAGAATGGGCATGCGATTAATAATCATACCTCCTTTCAGTTAGCTTCGGTATCTAAACAGTTTACCGCGGTTGCAATTTTAATGCTGTATGAGAAGAAAATGTTGTCATTAGATGACGATGTAAAAAAGTTTTATCCGGAATTTCCCTACAATGGAATTACCATCCGCTTGCTTTTATCGCATAGAAGTGGCATGCCTAACTATTTGAATTTCGCTTATGCTTATTGGAAAAATAAAAGCGAATTGATGAGTAATCAAGAGTTGATGGATATGATGATAATCCATCATCCTGTTCGTGCAGCACTGCCAAATACGCGCTTCGAATATTGTAATACCAACTATGCAATTCTAGCAGCAATCGTAGAAAAGGTTTCTGGATTGACTTTTGCGGCCTTTATGCAACGCAATGTTTTCGAACCTTTAGAGATGAAGGACGCTTTCGTTTATTCTCCTGCCGCACTTGCAAAACACCCTAATACAGCTATCGGTTATACTCCACATGCCCGTCGAGGTAATTTTGAATTCACAGATGGCGTGGCTGGCGATAAAGGGTTGTATTGCTCTATTGAGGATATGTGGAAATGGGATTGCGCCATGTATAATTATCAATTAATCTCGCGTGAGACAACCGAATTGGCCTATACGCCTTATAGTCACGAAAAGAGGGGAATGAAAAACTATGGCTTCGGTTGGCGTATGATCGTTTATTCGCCGCAACAAAAAGCCGTTTATCATAATGGTTGGTGGCATCAGTTCAATAACGCCTATTTTCGTGGCCTAAACGACCGTACCACTATCATTGTTCTTGGGAATACCTCCAATTTCTCTAACTACCAAATTCAGCCGTTTTTGGACGCCTTAAGTGGCACCAGACGCGGTGGAGCAGGGGTGGACGCTCAAGATGAAGAAGATTTAGACAAGTAAGAAAAATTCTTTTTTAGAAAATTTTTTAAAAAATCTTCCATTTGGTGTTTTTTTTTGAAATTATTCTTATATTTGCGCCTCATTAAAATCAAAAAATTTAAAGCACATGTTGATTATTTCCAACAAAGATTGCGACACAGTAGATAAGTTGTTGAAGAAGTACAAAAAGAAATTTGACCGTACACAAACTGTTAAATCATTGCGTGCTCGTCAAGCTTTTGTGAAACCATCCGTAGTTCGTCGTAAAGAAATTTTGAAGGCGATTCACGTTCGTGGAAAATATCACAACCAAAACGCGTAATTGCGTTTAATTTTCCTTAACTTCGATTTGTGATGTTAAGGGAACAATTCATAGAATATTTGCTCGTTGAGCGGCGCTATGCTCAACATACTATAACTGCTTACAAGTCAGACTTGGAGCAGTTTTTTATTTTTATCAATCAATGCTACGGCGAAATCGAACTGATTGAAATCAATCACCAGCATATTAGAAGTTGGGTCGTCGAATTAGTTTCTTCTAATCATACTAATCGCTCCGTTAACAGAAAGCTATCTACACTAAAGAGTTTCTATAAGTTTCTTTTGCGTGAAAACGCGTTAAGCGAGAATCCGATGGACAAGGTGACTGCACCAAAGATGTCCAAACGTTTGCCTGTTTATGTGGAAGAACGACAAATAGAAGAATTACTTGATGCAGCCTTCTTTGATGATTCCTTTGAAGGCGCGCGCGATCGTTTAATGCTTGAAGTTTTATATAGTTGTGGTTTACGCCGCTCGGAATTAAATAAGCTCACATGGCAAAACATTGATTTGCATTTAAAGCAAATTAAAGTACTTGGTAAAGGAGGGAAAGAACGGATCATCCCGACAGATGATCGTCTATTGAGTCGTGTCAATAGTTTTAATTCCTTGTGTAAAACGATGGATATTCATAGCCCTTTTTTGTTTACGACAAGGGTAGGGGAATTGCTGAATGAAAAAGCGTTGTATACTATTGTCAAGCACTATTTGAGCCGTATTCCTGGTTTAGAGAAAAAGAGTCCGCACGTATTGCGCCATAGTTTCGCTACACACTTGAGTAATCACGGAGCCGATTTAAACGCAATCAAAGAATTATTAGGGCACTCCAACTTAGCGGCTACGCAAGTTTATACGCACAATAGTATAGAAAAACTAAAAAAAACATTCAAGCAAGCGCATCCTCGCTCTTGATTTTTACGTATATTAGAATGACAGTGATTTTTAAACATTAAATTCCAATTTTATGAACATCCAATTGCATGCAGTACATTTCAAAGCTGACAGTAAGTTAGAAGAGAAAATCATGGAAAAGATCGAGCATTTGTCGCATTATCATTCAAAAATTGAACGTGCCGATGTTTTTTTGAAGTTAGAAAATAGTAGTGTCAACGTTAAAGAAAAAATCGTAGAAGTTAAGTTGCATTTGCCTGGGGCAGACATCTTTACAAGCCAGAATGGCCATCATTTCGAGGAAGCGCTGGAGTTGGCCTATGATCAAATCAAGGGACAAATTATTAAGCACAAAGAAAAACATAGTTAGGCCGAAAAATTTTTTTTAAAAAGAATTTGCGAAAAAGAAAATAGTATTCTATATTTGCAGTCCTTTTATGAAGGTTGTGTGAAAGCAGTGGAGATTCATTATTGAAAAATGGTGAATAAAAAGGCAAGGATCACAGTCTGAAATAGTAAGCCGAAGTAGCTCAGATGGTAGAGCAACTGATTTGTAATCAGTAGGTCGTCGGTTCGATTCCGTTCTTCGGCTCTTATTATTTTTTGGGGAGAGTTACCAGAGTGGCCAAATGGGGCAGACTGTAAATCTGCTGTTTTACGACTTCGGTGGTTCGAATCCACCACTCTCCACACTAACGTTCTTAAAACAAGCAGGAGTAGCTCATTTGGTAGAGCGACAGCCTTCCAAGCTGTAGGTAGCGGGTTCGAGCCTCGTCTCCTGCTCTCCGGTTCACGAATAAAAACGTGGAGTCCATGAGAGGCCATCGTCGGTGAAGAGTGAACCAGTAAGCCGTTGTAGCTCAGCTGGTAGAGTGCGTCCTTGGTAAGGACGAGGTCACGGGTTCAAGTCCCGTCAATGGCTCCAAAAACGAATAGTAAAACATTCATAACAATAACAAACATCTAAAACAATGGCAAAAGAAACCTTTGTCCGCACGAAACCGCACGTCAATATCGGTACTATTGGTCACGTTGACCACGGTAAAACTACATTGACTGCAGCTATTACCAAAACTCAATCAGATAAAGGTTTGGCGAATTTTAAAGATTTTTCTGAAATCGATAACGCTCCTGAAGAAAAAGAGCGTGGTATCACAATTAACACTGCTCACGTAGAATACGAAACAGATAACCGTCACTACGCTCACGTTGACTGTCCAGGTCACGCCGATTACGTTAAGAACATGGTTACTGGTGCTGCCCAAATGGACGGTGCTATCTTGGTAGTAGCTTCTACTGATGGTCCAATGCCTCAAACTCGTGAACATATCTTGTTGGCTCGCCAGGTTGGTGTACCAAGAATCGTTGTTTTCATGAATAAAGTTGACTTGGTTGAAGATCCAGAATTATTAGACCTAGTTGAAATGGAAATCCGCGAATTGTTGAAATTCTATCAATTCGATGGTGACAATATTTCTATCATCCGTGGTTCTGCTACAGGTGCTTTGGCTGGTGATCCTCAGTTCGTTAAGGCTATCGAAGACTTAATGGCTGCTGTAGATAACGATATCCCAGTTCCTGAGCGTGCTGTTGATAAGCCTTTCTTGATGCCAGTTGAGGACGTGTTCTCAATCACTGGTCGTGGTACAGTTGCTACTGGCCGTATCGAGCGTGGTGTAATCAACGTAGGTGATCCAGTTGAAATCATTGGTCTTCGTGAAGACGCTATCAAATCAACTTGTACCGGAGTAGAAATGTTCCGTAAGTTGTTGGATCGTGGTGAAGCTGGTGACAACTGTGGTATCTTGTTGCGTGGTGTTGAAAAATCAGATATCGAGCGCGGTATGGTTATTTGTGCTCCTGGTTCTATCACTCCTCACACTGAATTCAAATGTGAAGTTTACGTATTGAGCAAAGAAGAAGGTGGACGTCACACTCCATTCTTCAACAAGTATCGCCCTCAATTCTACTGCCGTACAACGGACGTAACTGGTGAAGTTACTTTACCAGAAGGAGTTGAAATGGTTATGCCTGGTGATAACGTAACTTTGAACGTTAAGTTGATCGCTAAGATTGCGATGGAAAAAGGTATGCGCTTTGCGATCCGTGAAGGCGGTCGTACAGTAGGTGCCGGTCAGGTAACTGAAATCCTTAAGTAATCTTGATCTAAAAATACTAATGGTCATTGCTCGTTAGGTTCTTATCTGATGTTCAATGACCATTATTTTTTACGGGCATAGTTCAACGGCAGAATTGTGGTCTCCAAAACCTCCGATCTAGGTTCGAATCCTGGTGCCCGTGCCAACAAAATTTAGCGTTTCTCCGGAAATATATTATCTTCGCTAAAAGTCTTATTCTTATGTTTCAACGTTTGAAAAATTATACCGCAGAATCTTATAATGAACTGATGCATAAAGTGTCTTGGCCTACTTGGCAAGAATTGCAAAGTTCAGTAATCGTAGTAGCTGTTGCGTCTGTCGTAGTAGCTGTCTTGGTATCTTTAATGGATGGCGGTTCCCATTTGATTCTCGATACCTTCTACCAATTATTTAAATAGTATCGATCCAATATGGAAGCTTTGACTAGTGAAAAAAAATGGTTCGTTCTTCGTGTCGTAAGTGGCAAAGAAAAGAAAGCCAAAGAATATATTGATAAAGAAATCTCTCGCTCTAACTGGAACGAGATCATCTCTCAGGTTTTCTTGCCAATGGAGAAAGTTTACAAAATTGTAAACGGTAAGAAAGTTATCAAAGAACGTAACTTCTATCCTGGATACCTTTTGATTGAAGCGGATGAATTCAAAATGAACTCTGAAATCATCCTTACTATTAAAAATATCTCTGGTATCATCAATTTCTTGGGTAATAACCGCCCAACTCCTCTACGTAAATCAGAAGTAAATAAAATCTTAGGTATCGCCGACGATTCTATCGAAGCTGGTGTACAAATGGATGAACCGTACTTAGTTGGTGAATCAGTAAAAATCACTGACGGTCCTTTCAATACCTTCACCGGTACTATTGAGGAGGTTTCTGAAGATAAAAAGCGTCTAAAAGTGAATGTATTAATCTTCGGTCGTAAAACACCTTTAGAATTGACCTTCACCCAAGTTGAAAAACTAGATAAGCAATAATTGC
>JACCDW010813945.1_pt1 | contig 33489 bp, 46 predicted proteins | sample 7449781 | NCBI WGS metagenome assembly JACCDW01 (sample SAMN15323449, study PRJNA562643) | freshwater metagenome | isolation source: river surface water | place: USA:Blue River Watershed | collected 2017-08-18
CAAAATTTTAGTTATGGATCGTGAAGTCGACTTTTTTGTGCAGTTAGCTAACCCCTATTACGGCGCCATGATCTTAGATCAAGACATGGGTGAGACTTATATAAGATCCGACAGTTTCGACCCCGAGCTTAGTTACGCCAAGGTTGGTGTGCGAAATTGGCCTATTGCTGATCGCAGTTCGATGGGTGTTGCATTCGAGTCTGTCCCTGAAGACTATGAGCACCGTCGGTGTGTTCCGATTTCTCGTGTTGGTGATTGCTACGCGATTCTTGATTCGGGTTTAATTTGGCACGACGATTTGAAGTATTCGCCGGAGCTTGAAAAACTCCATGGCGAGCTGAAAGATTGTGCTAACATACTTACACTCCATTAAGTTACTATGAGTGACGCAGTAAATCATCCGTCGCATTATACGCAAGGTGATATTGAGTGTATTGACGCTCTTAAAGCGGCTCTAGGTTCCGAAGGTTTTAAGCAATATTGTCGCGGCGCCTGTCTCAAATACTTATGGCGGACGGAACATAAAAACGGGTTAGAAGATCTACAAAAGTGCGCGTGGTATTTAGATCGCCTTATTGCTGAAAATAAAGCTGAGAATTCTGTAGAATACACTCAGCTCGATCTTGGGATCTTATCTCGGTAAGGTCTTAGGCAAATCACGTTAAGTGCGGGCCTCAGAGGACTTTTTTATGGCAGAAGTCGCGAAAAAACGAGATCCTGAGAAGTGGGCTCGCGCTAAGGCCAAGGCTCGTGCCAAGCTCGGCGGCCATTCTGCTCGCGCAATGCAGTTGGCAACGAAATATTACAAGGAGTCAGGTGGGCGCTACGAGGGCCGTAAGTCTTCTGAAAACCGTTTAAGTAAGTGGTCTAAGGAAGATTGGCAAACACGCGAAGAGTACGAAAAGGGTTCTAAGTAATGGCTTCTTACAGCGCGGCTGATTTAGTTTCTGCTCTCACAGGCGAGACTCCTGGCTTTCGGGAAAGCAAGCTCCCAACGTCTAGCGATATTCTTAAGGAAATTTACAATCCTGGTGCAGATGAGAACCAAGAGCTTTTAGCTCGGTTAATTAGTCCTCTGAAGGATGAGCTACTGAATGCTGCGCTTGTTAAACGAGCTGCTTTAAGTAAGCGGGATTCTGGCTACGTCTAATGGCAGATCTTGCTCGCGAAAAAGGTCGTACAGAACGGTATCTCCCACGGAAGGCGTGGGCGATGCTTAGTCCTGAAGAACGGCGGGCTACGGACGAGCGTAAGAAACGGGCTACTGCTGGAAACAAACCTGTAAATACTCAGGTTCCCAACACGGAAAAGGCTAAGAGAGCGCGTAGACTTGCTTCGGAGTATTTACGGCGGAAACGCGCTAAGTCAGATGGCTGATTATTTCGGATCTGCCGGCAAATATTTTGATAAGGCTTACGCAGCTCAAACTCAGGCTGCGGCCATGCAGAAAGCGAATACTTCCCGGATGTCAGATGATGCCGAAATCAATCCTTATTCGACTTCTTTAAATATCGGTTCTGTTCCGCCCAACGTAAACGAAGCTGGGACCGAGCAGGGCGAAATTAACGATTACGTCTCCGACGTTAAGGAAGATTTGCTGTCTCAAGCTAAGGAAAAACGCCGTCCTGTAAACGGTGAAGGAGCGTATCGAGCTAGCGGTGGGATCAATACCGCAGTTATGCGTTAATATACTGACAGCTTTTACGCTGTCATGCTTTTTGACTGCTTTTTATATTTCAACGAAAAGGAGCTTCTCGAACTTCGTGTCGAGATGCTTAAGGATATTGTAGACGGTTTTATTATTACTGATGCAAACCGCACGTTTAAAGGAGATCCTAAGCCTTTTACGTGCATAGATACAATTCGTGAGCTTGGGCTGCCTGAGGAGAAGATCCAGGTTCTGCACGTCGAACTGCCTTCAGCGGAAGAAGTTCACGATCCGTGGATGCGGGAGTACGCCCAACGGGATGCTCTTGGTGTCGGGATGCGGATGACTCCTCCGGATTCTGTATTTTTCTTCAGCGATGTCGACGAGATTCCTAAACCCAGTTCTCTGTTGCAAGCCGTCGATTTAGCTGAGCAAGATCCCTCTCGTTGTGTTCGCTTGTCGATGCCGATGTTCTACGGTCGAGCTGATCTTCGCGTAGTTAATCCCAACGGAAAGCCGACAGAAGCTCCGAATAATTGGACGTGCGGCACCGTGGTTCTCCACGAGCACCTGGAGATGACACCGTCTCAGATTCGTATGAACCCTAATGATCTTGTCGTTGGGGATTGCGACGCTGGGTGGCATTTCAGTTGGATGGGTGATTCTGAGCGGCTTAAGAAAAAGATCACGTCGTTCTCCCATTGTTACGACGACATCCCTAATTCGGTTGCTCCTGCAAATAGCAAAGAGATGATGGAGCATTTAGAAAATTATGTAGCTACCGAAGGTGCCACAGATCCCTTGGGGCGCACGGATCATATTTTAGTTTCATATCCCCATGAGCTTTTGCCTGCTGAATTGTTTAAACTTGAGAGAGTTAAGAAGTACTTGTTGCCGTGAAGAAAGCGCGAGTCGCTAAGCAGAAAGCTCAGCAAGCTAAAGCTAAAATCAGAGCGACTCAGCCAGCTACAGCTGCCGCTCTACCGCAGGCTCCTCTTCCGGAGACATTTACTAAAAATTCTTTCCCGAAGAAAGCTAGTTACATTCCTGGGTTGTATGTTCCTGGGAATCCGGAATATAAAGCCGAATACGGCGGGGGCGGCTGGGCCGCAGGCGTTAAGGAGTATGACGGACCGGGTTACAATTCGATCGAAGACTTGAAGACTCGGTTTCGGGAGTTAGCTGCGTCCCAGTCAAGTTCTGCCGGGACTCCTGCGAGCGGTGAGCTGACTTCGACGCAACCTAGTTCCGCTTTAGGCACTACTAAAAGCGTTAGGGGTTTACGAGGCGCAGGAGCCGTGGTTTCTAAGGGAGAGTTCAAGAATATTATGCGAGCTCAGGGTATAACGGCACAGCAGTTACTTGAGCGTGCCGGTCGCCGTGGAGCGGCTTTAGGGGCTGGCATTGTTAACGCAGCCAACCGTGGGAAATTAGGTAAAGACTCTATTTTTCCTTATGGTCTTGCCGGATTAGGGGCAGAGCCTAATAAGTTTATCCAGGGCATGAAGGGACTCACCCTCTCTCGCGGTCAAGCCTATATGGGGATTTATGAGGCTGATGGTAAACAAGTGCCTATTGTTCAAGCTCGCTCCGCTGCTCCTCGTGGATTAGGCGCTGGTCAAACTAGTGAGACTAAGACTGTAAGCACAGGAGCTGCGTCTGGACAGACCGATTACGGCGTTCGTCCTATGTCAGACGAGGAGCGTAAAATCTTAACTTCTGGTGGCAGCACTCCTCGTTGGATTGCTGGATTGAATGCTCCGGGGACCGAAAACTACGATCCCGAATATGGTGGCGGCGGTTGGGTTTCGACTAAAGGAACCCCTGGCGGGACAGGTCCTTCAGGAGCGGCTACTGATGAGTTCATGAAGGCTTATTCGAAAGCCACCACGCTCGCTAAGCAACTAGGTCAAATGGGAACCGGAGGCAGCGTGGAAAGCGTGTATGAGATGGCTAAGCGCTTCGATGAGCAGCAGGCTCAGAAATCTGGTGCGGCGGGTGCGGCTGGTTTGCTTGGTTACAGTCAGCCGACGCAAGCCGGTACTGCGGGCGGAACTCCTACAGACTTTGCATCTAATTACGCTCGTTTAGGTCCTGAACAAACCAAGCTGGCGGATCAGCAGTACGCTCAAGGAGGAAAGGTGCAGAGACTCCTGAACAAAGTTCAGAAGACCAAAGCCCTGATAAAATCTAGTAAGTCCGAGCTCGCCGCCCGCGGTTTCTGACACTTAAATAACTGACATCATGGCGGATAACTACGGCGTTCGGCAGCGGTTCAACGAGATCCTGGAGGCTTCCCGGAATCAAGACCGCTCGCGACAATCCGCCACGATGGTCGTTTTAGGTCATCTGCAGCAGATGGTGCTGCTTATGATCAAGAAAGGTTTATTCTTTTACTGTGAGCAGGATACTTACCGAGCTCGCACAAAGTTCATTCAGGATCTTTTAGATCTCAATAAACTCGACATTCGGTTTCCGTCGATCATTCGTAACTTTTTGATCGATGGCTGCGGGCTCTTCTATTTCCGTCCCGACCCCAAACTTAAGTATCAAATTTATTTCTTCAACAAGGAGCAATATCGTGTTTACCACGACGTTAATGGAAATATAGAAGAAGTTGTAATTATCTACAGCTATAAGATTCGCAACAACAACATCGGCCTGCCGTCGGATACCTACGGCATGAACGAGCGCTACGTTCGTATCTCTATAACTAACGAAACAATCTCTGAGTACGAAGCTAATAGCGAGCTCAGCTTCGAATTAGAACCTGGTGCCATTGTTGCACCTAAGAGCCAGCGGCCTAACACGATCGGGTTTATCCCCGCCGTGGAAGTTCTGAACAAACCGAACAGTAGCGGCACCGAAGGCGAAGGAGAATTCGAGCCCTTTATGGAGCAGATTGTTCTGCATGATCAGATGATGCGGAACATCGCCAAGAATATTGAGTTCTTCGGTAACCCCACGCTGATCAGTTCCCGTCCGCGCAGTGACCTGGTCGAAGCATCGGATGCGGATCGCACTTTCCGTCCAACAATCAGCAGCCAGAGTGGATTTGGCGGACGGGACACACCCTCGACTCGCGTGTCGGAACCGTTTGGTGCGAACTCGTCGATTGGCGGTTTAAAGGTTCCGCGGATTATCGCGAACGTCGAGCCTAATGACCGCGTGGGTTACATGACCCCCGACCCGGTTAACGGGGATATGAACCGGTACGCCCTTCTCTTGCGGGAAGAAATTCGTACTGCTTTAGGCGGTGTTGACGAAATCTCGATCTCGGCCGGTGCTACTGCGACTGAGATCAAAGGTTTGATGGGTCGTGCTCAAGCCACGGCGCTGCGCAAGAACAAGAGCTTCCTTACTTACGGCTTCTGTAAGCTGCTGGAGATGATCATTTATCATCAAGAGCAGATCTTCCGTGAGAGCTTTATCTCCGTTGCGGAGATGAAGGTTCCCAAACCTCCCACGGAGGAAACTCCTGAAGCCGTCGAGAAGTATCAGGCGGCGATGGCTAAGTTTGATAACAAAGTTGACGTAGCCATCAAAGAGGCTTTAGACGCCGCTGCTGTCCCACCGGGTGTCTACGGTCTGCCTCCTGACGGTGAGCGTCAGGTCTCTTACCGGTTCCAAGGCGACGTATACGAAGACACAGCGTACGATCTGAACCAAAAATCTATCGTCGTTCGGAACTTACAAGAACTCGGCGTGGATAGCGTCGAAGCTATTAAGTACCTCTTCCCTGATAAAACAGACTCCGAAAGAGCTGAGATGTTGAAAGGATTTCCTTTCCGCATGATTCAGCAAACACAAAGCGCATTTCAGCAATTTTTAGTATTATTAAGTCAGATGTTGCAGACGCCACATCCTCTTGCGCCGAATCAGCCTTTAGCAGCTGACCCTCGGCTTAATCTGACGCCCCTGTTTTACAGGACGTTTGACCACCTTGCGCAAGAACTGACTTACTCGGGCAGCTATGAGCCAGCAGATCCCAGCTTCGATCCCGAGCCCGGTCTCCCCGGCGGTAGCGGCCCCTCAGGCAGCTCCCTCGGCGGATATGGGCTCAACAGCCTACCCACAATGGGTGGCAACTACCCAGGGGGCGCCTTCGGCAACTATGCCCCAAGCGCCGTCGCCGGCAACACCGGTTACGGCCCCTTCTATCAACAGCCAGTCCAACCAGTTTCCGTCAACCTCCTCCCCGTCCAACCCGTGGGAAGCGGCCCTGACCAGCCTGGATCGGGTGGTTTCGCGGATTACCCCGTCCCTCAACCAGGCACCACAGTATCCTCAGTACCAGACGGCGCCGCAGGATACTCAACAGCTCGCGCTGACTTCACAGGCCCAGCCTTGGCTGTACCAAGCCCCTACGGATCAGCAGATCTCGTACAACAGCGCGTCTACAACCCAGACTTCTTATCCGACTTCTACGGCGCAGCAACAGGTTCCTCAGCTAAGCGAGGAAACCGCCGCCGTCGTTAATCACTTCGGTCTGGAAGCTCCTGCTGTTCTGAACCAGTACGCCGTCACTTTAGAAGACGCACTGATTCAGCAGAATGAGACCCTGGAAGCCCTCACCGCTCGTGCGGGTGCCATGGAGCACATTCTGACTGACCCTGAGCAGCTTGCTGATTACACCGATCGCTTCTTCACCGAAGTGTATCCCGTGGATGAGACTGAAGCTCTGGCCCCCAGCCAGACTTATCAGCCTCAGTATGACCAGATGCCCGCTGTTCCTGCTTCGGCTTCCACCGGCACTCGTCCCGCGGATCCCGATTCCCAGTGGCAGGGTTTCTCTCAGACCATGGAACGCTCTCCTGAGCAGGCATGGCGCTATCTGAGCCAAATGGATCCCGGCGCTCTGCGTTCTAAGCTTCTCTTTATGGACAACGCCTGATTTCAGGCTAGTCTGTCCTAGTGAAGGTTCGCTTGTCCCCGTCTTCTAGGCGGGGATTTTTGTATCTAGAGTTATTTGCGTTAAACTGGATTCAGATTTGTCAAGTAAATGCCGTTTAAATCAGAAAGTCAGCGGCGAAAGTTTTACGCCATGGCCGAACGTGGTGAAATTTCTAAAGGAAAAGTGCGCGAATACGAGAAAGAGACAAAAGGAGACCTCCCTGAGAAGGTAGAGAAAGCTAAAGAGGCCAAAAGAAAAGCCAAGAAATACAAACTTGGCAAAAAAATGACCAAAAACACCAACGAGGGTTGATCCGTGGGCAACTTAAACCGCCGCCGCAGCGTTCCAGCCGGATCCACGGCTGAAATCGAAGCTCTTAAGCAGGAATTGGCTGAACTCCGTGCCGCGTATGCTCGCGATATGGAGAATATCAGCATCGATATGCAGACTTTGAACTCAAAAATTCAACCTCCGGCTGAATCGGATACCTGAGTTAAAGAGATTTATACTATTTTTAGTCGCCTAGCTTAAATGTACGTACCTTTAAGCAATTGGCGATACGACACTAATCCCCATCGATTAGGTAGCGGACCTAATCACGAATCTTTTGTAGTTGTTACCTTTCCTGAGGAGGACCCCTCGGGTTTTGCTTACTTTATTTCGGAAGACGACTCAAACGGTATTTTACTTTTTTCTTCCGAGTCTTCTAGTCCTTTTGTTTCCGAGACCGCGGGTATTGCAGAGGTCTACAGCCGTTGGGGGACGTCTCCATTAAACACATATAAAGGTCTGTACTTTGGTGTTAATGATGTCGGTTTGGATTCCGGGGTGAAGACTCCGGGTCCTCCGACTCTTTACGACTATTTGGTCTTCGGTTTGGAGAATGGTGACATTCTCGGAACGGAAGATTTTAACGAGTTAGGGCTTTACCCTCTTTGGGGCATCACCACAGCGTGGCGGCAAGTCCCCCCCGCACCTGCTGGTTTTTGGACTAATTATCAGAATGTCGATTACGATCCCACGAATGCGTTAAGTAGTTACGAGGGGTACCGAGGGTTAACAACTACCCGGATTAACAACGCCAAGGTTTCGACATCCTTTGGTCCGCAGTACGGTCTACGAACATCCGGAAAATATACCTATTTTAATGGGGTTGCGCCTTCGTCTCAGAATTACACACCGTATAACACGCCTGACAGCAACACAAGTGCTCAAGGGTACACCGGAGGTGGGGTTACTCATGGGCGCTTGGAAGGCGGCATCCTTACAAACCCCACTGGAGATACGTCAGGTTCCCGTGCTTCGTGGGTTTATAACCCGCCTGTGTACTGTAAAACCTTCACCGAGACCGTTCGAGCGGCTTCGCCTGGTGTGATGGGCCCTGCGCTCCGGTATATCTATCGAGGTAAAGCGGGTTCTTATGTATCTAACTTCGGTTCCATTTATCACCAAGCTCCTGAAGGTGTTCGCAGTATGGTTCGGACCTTTAGTGCGTCTGTTAATTCCAGTAATCAGAGAAGTTAACAGTCTATTTATCGCTAAGAATGCGACAAGTTACTGTTCATTCTCTGTTTATCCAGTTAAATTAAGTATGTAGTTTTCGGAGGTTGGCGCTTTGTTCGTCGACAACGATTTTCCGAAGCTGCTCGGTGCAGAGCTCTATCGTCCGCATCAATAGGTGCCTAGATAATTAAAGTTATCTAGAAAACCTCGTGAATTGCTGGAACCCTTCTTCCAGTGCTCGCTAACCCTTCGGGGGAACCTTGAAAATTAGACCCAGTAACTTCTGGGCGTTATGTAAGACCTCTTCTGAGCACGCAGAGGTCGAGGGAATCAGCAGCGAAGCCGTGTGGGAACATACGGAACGTTCAGAGACTAGATGAAGTAATCCAGACCGGATGAAACATCCAAGAGCGCGAGGCTCCTAAACAGGTAATGCTGAAGGAGATGATATAGTCCGAGCTTACGCGATAGCAAAGCGTAAGAGCTGGAAGATAAAGAGCTTCCAGGATAACAAACTGCCTGCGTACGTTGTAGAGATGGCTGCTGAGCCTGTAGTTGTTCACGATTTTAGTAAACAACCAGGCCAAACTGTGCAGCTGGACAGATATCGGTTCTAGAATATAACCCTGGAACCCTAAGGTGAAAGCCTTAGTTAAAAAACTCCGTGAATTGCTGGAAGCCCTTCAATGCGTTTAGCACGGGTAATCAGCAGCCAAGCTAGGTGGTAACATCTAGAAGGTTCAGAGCATAGCTGTGTCTAGTCTTTCCTGTCCTGATTTTGAGTTTGTCTTGGGTAGTGGTATTGGCGATGGTTGTTTTTCTCTTGCATCTACAAAAAGTGGAAGCAGGACTTATTACTATCCTCGTTTAAAAATCACTCACTCAATTGCTCAACTGGAATATCTCAAGTGGAAAGCGGATCGCATTAACTCGATTTTTAATCGTACGACTCCTTTGTCGTATGTGTTAAAAAAAGAGACTAGAGAAGGCTGGAAGGATTTTGAAGGCTATGAGTACAAATTTACTCACCTCGATCTTCGGCCCTTTTATGATCTTCTTTATCCCGACTTGCAGGGTGTCAAGAAAATCACTCAGAAATTACTTTCTGAGTTAGGGCCTGTTACCTTAGGTCTTCTCTATATGGATGATGGCTCGGGCGGTCTTTACCTTGAACAAAATAACCGCAAATTAAAAAGCGGATATAAGCGATACGAGTACTTAGTTCCTCGAATCGAGTTTGCAACTAATGGATTCACTTCCGACTGTGTTTCCCTTCTCGCTGATTGGATAACCCATATTAGCGGTTGTGGAACAAGGTTTAAGAAGTCGACTAACCGTATTTGCATTGTTCAAAAAGACTGTTTTAAATTTAGGGATTTTATAGATCTCTATGTTCCCATCCCCTCTATGCGATACAAACTAGACCTTGAAACGATTAAAAGTTCCAAGCGAATCCCTAAGGGATGATAAGCAGCCACGAGTGCGGAGCCCCAAACGTAACCAGCCGTGGGTGATGATGTATGCCGACCTTACAGGATGATAAACTGTAAGAACTAGAGGATAAAAAGCCTCTAGGGTAACAAATGGGGGTAACCCTGGCTCAAAAGAGTCACGCGAGCGTACTGCTGAGCAGACCATTGGTACTGCAAACAGCAGGAACATCGTAAAGGATAAAGTTCTTGTGACTCTTCGTGAGTACACAGGTCCTGCAGATCCTAGTGATCCTACACAGCCTAGTACTTTTAAGATTGCTAAAACCTTGGCCCTCGCTTGAGAAATCAGGTGATGCGCACTCCGTGAATTGCTGGAACCCCTCCTGACGTTTTATTATGTCCGGGAAATCAGCAGCCGAGCTTGATGAGTAATCATCTTGAAGGTTCAACGACTAGGGTTGGCGGTTGTACGCTTGACCTGTTGCCTAGTGCGGATCAGGCTTTTCTAAAAGCCTGTCTCTTTGGGGACGGTTGGTTAGGTCTTCAACGCAAAAAATACGTACACCTACGTATAGGTCACTCAGCTAAACAACTTAACTGGCTGACCTACAAAGCTAAGAAGATAAACCAAATACTAAATAAAGATAGAAAAATTTTAGGGCCTTATAAACAATCCGACGGTTCTAATAAAGATAAGATTCACTACTCTTATCTCTATTGTGTTGATGACCACGAATTATTTTCACCGTGGTTTGATCGTTGGTATGAGGTTCCTTCAGTCGGGAAAGTAATAAAACACGTTACTCCCGATTTTCTATCTGGATTAGGTCTCCCAGAGTTAGCCGTCCTGTGGTGTGATGATGGCTCTGTCAGTTCATCTGATCGAGTTACAAAACATTACCTTAAAGATGGAACTCTTAGAGAATATCCGTACGTAGAAGCGCAAGGTCAGATTGCCCTATGCTCTTTAGATTATGAAGAGCACCAGCTTGTAAGAGAGTGGCTTTATTCCATAACAGGCGTAAAGTGGCGCTACTCTCCTAGAAGCAAGGAAAATAGGGCTACCTTAAACATTGGAAAAAGGGCTTTACGCGAATTTCTACCGCTCATCGCCCCTCATATTCCTTCGTTTATGGCGTATAAAGTCGATTCCTCCCACTGCCGGATACGGTAAAGGAGGAGACCCCACGAGCGCGGAGCATCCAAACAGGTGAAGCTGTGGATGATGATATAGTCTGAACTTACGGGATGGTAAACCGTAAGATCTAGAGGATAAAGAGCCTCTAGGGTAACAACTTGAGGGAAACTCTGATTACCGCCCAACGTTTACTGTTGGATACAGGTAATCTGACTGCTTTCCATCAATCCATCGGGTCTCTGACTCTTTTGGATGACTACACACCTGTGGTCGCTTAGCTAGAAACAGTTAAGGCAATTTAGGGTGAATTGCTGGAAGCCCTTCCCCCTTCAGCAAGGGAAAAGGATTGTGCACCACAACGTAATCGGTAACGATAGGCGTGACGGTTTAAAAAACACAACTCCGCATGGGTAATCAGCAGCCAAGCCGGAGAATATACGCTCTGGAAGGTTCAACGACTAGATCCCGAGAGGAAACTCAGTAACGGATCCACGAGTGCCCTATACCTGACCTTCGACAACAAAAAAGAGATCCCTCTTTCGAAGTAAACAAGGAACATCTTCACTGGCGTTAGCGTAAATAAGCTCACCGAAGTGTAAGGCGTTCTTAGAATACATTCGAAGGTTATACTCTTTATCTACTCCATCTAGAGTGGGGTAGATATGTTCCTTGTTTAAGAATTCTTTTAATTGTTCGGCTAACAGCTTGCTGCCTGTCGTTATTTTTGCTTCTATAGAGTTTTTCCTTTTGGAAATAGAACCGTTTCCATCGAAATACCCTCGAAGCCAAAAAATAAAAAGGCTGTGCGGCAGTTTAGGAGCTTCAACAATTAAAGATTTTTTCGGAGGAACTCCGGCTTTCATTAGATGAACTGCAGCATTTTTTGCTGTTAGTTTTATTTGCCATAAGTTATTTGTTTCGCGCTCTTTGCGGAGTAAACCAGGGTAACCTAAGTCTTCTGCAAAATGTTCAAGCAAGTAGCTGTCTGCTTCTTTTAAAGCTATGGCAAATCCTTTTGGCTCATTATGTTCCCGGACGATCCAACCGTCTGCGGCTATCAGCCCCAACCAATAAGCTTTACGAGGACTGTCGATGTCCGAAAAAAAGTTTTCATTAGCTCCGCTCTTTCGGTAGCTAAAGACTCTTTTTGCTCCGGGCTTTGCCTCGTAAACATCGCTATACTTTCGTTCGCCTTTCTTCTGCGCGTATGAGAGTACTCCGTGCTTCTTACGAGCATGGGTGGCGGCTGTTCTGGACAAGCCAAAAGATCTAGAAATTTCCGCGTCTGAATACAAAGAAGTCAACTCATCCAGTTCCTCTTTTGTCAGATCGGTTAGAGCCCGCTCAGTCACGTCGAAGAAGGTAAAGATATAGTCTAACACTGCTCGATGATAAAGAGCAGTCGATCGGATAAAGAGCCGATTGGTCTCTTATGAGATTTTTGAGACAGGCGCTGGCGTGATCGGGTGTTCATTAATGAACTCCTGAAAGCCGTATCTAAGGGTCAGTCTTCTGACTCTCAGGGTGGTTACTACTATCCTGGTGACCTCGCTGTTGGTGCTTTAACCTACAGCAACGCCGAACAAGCCAAGTTCGACGTCAAGGACGACCTGCTGCGTGTGGTCAAGAGCCTCCGCAAACGGAACGTCCCCACCTACCAAGACGGGTTCTATCGCTGCGTTTGCGATCCAACCTTCTTGCTGCACCTGCGCCAAAACAGCGACTTCCGTGAAGTTGCTCGTTATCCCGGCAATGGGCAGATCAACCCGCTCATGTCTTCGATGCAGCCTAACGCTGCCATCTACATGGGCCAAGGTTTCGGCCAAGCCACTTTCGTGGCGGGCGAACCCATCATGCCTAAACAAACCTGGGCCTGCGCGGCGTGAGTCGCGTAGCAAACGGGGTGAATTCAGGGAACCCCTCCTTAAATAAAGGGGAATCCTGAGCCAAGCCGACTGAGGAATCGGTCGGAAGGTGCAACGATCAGGAGTCGAGTCCAGACCGGACAGTAATACTCCCACGAGCGCCCCGCTACTCGCATGTGAGTAGATGATATGATCTGAGCTGCATCAATGGAAAAGATGCAGATCTAGGGGATAAAGAGCCTCTAGGATAACACACCTGACGGGTTTCGTTTTTGAAGGAGTCCGCTTCTTCGAATCCACCAACATGCCTTCGCAGTCTCAGACTGCAACTATCGGTGGTTCTGCCGCTTCTTACGAAGCTGCAATTGGTATGTTCTTCGGTCCCCAGAGTGTTGGCGTCGGCATCGGCGGTAACAACGCTCAGGTTCTTCTGAACAACAATGACGACTTCAGCCGTTTCATCATGATGATTTGGAGCCTGTACGCAGGTTTCGAACTTCTGAACGCTGATTTCGCCACCATCGCTTACTCCTTTAACGCTTGAGGAGATAACTAACGATGGCTATCAACCCTAATCAGATCTCGGTTGCCAAGATTTATCCTGGTAACTACACCAACGTCCTGCGTTATTGGCACGACCCTAAGTCCGTTACTTATCTCAATGAGAACGGGACTAGCGAAACGCTGATCAACCAGCCCGTTGGCGGCCCCGTGGGCGCAGTTGTCCGTCCCGGTTGGATTGCTCAACAAGCCATTGGCTATGTTGATCTGTCTTACCAGGCTCTGGGCACCAGCAACCAGCTGGATTACTACGCCACGCCTTATGGCTCTGGCTTGAACAACGATAACGTTGCGTTCACCAACGCCAACGTCATCATCCCTTCGCCCGACGCCTATAAGGATGTTCGTGCAGACATCACCAACGGTATCACTGTGCCTTCGGGTGCTTTCGTTTACCGCGTGAGCCTCCGTCTTGACGGTGGTGATGTGGTGTCTAGCGGTGTTGGCGGCGGTTCTGCCACTCCGACTCTGGGTCTCGGCCCTGCTGTTGGCGTTGGTTTGACCACTACCGTCTCCCCCAGCGGTTTCTTTGCAACCGTTGTTGGCGCAAGCAGCCGCATCGAAAACGGTTCGTTCAACTCCAGCAATGCCTGGAACATGGCGAACGCACATCGTGTGACTGCCGACACCACCTACAAGCTCTTCGCTGTGGGCAACCTCGGCGGTGCTGCTGCTTCCGGTCTCGCTCAGGCTTCCGGTGTGTACGATCCTCGTGCTCGTGCCGGTCGTCTTAGCGGTAAGGACAAAGCCCTCGCTATTTGCGAAGTGTGCTGGCTGATTCCTGACGAAGCGCCTAATCGTTCCGATCTGGCTCTGCAGCCTGCAGGCATCATCGAGTCCAACGTGTACACCTCGACCAGTCCTTCCTGACGGTTGGGTTACACAACTAAGCCCCTCTTCGGAGGGGCTTTTTTTATGGGGTTATGTTATTTTTTTAGAGTTTCCTGTATTTTATCTTCGAGTAGTTTCAGTTTTATTTGAGTTAATCTTTCGTCAGGATCTAAACTGAACGCTCTGTTTCCTGTTTGTGGATCTAATATGTCCACAGCGCGGCGTGCCCAAGCTTCTGGGTTTATTTGATCTAACATTTTTGCTGTTCGTCCCAGAGCTCCCACCGTGGGAGGGGCCGCCACTCCCAAGCCCCGCATCAACTCATACGACCGGCGGACATCAGGAGATCCAGTCTGAGTTGCTGCAGATGCTCGAATAACTCCGGGAGCGTAGGTAGCTACATCAGCCGGAAATAACGCAGACGCTGCAACACCAGCTCCTCCCACGGCTGCAGCTCGGCGTGCGGCTGCTTCCCTCTCTAATCCCGCTTTTCTATTAGCTGCGTATTCCCCAACCATGTTGAGCACATCCCCCAGGAAAGGAACGGCTCGCGCTCCTTTCTGCAGGAACCTGGGGACTCGGAAGGGAAAATCCATCAGCGCGGGTTGACACACCCTATTGACATCCTACTGTAATATACACACAGATCCTGTTCACATGATGACTGCGACTCAGATTAAAGAGTTCACTTTTAAACCCAATGGCGTAAAGATTGAAGTTTTAAATAGTCACGACGAAGGTGAATATTTTATGGTTCGGTCTTACACGACCGGTAAGGTTTTCTTCGCGCACAAGAGTCAGATTCTTGAAGAGCTTAAGGAGAAAGAAGAAACAGGAGACAAACCCAAACAGCGCCGTGGGCGGCAGATCGTTAAGCCCGAGGTTCAGGCATTTAATCGAATTAACCTGAATTCGGCTACGCCTGAGTTACTTACTCAAATTCTTAAAGGTGTTGGTCTTAAAACTGCGATTCAAATCAAGGAACTTCAGCAGAGTCTTCCTGGTGAACGTTTCAGCAAGTTGGATCAACTGAAAGCTATTACTCAAGTTGATTGGGATTCCGTTCTGGAAAACGGAAATGTGTACGTAGAATAAAGTTAAGTAACCGCCCTGCTGGGTAATGGCTCAATTAACTACGCAGGAATTAGAGCAGATTCAATCATATCTCGCTCAGCAGGGTGTCGTATTTCAAGCTACGACAACAGATGCAACTAAGCGTGAAGTAATTTACGCGGCGATAAATCAAATAACCAGAAACCCTGCGCAGGTTTTTGGGTATCGTCTTGACGACTTTAACTTCAGTAGGGTTTCATATTTTCTTGGATATAATATAGCAACTGTACCTGCTGGAGACTACGCCAGATTAGTTGAAGCGTGTAACAGCGTTCCTAGTGAATTTTACTACGATAAAATTATTGCACAAATCGAACGGTGTGAAGAAGCAGAGCGTTTAACTGAATTAGCTACTGGAAGAGCTACGAGCCGTCAGGAGACGATTTTAGGGGACGTCAGTCGTTCTATTAATATTCAAGATAAAAAAGAAACGGCTAAGATCTGGAGAGATAATTTTTTATATGAGTGCGATCGTTTAGCGCACATGCTTTACATACCCAACTACAGGGACCCCGTGGCAGCTCGGTACAGGTTCGAACGTAGCGGAGGCGAGTTTATTCAAGCTCTACCTGGGCCTCCTGACGTTTCTCGTGCTGACAGGTTGTATTTTTACGCAAACTGGCGATAAACGCTATATTTATTAAAGACTGGTATAACTTCATGGGCCTATCCAATTACGGCGAAGGGCTTAGAGCAGTATTGAATCTGATCAATAATCCTGCGGCCGCTCGTCAAATCCAGGCCCTCCCAGAATCTGTTGCTGGTAGCGTCGGAGATCTGTTACGTACGTTTGAGCAAGCTGGTAAATCTGGCCTGTTAGGTGATGCCGCTAAGCAGAAACTTCTATACGGCGGTCAACCACCTAAGGCCGGTCCTATACCCATTAAGGCTCAGGAAGCTACTCAACTCTCACTCCCTCTAAAGTCTCGGACCGGTCGTCCCGTCACAAGTTCAGTTCCGCGGCCCACGGCTCGCAATAGCGAAACTCTTCAAAATCTTTCGCGAACCCGCGTGGCCGATATGCCACGTGTGCCTCGTTTCGGAGAGGTTCCCGGTCAGCTTCCCTTGAACGCTGCTCCTATTCCTGAGTTTAGTTACTCTGGACCTTATGTTTCCCCGCGTCCTGAATGGGGTCCTTCGGCTCTTCCCCTTTCCGTCCGGGAAGCTGATCCTGAAACTTTAGGTCTTTTGAAGTCTCTTGAACCAGGAACTGTCGACAGTCTTGCTCGTTTAGCTGACGACCTTGCCAACGAGTATGGAGTCTCTGCCGGCGAAGCTCTTAAAAATATTACCGGCCCCGGCGGTACTGATTACTTATCTTATTTAAATACATCCCGTAAGCTTGCGGCGGTTCCCGAAGCTCGTTCGGGTGCGACTATCGTCGGTGATTCCGGAGTTATTCCTCCGGCAACTCCAGCCGGCGCTATTCCGAGTGGCCCTGGCGGAGCTCTTGTTCCGTCTCCCGCAGGTGGTGTCTCTATGCGCACTGAGCGTCTCGTAGGTCCTGAGACAATCGATGCAGAGTTTCGTATTATCCGAGACCTTCCGTCTGGCAGTCAGCGAGGCGCCGTTCCTTCGGCGACTCAAGATTTGAATGCTGCGGCTGCACGTGCCGGTTTAAGCCGCGGGCAGTTGGCGGCAATTGTCGGAGGAGCCGGCGCTGTCGGTCTAGCTGCCGGTATGCCTCTTTTCCGCGAGCGCGAACCAGATCCCTCCTTGCGTTTAACGGATGAGCAGCTTTATCCCCCAGGTCAAGTCCCCTCCGCCATTACGTCGGTTCCTTCTAGAGGCGCAGAAAGATCTGATTCTCCTGTATTACCTGGGCGTAGTGTTTCTTCTCCCATGGGTGCTGCTGGTCGCGGCCGCTCCGTGGTTGGCCAAACAGGCAGCGGACAAGTGGTGGTCGCTCAAGATGATCAAGACAGCAACTATCGTCAAGCCCGAGCCAACGCTTTAGCTGGTATCCCTAAAACTCCTGGTGAGTTCTCGAAGATCGCTGATTATTACAAAGCTCGGGAAGCTTACGCAGCCCAGCCCGAAGTTCGCGCTCAATTAGCTCGTGAAGCTTCGATGCTACCAGGTGCGGCTCCTCAAACTCCAACTTGGGCTGCTTCTAACCCCACGCTGGCTTATGAGATGATCCAGCGAGCTAAAGCCCGCCCCGATCTGTCCCAACAGACACCCCAAGCACAGGGGATGACCATGGGTGCTCAGATGGGTGATAACTCGAACAACAACTTCATCGGTAATGTTGAGTCAGCCGGTAGCGCGGTCATCGATCGTAGTTCGGGTGCTGCGGATCTCGAGGATGCCACACGTCCTCTGATTCGTCCGACCTTGAACCGGATTCCTCTTGGCGGTCGGATGATTCCTCTGGGCGGCGGGTATCCCACCGTTCCTATGGGCTGATCGCTAACTCAGGAGAACTCCCCGTGGCTAATTACTTCGCCGGCGCAACCTCAATCAAGCAACCCTATCCGATGACTTCAGTTCCTGAAGGTCAGTTTGGATCAACGGGTTCCTTGGAATCTCCCCTATATCTCTCCGGTAATAGAGCTCTTTTTGAGCCTCTGCCGGGTTTGAGCGGTATATCCGGCCCTCGTGGAGCTAGTCCCGTTATGGCTGGTTCTGAGCCTTCCACTAAGGCTGCCGGTTGGGGTGAGCAAGTCGGCTCTCTTTTACAAGGTATTGGAAAACTAGGTGCTGGGTTGGGAGCCGGTATTGCCGCGGCACGTGGGCTTCCTATGGCGGGGCAGATGCTCTCTGGTTACTACGAGGAAAAAACCGGAGATCGCGACCAAAGCGAAGAAAGTTCTTTGGAGAAAGCTTTAAAAGCCCTTCGTGAAGCTGGTCTTATTTCAGCACTTAGCCTAGATACTGGAGACTCTGCTCCTATAGGTAGCGGAGCCGGTTTCGAGGTTCCGTCCTATGAAGGCCTGAAACTCAGCTGATTCCCTCAGCTAACTCCACCCCTATCGCTCTGGTGTGCACTTATGGCATCTACTTCAACTAACAAGTCTCCGTGTCTGATCGACCGCCCTTTTTTACGAGGCGCCCGCATCACCAGCGCATCAACGACTTGCGATCCAACTAATCCGAACCTTACGGATCTCATCCAGTTGGTCCGCGTGGGTGACCTCCCGTCCGAAGATGCTGCCCTTGTCGAAGATCTTACGATTGTTAGCAACGAAGGTTTTCCTGATACCAGCGGTCGGCGTACTTGTGAGTTAGGGTTCTACGTATACGCTCCCAACCAATCAGCCCCATCCACGTCTTCGGCGCTGATGGTCAGTCGAGTGGAGGTTGGTCTTAGCGGGTCCACCCGCGGTATTCCGCAAAGCGTGCAGCTATTTGCTGTAAACGCTCCGGTCCCCCAAGCCGGCGACACCAACCTGGTTGCTCCGATTCAAATTGGTAAGGGTGAAGGTTTGTACCTTGAGAAAGGGTACATCCTCGCCGTGGGCTATCTCGGTACAGGCGGTGCTGCTGTGTCCGGAGGCCTAAGTCCCTCCGGTATCACTGTATTCGCTCAGGGCGGGTTCTATTAATCAGTGGCCCGCAGAAAAGGCTCTGATAACTTCGGGTTCAGGTCTTTAAAAGGTGCTAAAGGCGTTGAACTTCCGAAAACAATTAAGGGTGCGGATAACACAAACGAGTTGTCCTCACCTTTATCTTTCGATCGCCGTTTTAGACCGGCGCTAAACACAAAAGATTTTAGTTTAGTTAGCGATTACGACTACGCTTCTCTCTGGGCTCGTTGGCGCCGCGGCTACGAACTCAGTATGTATTCGCAAGAAGCATACGGCGGCCTAACGTATTCTTTTAAATATTATGTTTCCGGCACTCCTGGATTTGGAGTTTTTCTGCCGGGAATGTGCTTCATGTATCCGACTACGCGTACGGATATGCGGATGCACATGGTGGGCATTAGACCTAGGGATTCTTTTAATTTTTTGAATTTTGGATACTCCATCACGTCTGTAACTGATTATGACGCAAATACTTATGCTGTTCGATTGAACTCCAACTTCGGAGCTCCTATTTCTTTTTTCGCCGGTGAGGTTTTATCTAACCGATTTAATGCAGACGGAACAGCAAAGACTTACGGATTTAACAACTACACAGTTACCGCTGTGGGGATAAACGGAGTTCCAGCAAATCCGTCATATCTTCCGATTTTTAATACGTTATTTTTATCTCATAGTGCTCAAACGAGCTGGTCTGTCGTAGACGCTAATACATTAGCTGTGCCTGCCACGGGGCCTCCGGCTGTTGGAGAATATCTAACAACCGAAATGCGATCTCAGTGCACGTGTCCTGACTTTTTGGCACGTGAGAATTTTAATCTTTACGACGTTTCTCTTCGGCGTAGATATCCATACACGAAGACTCAAAATATAGATCCTGGTTTTTATGACGCGGGTCCTGATGGAAGCACTCGACGCGTTCCCGCCATGGACAATCCAGGCTTTGCTAGGACCTTCGGTTTTATATATTTAAATGAGATTTATAACATTCCTAGAATTACGGAGAGCGTTTATTCTGATCCAAACTTTTATTACTACCAACCACGCTGGTGTAAGCACATTTACGCAGCTATGTGGGATTTACAGCGTAAATACAATCAAGAATCAGTAACTAGCTCGTGGCTTCCGCAACCTAACGACGAACCGCTAAATGAATACTACCGAGAATATTTTGATAAAAATTTAGCTAAGCAAACTGACTTCTTGAAACGGGAGAAAGATCTTGTGTGGTGGGAGCGTTACAGCCCGAAGAAAGACGACATGCCGACACACATGATGTATCCGGATATGTACAACATGATGACAAAAACATTAAACGCAGGTGGATTGTCTAGTTTCGCAACGTTACAAGCTCCAAGCTTCGAGATGTTCACTACGGCGGAGTTTGATCCGTTCGACCCCGCTTCCTTTGTAGTAAATACCTATGACGGCGGTACGTACCAGAATGGTATCTTAGTAACACAACCGACTAACATACTCGATGGAGGTTCCTACCTAAATGGTGCGCTGATACCTCCAACTGGTTTTCCTTCCTTGATAAACGGCGGTGTGTACTAATGACATCTACTCCTAGTATTCTCCTTTTAAAACGGAGTGGTCAAGCCTCTGATCGTCCGAATACGTCCGTCGTACAGAACGGTGAGTTGGCTTTGGCCGTGGGCGCAGCGGATCCGGGGCTATATTTTGAAGATTCGGCTGGCGCTGTTCGGAAGATCGGGCCTTCCGCATACGGAACCACGGCTCCTAACGCAACGCCTGTAGGTCTTGCTGGAAATTCTGTTGGGGAAACCTGGACTGACAGCTCGACCGGGAATTACTTCTTTAAAGTTTGGACTGGAGCGTCCTGGCAGACTATCGGGTCTGCTTATGCTACAGCTGCGGGTACTGCTGCAACAGCGACTACAGCAACCACGGCTCTTAGCGCGTCGACGGCAGTTTTAGCTTCGGGTGCGGTTTTGGCGTCTGGCGCTATTCAGTGCGCAACCGTGGTTCTCAGCGGTTTACCGCCGATTGTTACCAGTTTGTCAGGAACCCTCGTTTACCAAGTGCAGACGTCGGGTTCCTTTAGCGCTGGATTGTATGTTCGAGCGACTAATACTTGGTTGCTTGTTTAAGAGCGAAGCGTGCTCTTCAAGAACCAAGACGCTTTAAACATCGCTTTCACCAGATCGGCCGCATAGTTCTCCACATCCGGAGCTCCGACTTCGTCGGCAAGTTTTCCTAAATCCTTAGCCATAAAGCCGCAGATTTCTAAGTTTTTTAAATATACAGTCAGCGATTCCCGAGCTTCGTAAGATTTAGTGTGTTTGAAACCTTTGTATGCGTTTAACAGACCTCTCTGACACATCGGCAGCAAGAAATCCATAGTCCGAACAAACTCAGCCAGCGTGTCGAACTGATCGATGTGGGATTCGTACTGCTCTTTGAGGAACTCGTGGATGGGCAAAAACAAAGGCCCTTCGATATTTAGATGAATTAAGTGACTCTGAACGTACAGCTGATGTACATACGAAGACAGGGACACCAGTCCAGAAATTAAATCCTGGATTGACGCCCCTGTAGCTTCTTGTTCCAACTCTTCTAACGGATTCTCGGACTCCTCGGAGGGAATCGACGCAGTGTTAAAAGAGCCGGAGAAAGTCACTTTCTTAGTTTCGATAGATCACACCGCACAAGCGGCTTCACTTTCCACTTTAGCGTTAGAGGAGGTTTTCAGATATTCCTGCAGCGCGGCTTTATCCACGCGATACAGAGACTTAGCGCCATTCGGCTGAAGATTCAGGTACACAGTCTTAGGCCAACCGCCGGGTTGGTTGGATTCAGAGAGCGCGATACGCTTGCGGACAAAACCAGAGCTGCAGTTGAGCAGTTCTGCGGTTTCAGCAATCGTGAGCAGGGTTTTACCGTCCGACATCAGGTATGCGAGGAGAGGGTGGCGGCTACATATTACCTTTATTTCTTCTGTGAGCGTGACCTACTTGTGTTCCCTAATGTGTTTTTAAGATTTTGCTTGGTAACATTAAGGGGTGCTGTAGGACTCAAATGATCCGGATTGCAGGAGAGATTTTTAAAAACTATAACTCTCCGAAACGAGACGTTCAGGGAGGCAAGGAATTTTCCGTGGCGGCTAAGGAAAACGGGAAGGTCCGCCTAGTGCGTTTTGGAGATCCCAATATGGAAAACCGTAGCGATGATCCCAAACGTCGTGCCGCATTTAGATCCAGACATAGCTGTGACGAGAAGAAAAGTAAGTTAACTCCAGGGTATTGGAGCTGCCGAGCTTGGTGATTCTATGCTCTCTGTGCGTTCCTAGCTAATTATTAAAACTATCTCGGAACGTTGCTCGTTACGGTTAGGTGTAGTAAAGCTAGACTTTAGTTAGTCGACTCACTGACATGGGATCTCGCAAATCACGGGGTGATTACAGTAACATTCAGTGCGGCTTAACGCTAGAGGATGAGTTTGTTCTGACTAGTATCCGAGCCAAAGCTCATTCTCTCCACAACAAGGAACGGGACGCTTACTTGTGGCAAACAGTGTTAAAACTCGTATGCCGCGAGCGTGCGTATAAAACAGTGATGAGTGAAATCGGGGTTGTTGTAGATACAAATCTGAGTTTATTTGATGAAGAGGAGCCGAAAACTGACGATTGATTGTTTACAATTGAGAAAAAGACACCGTGGCTCCTCTAACTCCGCAAGAAAAACAATGGTTATCGGCCATTAGTTTTGCGGAAGGAACTTACCGTAAAGGTTTAGGGCCGCAGTACAACATTATGTTTGGAGGCGGCACTTTTTCGGATCTGTCGCGCCATCCAGACACCGTAGTTAAAAAACCAGGTATAGCCAGTGCAGCAGCGGGCGCGTATCAGTTTATGCCCGGAACTTGGTCTGCTGTTTCCAAGAAGCTTGGCTTAAAGGGATTTGGTCCGGCTGAGCAAAACCAGGCTGCTCTCGAACTAATCCGTCAGCGTGGAGTAGATCCTCGTAAAGATCCCATAACTCCAGAGACGATTTCAAAACTTGCTCCTGAGTGGGCTGGGTTGCCCACGTTGCAAGGTAAAAGCTACTACGCGAACCAGTCTGTTAAGAGATTCGCGGATATTCAAAACTTTTTAAAAACTACAGGCGGCGCCATCCCTTCGGGATCTTCTGTTCAAAATCCCGCGAGTCCAGCGGCCGCTCGGGTATCCCTTCCTCGATTCGATTTCAAAGATGCGGTCAAGAAATTATTGCTTAGATCATCCTTAGAAAATGTTGGAGCACCTGTTGCTGTAGGCGGTCAAGCCTTAGCTATCCAACAGCAAGCCAACGCTTTACGAGAGGAAGGGAAAGACGACGAGGCTGAGATTCTTGAATCTCAAATGACTGCCAGTCTGGCTGCAGACGCCCAAACACCAGCCGCAGATCCAACTAGTCTGGTTCGAAACATCTTGGAAATTCGAAAGCAGGCTGCTGATTACGACGCTCAAGTATCTCAAATTGAGAAATCTGTAAATGACGTTGCAATAAATCAAACCGCACAAGAGGTTGGAACTAATCTGCGTACCGCGGCTCGTCCTGCTCAGGGGTTTGCGCGGACGGCTAGCGGGGGGATCGCTTATCCCAATGCCGTAGTTACGTCAGCGGTAGACGCCTCGGGTGAACCCGGTCTCGATTTTGCTTTGGCTGGCGGACGCGGTGCGGCTTTTGCTCTCCCTTTTAAAGCTCAGGTTTTAAAAGTCGTTAAAGAACCGAATGCTGGTAATCGCGGCCCTGGCGGCCGTGGTTATGGTAATTATGTTGAGCTTCGCGGTGTTTCTCCCGAAGGTAAGCAATTTGATGCTCTAGTCGCTCACTTCGATGCGGTTAATCCGAATTTGAAGCCAGGGATGGTATTGAATCCTGGAGCAATTATCGGTAAACAAGGTGAAACCGGCCGAGCTACGGGTCCTCATATTTCGTTAGACTTTTTCGATCCAGGTAAAACGACAGCCAGTCGGGATATATTACGTATAAGGGACATAGTTGCTAGTAGAATAGCCAAAGGACTGCCTCCGTTTGGATAGAAAAAATGTTCGGACCGTCTCCTCAACAGGTTGCTAACCGAGCTGTATCTTCTGCTAAGAAATCTCAACAGCAGACTATCCGAGCTCTGCGTCGGCAGGTTCAGAATCAGCGTCAGAAGTTAGGTCGTGTACAAGATAAGTTGTCCACGCTGACTGGTTCCACCCCTCAGCAAGCGACTCAAAGCTATTCTCAGGACTTTTACGGCACCGTAGGTAACATCGGACAACAATATGCCAAACAACTAGCTTCTTTTGATCCGAACATTATTGCTTCGCAGTCTGCCAAAAGGTTTGCTGGTGTTCTGTCGGCAAGCATGAAAGACTACACGAATCGTTTAAATGCTTTGAGTCAGCAAGGCAGCGCTCGTATGTATCAAGCTTTGGCTGCTCCAATCACACAGTTCCGTCAGATCTCGGAAGATCCCGCTTTCAACAACTTAGTGAACTCCACCTTTATGGAGTACGCCACCAATCCTCCCACGGTTCGTAGCGACGTGGAATCGATGAAGCAGTTGTATACGTACAATGTCTGAGGAAATAAAAGAATCTAAACACGAACGAAAAGTACGGTTTCACACCGACGCTCCGGCCGCTAAACACGACTATCGCTATCGAACTAGGCCGAACATACGTATGGCCGGTAAAGTTTGGAGCGAGAGTCCTCGGGAGCGTCAGCAACGACTAGCTCGTGAGCGCTTGTCTGGCAAATCGAAGTCAATTCCCGTCGGCGTGGGTTTCGGCGAAAGAGACTCCTTTGGCCCAGATAACGATTATTACACCGTAGAATCACTCAATAATATACGCGGCCCAATTCGCTAAAACTTTCATTAAATTTATAAACTCTCTCATTCATGTTATTATAGTCTGGAAAGTAGTATATAAAACCATAACATCTGGAGTTTTTTACTTTGTTTAAGTCGGGCTCGTCTATTAGGAGCGCGGGCCTAGTTTTAAGAATACACAAGGGAAAATCTATCTTAAGCGCCTGCGTGGTGAGCAAAGCAACTTCAGAAGAAGTCAAAAATACGATGGCTTCATTAAATTCTTTTCGTATGTACCGCCTATAGCATTCTTCTAGCCAAACTCGTTGTGCTGACTTCTGAAATCGTCTTTTTCGCCTAAATAATATCGGATCTTCCGGTTGTTCCCCGTGCGTTAAAAATTCTCTGGGAGGGTATAGATAAACGTTATTAGCTTTCCACTTTTGTTTGAGTCCGTTTTCGGCCGGAGTGAAATACTTATAAGCGTTTACGAGAGTATTCGCAGCGTGGCTTGATGCGGGATCTAGTTCTATTTGTCCGTTAAAAAATGAAGTTACCGTCCCTATAACTTCTGGAGGGGACACAAAATCGAAATCAGCTTGCGGCATCCGATATCTCGTTAATCCGATCTTCAATCTGATTTAGATCTAAAACATGCACGGACATTCCTTTATCACTCAACATCACCACGATCGGTTTATTATCCTCGCTGTTTTTACCGATAAGGTTTATTAGTTTATTTAGAAAATCTGCCGTAGGCTCGTCGCACATTTCTTCAGCTACGGCTTTATCGCTACTCAGGTCTTTTACAGTCATGTATGAGCTTTGATCCGGCTTAACCGGATTGAAAAACAAAGCTCCGAGACCCTTATATTTATAAAATTCCTCATACAGAGTTACTACATCCCCCGCAATCATTTTGACTGTATTTTTAGCCATTCGGCGCTGTGCTTCTGATTTGCCGAACAGAGTTGCACTCATTTTCTTTATTTTGTTGTTCATACTAGTCATTAGCGTAACCTGTGAAGTTTGACCAAGCTGCCTGAAGTACTTTAGTCGAGTCGAATAGAAATCGACTTGTGTTGGTTTCCGAAGGATCCAGCTTCGCGTAATGGATTCCCTCAACCAAACCAGAAGTGCCACCAGATGCAACACCAGTATGAATGAGTTTATCGATGACCACAGGAGCCACGCCGAGGCGCGCCGCCATAGCTTTACGACTAATGAAGGCCGTGGCGACGTTGTGTGACTTCGCATTTGCAAGAATTTGTAAACTAGTGTCGATACGTTCTAAAACTTCTGTAAGTTTTCTTAAATCTCTGGTGTAATCGATCATGTGTTTTGTTTTGAAGTGGGAGGCCGCCCCATCACCCGGATCCAGGCAATGGGGGTCGCTTGCGGCACCGAGGAAAAGGCTAAAACTCGGAGCACCTCACCTTACTACGCGACGGCCTTTCTTACGTCGCCTAGCCCCTCGATTTTAGGTATATCTACACCATTGATCATCGGTCAATTCGTCTAAGTTTTTAAATTTCCTGTTGAATCCCGTCCGAACCCGTTTTGTTATCGCAGGTGTCTCAAAACGAGACACAAGATGATTCGGATTTACGCAGGCGGGGATTCCGCAGGTTCGTTTTAATCTGAAATTTCCGATATCAGCTTTGAAGAAGGCGTAGTAAACGTTTTCTATTTTCAGACGTTTGCCGTAAATCGTGAGCGTGGTGTAAGAAGACTTCCAGCACTCACACAGATTCGTATTTTGAACCGTAAGCTGCGTCAGTAAAGGCCGCAGCTCTGGATCAATCTTATTTAAGTCTGGAAAAAGAACTTCGTCATCTATGTTTTTTAAACACTCCTCACATACAGTGTTAGTTTTTATGTGATTTTCGTTATGTATGCACTTCACAGGAGTTTTTCTAAATCTGAAACAAATGTATCTGGTTCTTCTATAAGGAGATTGATAACTTTGTTTAGTTTTTCGTTTAGGTTTGTCGGATTTTTTTCCCGAGTGTTGAAGATCAGCCAGTATTTATAGGCATTGAGTAGATACAGGTGTGTTTGTTTTGCCCTAAGTGCCTGAACTTTCCACTTTTCGTACTCAAAGTTACTTGTGTGTCTAGAACTTCCTGTTTTTAACTCAAGTTCACGGATTTCGATCTGCATATCGATGTCACGCAGGGTGTATTCGATAGACGAAATCTTTGCTTCACATTCGGCTGTATCTTTCGGCTGCGGTGAATCTGTATAAATCCAGCTAGGCAGGTTTTCGATTACGTATTCGGCGTCCCAAAGGACAGGTTTCGAAATAGGAAGCGTGGTCATAAATCTAAAATCTCAAAAATTAGAGAATTGAATTCCCCGTTTATGCAGTACAGAACGTGATGCTCAAAAGAAACTCGCTTAACTAAGTTGTACCTCATTAAGCGTGTTAAATCTTTTAAGATTCTGGGCTTGGAGAATCCTAAAAGAGGAACCAGTTCTTGTGCAGAAATAGGTTGCTCAGATATTAGCAAATTCAAGATATCTGAAAAGTGTGCTACACAGGCACAGAGTTTTTTATGTTCGTAATCGTTCGTAGAGACAGTTTGCGGTTGTATTTGGTCTCCACTAGTTCTTGAATCCGACGGCGTGATACGTGTCTGGCTATCCAAGTTTTTACATCCTCCCGAATGGCTGGTGTGACTTTTGTAGCTGGGCTTGCGGCCAGCATCATGTGATGAGGGTTGACGCACTCGGCGTCGCCACAGGTTGTAAGGATTTTGTCCTTATCTGACAAAGTTAAATTGTTGAACTTGGCGAATACGAAGCGGCGTGGCCGCATCACGGTTTTTTCAGTGGCGTCAATAAGGCGGGCGAAAGAACAAGGAAGATAAATGTGCTGATCTGGGGTTAGGCATGGGCGGTTCTGTCGGAACCACACCGCGACTTTATCCGATGGGCTGCGGGCCTGCTTGAGCTCCTCCAAGCAGAGGGGGCAGGCATACAGCCCTTGGACCCTGTGAGCTCGCTCCAGGTCCGCCACGGCAAGGTGGAAGGGCCGAGAGCGCCCGCACTTGCAGACCAGCGTGGCGACGTTTCCGCGTTCCTCGACGGAAAATGAGTCTAGTGAGTATCGATTTGAGATTGGGCCATCTGGCTTGGTTATAGAGGTCTGGTTCAAGAGCCCAAAGACCGAAATCAGCGCAGGATCCATTGCGAAAGCTCCTCCAGTGTCATGGTGCTCACCTAAGGATAGCACGGTAAACCCTGTCTATTGAAACAACTTTTTCTCTTAAGAGGTTTACTTAACGTAATTTTCCCTACTCATTTGAGTCTCAGGATGAGACTGGCCCTTGGCGGCGTCCCTATTCGCAGCGCAGTTCGCGACAAGGTCCAGTTTATTATAATTTAATTTTAAATTAGTTATATAGCACGATTTAATAGGCAAATCACGTTAAGTACAGGCCCGGAGAAAACTTTTTTCTCAAAATTTCGTGCGAGAGTGCAGGCGTGGGTTCTCCGGGACAACCACATAATTTAAGAATCCATGTTACCTTTGGGTTATTAGATATTTTCCTGAAGTCAAATGGCTGTAGTACAACCTGTGACCCTTAAAACCGAATCACCTGATACTGACTTCTGGCAAGAGTGTCGTCGTCGTTCTGCGATCTTAAATATCCCAGCTTGGCAACTTGCTGAAGAGGGTTTTAAACACGAGGACAAAAGTTCGGTTTCGAATAAAACCTCTTAAAATTAAGTGAGTGTAGTGCTCGTTTGATGACGTATACCAAGTTTTCAAGTTTGCCGCTGGAGGTAGCTCCTAGCGGCTACATGTATGTCCCTATTGTTGATCCTAATGAAGCTTCTGTAACTAATAGAAATAAACGTGTTTTATTATCGTCTTTATCTGCTGTTCCGGCTAGTGTCAATTACGTAAATACTTTATATTTAGGATCTACAGCGTCCGCTCCCAATATTCAGTCTGGAAATGGGAATCCGGACGGTAGTGTTTCGGCCGCTGTTGGTTCAATTTATTTAAGGACTGATGGCGGTCCTTTAACATCTATATATTTTAAGGAAACTGGTACTGGTAATACGGGTTGGGTTGCTAACGCCGCTGTAAGTTCTGGCGTTTTTTACTCACCCCTTACGTACGTCGGCAATAACTCGACTTCACCTAGTATCACGGCAGGTTCCGGAGTACCGGAAGGTTCCGTCAGCGCCTCCGTGGGATCTATTTATCTTCGGTCGGATGGCGGCGCTACGACCTCTATTTATTACAAAGAAACTGGTTCGAGTAATACTGGATGGGTTTCTAATTCTGCTATTAGTTCTGGTGAATTATATACGTATACGGTTATTTCTGGTAATAAAACATTAACTAACCGGGAGCGTACAACAGTTATTTCCTCTGGTATTATTGTTACGTTACCTTCTGGACCTACCTCGGGTTTTGAGGTGAGTGTAATGACGGCCTCTGGTGTTACGGATGCTGTTGTTTCGGGCAATGGACAACGCATCATGAGTCTTGCCGAAAATCTAAGCTTAGATTTTGAAAATAACGGCACGACACTTGTTTATGTAAATTCTTCTTTAGGTTGGAGGGTTTTATAATGAGTCGGTTATCTCAATTTATTCCTAATGTTACTAATGTCGCTTTAACGACATTTAGTGGCACTGGCACTTTTACTAAAAATTCGGCAGATTTAGCTTATATCGTTCAGGTTTGGGGCGGCGGCGGCAGCGGAGCCCATTCCCAGTCTTCTAGTTTTGGAAGCGCCGGCGGAGGCGGCGGAGCTTTTAATGAAGTCTTTCTGTATGCTTCTGGTGTTTCTCCTACGGTGACAGTAACTGTAGGTGCTGGCGGACCTTCTGTCTCAGGTACAGCCAACTCGACTGCTGGCGTTGCTGGCGGTACATCTTCTTTTGGAACTTACGTCACCGCTTATGGAGGTTTCGGCGGCGAAAATAACACGGCCGGTTCTATAGGAGGATACGGAGGCGGTACTTTGACTTCAAACACTGCACAAAACGGAATAGGGCCAGATTCCGGTGTTGCGCAGGCTTACCTTTTTAGCAGCACAATGGGAGGAGGTGCCGGAGGATATTATACCACCGTGGGAACGGTTACAGGAGGAGATTCTTACTACGGCGGCGGAGGCGGAGGCTATGGAGATGTTACTTACGGCCCGAGCGCAGGTGGCAGTTCTGTTTATGGAGGGGGAGGAGGCGGCGGTGTAAAAGCCAATGCTATAGCATCTGGCGGAATAAGTACAAATGGAGGGGGAGGAACTGATGGTGCTATCTGGGGGCCTATTCCTCCTGGTCGGATCCCCGGAGGGGGCGGCGGAGGTCGATGTGCCGGCGTGTTTGGATCTGGCTTGCTTTACGCAAGCGGGTCAGGTGGCCGAGGGCAAGTTCTCGTATATGCTTTTCGAGGTAAACCCCAATGATTTACGCTGTTATAGATCACGAACGTGTCGTCAATATTGTCGAAGCAGACGCTGCTTTTGCTGAATCACAAGGATGGCCTCTTTTAACCGGTAGTGCCGGAATTGGTTGGGGGTATGTAAACAACCAGTTCATCCCTCCGCCTAGAAACATTGAAGCCGAATGGGCTCGGGTTCGACAGTTGCGAGATCAGAAACTAAGCGCATCTGATATTTATACCCTATCTGATCGTTGGGAGACCCTAACCCCAGAACAACAATCAGCGTGGGCCACATACCGCCAAGAGCTCCGAGATATCCCGCAAACCTACTCGGACCCAGCCGATGTAATTTGGCCAACGGAGCCTTGACTCTTTATCTTTCCTAACAACTCTTGTTTAGACTTAACTAAACCCACAACCACCGATGGCTGAAGTTCGACGGATTTCGGAATTAACACCCATAACCGTCGTGACCAGCGGTGCATATATGCCCGTTGTCGATCCAACAGAAGCGTCCGTACAAAACCAGAACAAACGGATTCAAATATCTGATTTAGACAATAGAGCTTCTAATCTTCGTTACATCACCACTAATTATTTTGGTGATAACACCAGCGCTCCTAAAGTAACGGCGGGAACCGGATCTCCCGAAGGCGTCGTGGATGGGGCTATTGGCTCCATGTACTTGCGCAGCGATGGAGGCTCTACCACATCCGTATATTTTAAAGAATCAGGAACTGGTAACACCGGCTGGATTTCCAACACCCCGGTTCGGGCTAGCGGTCTTCCCATCCCCATTGTTTACGTCGGTCCCACGACATCGGATCCCAGCCTTCGTTCTGGTTCCGGCACCCCTGAGGGGTCCATCACGGCCCCCGTGGGCTCCGTCTACCTCCGGACGGATGGCGCATCGACCACTTCTATTTACTTTAAAGAAGCTGGCGTCGGCAACACCGGTTGGGTTTCAAACGCGGCTGTTAGTTCTGGCGTCTTCTATTCCCCGTTAACTTACGTTGGGTCTAACAATAATGCGCCGAAAATACTCGCTGGATCCGGTGTTCCAGAGGGTGTTATTTCGGGTGTTGTCGGTTCTGTTTATTTAAGGACTGATGGCGGCGCTACCACTTCTATTTATTTCAAAGAGTCTGGTTCCCTAAGTACGGGTTGGGTTTCTAACTCGGCGGTTAGTTCCGGTGAGCTTTTTACGTATACCGTTATTTCAGGTAATAAGACATTAAGTAATCGTGAGCGGACTACGGTCATTAATTCCGGTTTGATTCTGACACTCCCCGCTTCCCCTTCGGCTGGATTTGAAGTAGGGATTTCTGTCAGTAGCGGTATTGTGGATACTGTTGTTTCAGGTGCCGGTCAGCCTATAATGGGTTATGCTCAAAACCTTACTTTAAATCTCCAAAACGTTGCTACCACTTTGGCTTATGTTAATGCTACGCAAGGTTGGAGGTTATTCTAATGAGCTCTTTAACTGATTTCGTTGGTGGCGGAATTAAGAGTCTTCAACGGGGTACTATAACTGTCTCAAGCGCCTCCGTTAATGCGACAGTCACAGCAGTGAATGTGTCCAAGAGTATTTTAATGTATTTAGGTCAGTCGGGTGCTGCTAGTACGACTGCCGACGGAGCTAGTGGTGTTAGAATCTTTTTAACTGATGCTACCACTGTTAACGCTTCGTGCCCTATCTATTTTAATAACCAAGTTGTATCTTATCAGTTAGTGGAGTATTACTAATATGTTGTATTGCTACGCACAAATTAATTTAAATTCTGTTTGTTTTGCACTTTTGCAGACCCCTTCAGAAATAATAAAAGAGGATATGATTTTGATTCCGTCTTACAACGAGTCTTATTTAGGCATGGAGTGGACTGGTTCTGAGTGGATTACACCACCTCCCCTAGAACTCCCAGCCTAAATCCTGCTATCCTCCACACGCCTGACATCACACCCAAATGGCTAAACCCAAATCCAACATCGATAAAATTGAGTCCAAACCTAAGACAACCTCAATCGGTCATGGCCTGAGGTCGCGCCCCGAGCGGCGTGGTAAGAAGCGTTACCGCGGGCAAGGTAAGGGCTGAGTTATTGACAACCGCACCGAGGTTCCTTAGTATCTCGGTGCATCACTTGAGTTTTGTGCCTCTCCACCTCTCCTCCACTCAGCGCCGCGAGCGATTTGAAAAGATCTACAAACTGTATCTTGAAGGCTACAGTTATCGTGCTTTAGGGCGACAGTTCGGGATTTCGGCGGAACGCATCAGCCAAATCCTTCGTCAAAACGCCACACCAGAGGAACTTAAGATTCTCGACGAGGCGATCCTTAGTCGCTGCACACCCTCTTACATATTCACAAAGATTGACGAAATGTTGGAAGCGGGTGCCCAACATAAGGTCATTGCCGAATCCCTTAAAGTCTCTATCGACACTGTCAAGAAAGCCAGCGCTCGCCGTAACCGCCGCTTAACAAAATCCTGTAAAGCCGCGTAAACTTAAGGCATGAACAAAGTCGTTCAATTCTTAGCTGCGGCCCTGGGCGTTGTAATTACAGTTGTCGGAACCACCGTGGCTGTAGATAATCGCTATGCGAAAAGCCAGGAAGTTCAGCAGCAATTGAACGACTTTTATGATAAACAACTCAAACTTAAGATTCTGGAAATCGATTTAAAGCCCAATCCGACTCCTGCGGATCAGGCTATGAAGCAGTATTTGCTGCAGGAACTCAATCGAAAGAATTAGAGAACCGGCATCTCATATTCTTTCGTCACGTTTACGTAGTGTTTCCAAATAACTTCTGAGGAATTTCCCGCCCAGTTGGCAATCTGCGCCACGGGGATACCAGCCTCGACCCAGCGACTCAGCGCTGTGTGCCTGAAGTCGTAGGGTCTATATCTGTAACTAATTAAATCTGCCTCTTTCAGTTTCTTCATCCGTTTGTACACGAAACTTTGGTAAGAGTTCCTGTTTCCTGTAAAGATAAATTCTCCAGTTTGCGGGGTCTCGTTCAGGATGTCCAGACAGCGCTTGTTAAGAGGAACCCAGCGCTTCTTGTTTGTTTTTGTTGAATTTTTAAGCCCGTGGGTGAGGGTGAAGTTGCTGTGAACCAGCACTTTTTCGCCTTTTATGTCATCCCATTTGAGCGCCCGCACCTCGCCCGTCCGCATTCCGGTCTGGAGCATGAACTCTGAGTAGTTCGCCCAGTTTGTCTCTTTAAAGTTGCTCTCTAACCCAACTAGGACCAAGGCTGTCTCAACCCTGGGAATCACGATAATGTCCTCATCCTCTTGCGGCGCTTTAGGCATCCTGTATGTAGCTACAGGGTTTTTATCTAGCAGGCCTATATCTTCACTCGATGCCCATCTGTACAGCGATTTGACGTACATCGCCATCCGCCGACTCGCCTTGACGGGTTTCTGCTGCAGGACCCAAGTCAACACCAATCTGCCGTTTTTAAAATCTTGAATCGGGCACCGGGCCAGCCATTTGTCGGCCTGGGCGTAGTCCGTAACGACACTCGTGGGCGACAATGAAATCTCCCTTTCGGCCCTGAACTGGTTCCAAGCCTCGATCAGTGTGAGCATGGTCTTAGTTTGATTGACTACGAGTATATCACTAACTACTGTCTGCCGCTTATTGTTTTTTAGGTTTTTGTATCTTTCCTAGTTTTACATTTTGTTTTATGTGTTTTCAGTTCTGGGTCTAGTGTTCCTATAAGCTTGGTTTTGATCTAAAGTGCTTTTAGAATAGTC
>JACCDW011012254.1_pt1 | contig 33488 bp, 36 predicted proteins | sample 7449781 | NCBI WGS metagenome assembly JACCDW01 (sample SAMN15323449, study PRJNA562643) | freshwater metagenome | isolation source: river surface water | place: USA:Blue River Watershed | collected 2017-08-18
GAAACAGGAGAAGCGCTTAGTAGTTTCCCGCTTTATAATACGCTCACATCGTCAATCATCCTAAATGATTCATATACAGGCGGTTCTGTGTATTTCAGACAATGGGGGATATCGGTTAACCCAGGACCAGGTTCTGTACTCATGTACTCTTCTTCATACATGGGCTGCCATGAAGTGCAACCGATAGAAACAGGAGAGAGGTTTGCATATCTGTCCTGGTTCGGTCATGGAAATCTTGGCAGTGAACAAGGATATAGAAGCGTTACCGATGACTTGAAACGCATACCCGAAAACTCAAGGTACCCCAAAACGGTATTTGTTGGAGAGATTAGTTAGCTTTTACCTGGCCACGCTTTGCGTTTATATCGAATACCTGTTGATGCTTGTATGGCTGGCGGAGGCCATCGTCGCCCTCGAGAGTTCGGTTTTGGTAGACGGGATTTGGTATTCCTGAAATATCCTCTATTGGCTTCCCGTACTCGGCTTCAAGGCAGAACTTTGTATAGTCGTCATACACGCTGTCTATCCAATGCGGCCTGCACCATCCATCGCATGAGTCTGGTTCAGCAACGTTTATTAGAACCTCGTCGTGTGAGCTTCCCTGCGAAAAAAACTCTAGATAGCAGTATCTCTGTCCAGCTTGAACTGTCTTGACTCCATGGGTTGCAACATAGTTGGTTGGGAAAAGGATTATGTCTCCTTTTTTGGGCTTGCTTTCAATTCCAAGATATGGGAAAAATAGTTCTCCGCCAAGGTAATTTGTTCCGTCAAGCTCATCTTCTGAATCAACGCAGTCATTTACATAAATCAGAGCTGCAACAACCTGACGCATTTGAATCTGGCCTTTAGGCATATATCTTTTCCCGCCAGTTGCTCTGTAGTTGGAATCGTTGTCATTGTGTATCCCAAGGTAGTCACCCTTGTCGTAGCGAATTACGTGACCTCTACTTCTCCACCATATTGTTCCAACAACCATTGGAAACTCATGGATGTATCTGATTAGACACTTATAAATTTGGTCTTCCCAGCATCTAAAAAGTTCAATCATATCCGGAGATGTATTGTGGTCCACTGGGTTGAGAACTCGTACTGGAACTTCTTCGATTTGCTCAACAGAGAACTTATTGCCGTCCTCGTTGGTGGCATACGTGTTGCCAGCGTCATCAACAAAATATTTCCATCTCTGTTGATGGGCGGCAAGCGCGTTGTCATCAATCCATTTACTTACTGACGGAAAATCAATATTCACTGCATTTGGAAAACGAATAACTCCACCACCAAGATTATCAATTTCCATTGACAGTATCTCTTTTAGTGCTTGCTCATCAATTGTTGGGGTGTACCCAAAAAATCTGTCATCGCTGTTCATTTTTGATTCCATCTAATTCGTGTTGAATGTTGTATGCATTCGCATGCAAAAGCAGCCTCTGTGGGCTGGTTAATGGGCTAAATAGCACATATCTGTAGCCGTATGTTATTTCTTTTACTCCATGTATAAATTCATGACCACCTGGAAAAAGAACAAGCTGGCCAGGCTTAGGCTTTATCGATAAATCCCTCAAAGGAAACCATAGTTCGCCGCCCTCAAAATCGTCATTCAAGTACAAATTAGCCGCTACTTCGATGAGTGTTGGCGTATTGAACTCCCTGGATGAGTACCTCGGCATAAAGTCGACAATTCCGCTGTCAAGTGCTTCGCAATCAGCATGCGGGGAATGGTCGCTACCAGTAACAAACTTTTTCATGTACGGTTCAAGCCGGTGGACAAGAGTTCTGCCGTACGTGGCGCTTGCAAGTTTCATTATTTTTTCGCCGTATTCAATCATTAATGGATGTACGGCATTTTTTGGCCATCTCGATTTGCGCCTTTTTATCTCTTCGGCATATTCGCCAGTAAGCACAACTGGACCATTATTGAACTGACTTACTGGGGCCACCCATGAGCAGGTCTCATCCCAGCTGAATTCCTCATCGTAGAATCGCAACAGTTCTTTTCTGTCCTCATCTGGGATGAAATTCTCGAAAGAATATATATGGTCGTGACCCAAATAAGCCATATACAAATATTAGCCTATTAGGTTTTAGTCGTTTCTTTTCTCTGGTGGGACAAATTGTCCATTGCGTAGGTACCAACCAGGAAGTACTGTCCCCTTTTCGTCTGATGGTATTTCAATCACCCTCGGCCCAAGTTCCCATATCTCAATGGCTTTTTCGTCGTCGACCCTTATCTGCTGAATCCCCCCAATCTCGTCATCTGTTACCACTAGGGCAAAATGTCTATAGTTATGCAGGTCTTTATAAAATCCACTATCGTCAATCTCTACAGAGTTTTCGTTATCGCCCATCTAAATCACCTCTCCAAAGTTAAGCAAGGAGTATCTTACTCCACCTAAAACCTCTGTAACCCCATGCCTATGTCCAGTAGAGGTAAAAACACAAGCAGAACCAGCTTTCATGTCAACCGATATGTTTTCATCAGGAAATATTAATCTTCCACCGACATAGTTAGAACTCAAGCAAATGATGCTACTTATAGAATTGATATTTAAAATTTTACTCGCTATGTTTGCAGTGCTATTCGAATATGCATAGTCCGAATGCACTACATGATATTGGCCAGGATTTTGTATTTTTATTGAAGGATTGCCAATTTTACTACCGTCAAATATTACTGAAATTCCAAACTCTTTCAGTAAATAACTTTTAAGTCTTTCGTAGATTAAGTTGTAAACGTTATTGAAATTAAAACCACAAACTCTAGCCCCCATGTCAAAAGAGATTGTGTCAAATCCACCAGACTCTGGCGTTCCTTTAATAAGTGGCATTGTAAGAATGGATTTGAGGACTTTATTTATTAGGAAGTCCGAAAATAAATCATCAATGACGATTATCGAGCCATACTCAGTTGAGTATTTGATTGATTCTGTCATCTGACTATTTCCAGTTCAGATAGTTCAAGATATTCATTTAGCGTCATGTTGTTAAATAAGATATACCCATCTTTGGGATTACCGGTTAGTTGGTCTTTGACGATATTGATATCCCTCGAAACAGGGTGTAGTTCCGCAAAGTCAACCCTTGCAAGTCTGCGGGGATATTCCAAAAGCAGTTTCTCGTATTCTTCATCACGGATATTATCAAATCCATTTAACGTAAGCATATATGGATGTGGTCCAAGATGTCGTGCAATTTCTCTTAATCTCCCAACTACATTAAACCCGCTAGAAACAATCTTCATCGAAAGGATTGTTTCTTCTATTATCACATTTGGAAGTGGGGTATATATTTGACTCATATCCCCAGTGGAAAATAAAAACGCTCCAGAGATATTGTTATGTCTACTATCTGTTGGATTTCTTTCTATGCATCTATCTATTTTTGGTTTTATTTGAAACTCAATTGCATGGCTAATCCAATTTATATCGTTCATGTCAACATCATTGCTGTCGGCGGGAGAATCTATCCATGACCCAAGATTGTTAATTACTCTTCCATCTTTATTTCGTGTGTACATGTTTGGATATGCGCTGATGGCGATTTTTGAATCATAGTATTGTTCTAAATATTTAAAATCTTCTATTAATAAAGCGTCCCAATTTTTTCTTAATATCATATGGGAGTCAAGCTGAAGATAATAATCTTCGCTGTCGTATAGGGAGTTTGCTATATATCTGGAAAGTGATGCACCAAGTCCATCTGGCGCTTTATTTGCAATACTCCTAATAGCCCCAATATTGGATTTATTAGACAGACATTTTTCTACTTGATAAGGGAGGTTATCAAAATAGTTAAAGTGAACTCCAACATTTATTGTGTTTTCACCCGAAGCATTTAGGTAGATGCTGTCTATTGTGTTTACGAGCTCAATGTCGTGGTATGCAGGAATCTGCACAAATATCGAAGGCACGGCAAATTACCACTTGCCAAGTGGACACTCTGCTTTCTTAAGCTTGACTTTTAGCGGCATCACACACCCACATTCCTTGCATTGCTTTGTGAATGATGCGAGTCTGTCACACTCAAGACAGATTGCATACCTATCAATCGCTGTTTGCTCATCGGTATTGTGGGCCTCCTGTTTGAAAATATCCCACGGCCGTGTTGAACCGAGTTTTGCTTTATACTCCTGCCAAGGTGTCATTATCACTCCGGTGGCGAAAATGTTGTGCCATCGAAAGTCCATCCACCCTGTACAAGATGTTTGATATCTGATGGAATTTTTACAACAGTCGGGCTAGACGACCATGCAGCAATCTCCATCGGCAAAGTCTCCTTTTGTAGGCCGTGGGTTGTTGCAACCTCTCCGTCAATTATTAATGCAAAGACTTCAAAATCTTCCGGGTATGACCAATTTTGTTCTGGCATAATGCCTCCTATTTTTATATTAGCAGTCGCCTGGTATTCCGCTGCAAGCTGGTCCGCTACATTCAGATATTAGTACAGCATTGCATGTTAAGCAGCCAGCAGGACTTGATGAATAGGACTGATAAATCGCCCTACACCCAAGACTTCCGCTGTTACAGCACGATACCGAGTATGTTCCGCCAGCGACGCACGATGCTCCAGCACATGGGTCGAAGTCTGGCGGGAAGAATGGTGGGAAGTATGGCGGGAAGTATGGAGGGAAGTAGGGCGGCGCAACTGGGGTAACAGAGCCCGATGCAGCAGATACGGCAGTAACACCATATCCAGTTACGGTTGAGACGGTAAACGTATATTCGGTTCCATTCGTCAATCCGGTCACTGAAATTGGAGAACTTGAACCTGTTCCAGTTTTCCCACCAGGACTCGATGTTGCAAGATACGTTGCTGTTCCCTTTCCGTCATATGCAGGAAGAGTGAATGAAACATCTGCTGAAGCGTCGCCAGCAGTAGCGGTAACGTCTGTTGGCGCATCAGCGTACTTTCCGCCACTTGAATCGTTACCAATAAACTTCATTATGCGCTCAAGTCGCCAATCAAATACCATTCATCTGTAGCACGCTTGATTAGCGTTGCAGAAGAATATTGAGCTCTCAAGAAGTCTCCAGGAGTAAACCTAAGTGTTACGCCACCAGCAGCAATAATTCTTACTGTTCCGCTGCCGTTACGAATAACCGTCAATTGCGAACCAAGTGGAAATGCTTGCGACGAGTTAGCTGGAACAGTGACTGATGCAGAAGATGTTCCAGTAATCTCAATAATTTTATTTTTATCTGCAGTTGTTATTGAATAATTTCCAGCATTTGTAACAATCGTTGTATCTGCAATAGCAATAGTTGCAGTAGAGCCTTCTGCTGGTGTATGTGTTACAGCTATCCCTGTTCCAGCCGATACGTCAGTCATATAGTTTCCGGTCGTGTCTGTGCCGAGGGCGACAGAGTTTGCCTGGATTGTTGCCGCACCATTTGATGCAATAAGTACGTCCCCAGAAACCTTGCCGAATACATAATCACTTATGCGTGTTGCTGCAGCTTTTCTGTTAGTTCCAGCTCCACCATCGTCAACGATAATCAAGTCCGCATCAGCCAGCGCTGCACCAATATCCGTTGCTCCATCAATGTTTATAGCTGAAACCGAGACCTTGTCAGCTGTAGATATTGTCGCTAGTTTTGTGTCAACGATTCCAGCAGAAGCATTTATCTTTGCGTTAGTTATGGTTCCATCTGCTATATCTGCAGCGATTACTGTTCCATCAGCAATTTTGTCTGCAGTTACAGAACCGTCTGCGAGCTTCGCTGTGGTAATTGTTCCGTCTCCCACAGTAAACTGCGACGCGTCATTCCACGAACTTCCGTCATAATATTGAACGACGTTGGTTGAATCGAGGTAGCAAAAACGGCCCTCTGTCAAAGTCGGCTGGCCCACACCGCCAAAACTGGCATCGCGCGTAGCAGCGTCAGCGAACCGGGTAATAACCTGGTCCATCAAGTACTGATTAACTTGTGCAGCCGTGAGTATCTCTCCAGATGAAAATACCCTGATTCCTGCGCCTGCCATACTATTTCTCCTTATTTACAAAACTTAAGTTTATCATTGGGTTATAAAGTGGTAAAAACAAATGCTGTTGACTCTTCTTCACTAGTTCCAGCCTCATTAATTGCTTTAAACTTGACATAGTAAAGTTGTCCTGAATTAAGTCCTGTAATTGTTATTGGGGGTGAACCCTTTGCTGGAGACAGGGCTTGATAGGCACCAAACGAGAAACCGTTTGTTGATAATGCGTACTCGTAGTTGGATATGACGCCACCACCGTCTCCTCCAGTGGCGGAAAGCGGGAGAAAGTAGAAAGTTGCCGCTGTAGCACCAACGGACGCACTTGTGACATCTATGGCTAATGTTGGCAAAACAACTGGGCCGAGCTGGACCTCGCCAAGTCTGCCATATGAGAGGTCGTCAAGAGTTAGGTAGAATTCATCTACGGTGGTATGAAAGATGCGATATCCCATTGGTCTTGCTGGTTCCATAGCGGCAAGAACTAGATGGCTTGATTCTCCGGCATTTGCGTCTGGGGTTTCATTCGATAACGTTCGTACAAGAAAGTCCCAACTATTGTCATTGTAGTTTGGGGTTATAGAAACAGTTCGAGTTGAGTCTTCTCCATTTTCTGTAAATATGAGAACCTGCTGAGCAGCCTCAATTAAGGCTTGTCGAGTTCCAGCAGCTCTTCCATACGAAGAAGTGTTCAGCTGCCACTCAAGATACTGTCTTTCGACACCATGTGATGGGAAAAATGGTTCTTCTTGTGCGTCGGCAATATTTTTCTTTGCAAGAAATCCAGTAAATTGTGAAAGCCAATTAATGTATTTATCTCTGACAAATGAGACACTTACGAGTGCGCTTTGCCCATTTTCTGTGGACAGTATGTTTTTGTCTGAAACTTCGTCTTTTTCAAAACTGTAAATTGCTTGATATTCTCTCAAAACTTCATTTGAAGCATCAAACAAGATATCGATTAATCTATGGAATGGTGCAGTTGGATATTGTTCTAATGAGTCTTTTTCCCAATAAAAATCAGGCATAAAATTGCGAGATAGATTAACGTATCTATTTTGATAAAAAGCCTGGTCATCAATGAGGTTTGGGTAGGTGAGGTAAATATTTTGCCCATTATGTCCTGTTATCGATATTGATGCACTTACTGAATTGGCAACTGACGCAGATGGAACGACGACCGTATTCGACTGAATCGCTCCATATGTTCCACCAGGTAGTGCCTGTTGGTGGCCGGTTTGAACTTCTTCCCCATCTACAGAAAGTGTTGTCGTAACAACAACTTCTGCAGGTGGTTTAACTTTTGCATTAAACGAAAGAGTTTTGCCATTTTCGTAAACCCGCAAAGGCTCGTTCAAAAGAGCTATTGTTACATCTCCGGAGCCAGATGGGGCAACGCGTAAAACATACCTAAGATTTGTAATAAATTCTGTAGGAATAACAGATATTGTGCAATTATCACCAATCCAACCTGGTGCAGAATTTGCAATTGATACAGTTACGCTAGAAGACGTTGCTGTATAAAGCCCATTTTCTGCCGATAGAAGATTTACTGTTGTTGCCATTATCTTCTATCCAAGCGTATAAGTAATTGTTAAATCGTCTCGCGAGACAATTGGGAGGGAGCCTTTATTGAGGAATAGTATGTCATCTCCATACTGTGGCAACCATCCATCATTGGTGCCATTTAGAACCATTGACTCAACGTATATGACTCCGGGGATTCTGCTTATCAATGATATGAGGCGAGTTTTTCTTACCCTGTCATCCGTATATGGAAAGTTTGCCGGGGACAAATAGTCAACAATTGTATTTTCTATATTTTCCTGCAAAATATCCTGGTCGAATGCCGAATCTATAACTATTGATGCAGTTATCTCTAATGTCAGCAGGTCAGGGTCGCGAACAGTAAATGACAATCCAGCAACAGATTTGTCAGAAACATCAAGAAGGATGGTTTCTTTTTCTTCAGTTGACAGGAATGAATTCAACCCGTAAACAAAAGCTGTTACCTCTCCAGCAACATCTATACCAGCAGATGCAGTACCAGTAACTGCAGTGCTACCAGAGTTTGCCGCAACACTCACAAATGAAAATGTCGTGTCAGAGCGACCAGTAATTGTTCTCTCCCCGTTGAAAGATGAACCACAGTCTGCAAGAGTTACAACATCGCCAACAACAAAAAGATGGTCTTCACCAGTTTCTACCGTGGCAACATTGGTGTTGAGATAGGTCTGAATGATATCAACTGAGCGAGAAACGCTTATATCACCAAGGTCTGCGTCACCATCAGTTAAGTCGTATGTTTTTACACGACCTACTGTGTCTGGGTATTGCGTTAGTATGTATGAGTCGACTTGTGTTGCTTTATTTAACGCAGAACTTAATGAACGCAAATAAGTGGCAGCCCTTGACAGATAATCAGAATCTTCATCAGCATTTATGCCATTTGCAAAATTTGCCGAAGTTTCTACAGTCAGAATGTTTGTTCCAGCGCTCAAAACTTTCAGTTCAGTTCCTGGTGTTGTAATTGGTGGAATGATTCCAGCAGTCAGACACGTCACGGTCGCTGACGCACTTGGGTAGTCGTCTCCTGGTTCAGGGTTTTCGACTGCGTCTATAACTATTGCAGTTGTTGTTTCAAATACGAACTCAGTTACTTCGTCTTCAAAAAGTGTTTCGTAGCTAAATATTGTTCCAGCTGGAACTGTTCCACCAGAATATGTATCGAGAGTTATCGTTACGTCAACCTCGGCGGCAATAGCCTGCTGACGACTAAAACCAAGAATCGAAACAATCCCCTCCATAAGGCGGTCTGGAAGGCGGTTTATTGCCGCGATGCTTAGCGCACTTATATATGACGCAGCCTGAAATATCGCATCTTCTGGAGTGCCTACACGCAGATTGAATTCAGGAAGAGTGAGCCGAGCCTGCTCGATAGCCTCAAGATAGATATCTCCTGGTTCTGCGTCAAATATTCTAAGGTCAATATATTTTGAAAAATCTGCTGGCACTTTATACCTCACTCTTTATACGGAAAGAGAACTCAACTTTTGCTTCCCCACCATCTGTGGCTATATCACTTGTGAGGTTAAGAATTTGGACTTCAGGCACAAATCGAGCTGCATTAAGAACGAATACACCCTTATCTATCCCGCGGAACGATGGGTCAAGAACTCCAAATCGTGGAGAAAATGGGTGCGTTCGTGGCTCGGTGAGCATTGCAATCGTAAGCAGCTGAGCGTAAAAGTCCTCAGAACCATCTACGTGCTTTTGCAACCCAGACCTATCGAAGCGAATAGGGAACTTAATCATATCCATGTCAGGAGTTCTCCAGTGCCGTAACACGAGCAGCAAGACTTGTTACCTGTGACTGAAGATTCGTTACCGTGGTGAGCAGTGTGTCAACAACGGTTTTTGCTGCAAATACGTCTGTTTTTGCCCTGCTCGAACCAAACACGACCAGGTCGGTAAAAAACTCGTCCGAAAATGTACACGACACAGTATCGTTAACTTTAAGTTTATTCAGAGTAGTTGTACCAAGCGGCATCACTGGCCCATATGATGCGCCAAGATTTTGAACCTTCACAGTTACGCGGCCAGAAGCATCTACAGCCGTCACTATCCCGGTATAAAAGGAACCGGGCTTTAATGGGTGAGATGACGCTTTTTGTCTATTGACAATGTCTGGAGTAGCCATATTTATCCTATTTTTACAAATGAATACTTAGAGTTTACATTAAGAGAAATAAAGCAAAGAGTGTAAATATATAAAATAAACATCATGTCAAACCTGGCGTATTGGGATAAATTGCGCCGCTATAAAAGTCGATATCCGGGAATCTGACGCGTAATATCTCGATTTGTTGCCGATGAATCAAATCACCATATGTCGCAGCTTTTGCAGGACTATCGAGCTTCGCAAGAAATAGCCCATCAGACTGATATTTTGCGTACGCTTCTGCTTCTGTTAGTTCAACTGCAATTCCCCCAACTGTCCATATAGGGGTGATTAGAAGCGCCGTATAGCCACTCTGCCACTTCGGCTGCTCATTACCACTTCCGTCAATATATTTAGTAATTGAAAATGTAGTTTTAACTTCTCCATTAACAGTCATCACTGGCCGTGAATAAAGGGGGATATTCCCAATCTCGATAATCCCAGATTTCATTCTTGGGTACACAGCAGAGAAGTTGTACTCAGTATCTGCTGTTGGAAGTGGGAAATATCGAGCATCTGGTGGAGCCGGTCTTGGTTTAACTCCATTTTTTGGTGTAACTCTCGTTGGAACGCGAACGTCTTGAGATGTTTGTATAAATCGAAGACCAATATCTATTTCTCTTGGCTTATCTACTTCTGGTGTTGGTTTCCTAAAAGAAATAGATACTGGGTCTGGTGACCTGTCATTAAACGACACGGAATCGATAAGGTAGTAACCATTACTGCCTGGGACATCTCCTATATAGGCTGTCATGCCAGGTCTGATTTGTGTTCCGTTTTGCCTATCAACCTCTATCGAGCCGTCGCCATACCGAGGGTCGTTATTTGAAACGTTTATTGTCGGATACCCCATTGCGAAGAAATATCCAGGAGTCCCCTTGAATACTGCCGGATACTGCAATGGTATGTACTTTGCAGGTTTTGTTTCTTTTTGTTTTGTTTTTTTATTTACTACCTGAATAGTGTCACCACTATCGATACCCCATTTATTCATCAAATATCGTTCTGAGGCAAAAACCAAATAGCCATCAACTTCAAATATCACAAATTTTGCATCTGATGCCATGCGCGTCAAAACGTCCCACAATGAGTCGGCGTGCTTATCGCCAGTGGCTTTTGTTATCGATGGCTTTTTTGATGTCTCTTGTACAAATGATTTAAGCCCATATTTTTCAGCAGCAAGTTTTACAAAATTACTCCCAGTTCCTTTTATTGTTCCTGGGTTTCTATCTCTTTTCATTTGCTGTATCGCTTTAGAAAAACATTTAACTTGCCATGTAGGGCTTCCTCCAGGACCAGGAGAAAACGTAACTGTTGCTATTTCAAATAATTGAGATTGCTTTATGACATTGAATTCTGAGCTAAATTCATTGCTTAACTCATTAAGCGTCCTGGTTTCATATATGACATCTCTGCCTATATTGAAATAATTGTTGTATGCAAATTCAAGCCTGCGGGGGTGTGTTTTTTCTGGGTCAATAACTCGCGAAAAATCAGTAGACATTGTTTCTACAACATCGAAACTCAACTGCGAAGCTTCCGACATTGAATACTCAACAGAAACATTCGTAATTGAATGGTCTATGGATGCCATGATTCCGTCAGACAATGAACCAATTAATATCTCTCCGGCTACGTTCTGTGCATTACCACTAAAAGAAGAGATGTTTGGTGGAAGGTATGGAATAACTGCCATTGTTGTGCCTATTTACTTGCTTTCATAGCCCTTGACTTCAACAATTTGATTTGCCTGGTCAGTTATAAGCAGCCGTTCCCCGTATTCTGGTTCGTCGCCAGGATTCGTTGGGCGAATAGTTTGTCCAGGAATGAGTTTGGGCAAAGAGATTATATTTATATATTCAATTGGTACTTCTTGAAGAGTTATATCGCATTGGGCTCTGTTGATTGACCCATTTGGCGTTCTCATCATGGATGTTATAGAAAAGTCCGTAATCGCAAACTGAACACCAGCACCCGTCGACATTGAAAATGGATTGGCGTTGGCAAGCAAGTCATCAAATCCGTACAGAATAACCGGATATGGCCTGGCTGCAATATTTCTCAATACCTCAAGTTTTGAATCTATTGAAAGAGTTATCCCATCATTTGCGGTTTCGCCGAATGCTCCAAGTCGATATGTTTCATCCGGTATAACGAGAAACTGAAATGAAACCCGCATGAGTTTATAGTTTTTCCAATCAACAAGAGGTATGCGCCCAGCACGTTCAATTTCTGTCCATTCAGAACCAATATTTTGATAATTAATTTGATTCGGTTTTGGACTAAATATATGTCTTGCTGTTAGAGGTGCTTGTCCGCTGCTTGATTTGTAGTACTGAACCATCTGGGCTCCTCCGCCCTCGATTTCCCCTGGTTCTATATAGCCAAAATTTCCCCGTACACGAACTGTTGCACGAATAGTAGAATTTGGTGCAGTACCAGTCGTTGAGGATGTTGAGCCGCCACCAGCGGCAAGGGTTGCAGTTCCCTTTGAGCCAGCACCTGTCCCACCACCGCCACCAGCGCCTCCACCTGCTCCACCACCAGCTGCGGCGTTGCTTATTTGCTCAATTGCTTGCTCGCGTGTTTTCCCTTGGAGTATTAGGGCTAATATTTTCCCCTCGTTCAATGAATCTCGCAAACTGTATTGCGACTGTGATTCACCAGTTACTCTTTCGGTATTTATGTTTGTAGCAAATACAATACTTGGATTAACTATATAAAAAACTTTGTCAACTGGATTCCACCAGTAAACAAAACCAGTATCTTGGGTTAAATTAGAACCACCAACTTTTGCCCATACTCTAATATTTTCTGAAATATATGGATTAGTTTTTGCCATTCGAAGTGCTGGAACAGGAATTGTGTCATATTTTGAAATTGATTCCCACTTAATAGTCTGAGTTGTCGCCTTATAGGTATCCCCACCCCATATTCTCATTTCATTGGTTGATGCTCCGGCATATTTTGTATTAGCGACTGAAGTTGGATTGTTTAATCTTGAAGCAGTATTGGCTGGGTCTTTTTCCGTAACAGCGGTATTTCTTTCTTGATATATCTGCTGAACAAGTTCGTCCCCGGGCGTGTACTCATACGTATCGTTGATGCTTGGAAATGGGCGCCAATATTCCTTATTATCCATTCTGGTGAACCCACCGCCAGTTGGATTTTCTATTTTTGCAATTTTTGCATCAGTTACTTTGTAGTAATGGAAAATTGGATAACCAGAATAACTCGGTGCAAAATTAACTTGTACGACAGGAAGGAACCGCGTCTTGATGTATAGGAGCTTCCCGTTATAGAGGTTGTTTTTTTCTGACATTATCTACGCTGGTCCTTGTTTCTATTACGCTCATCAATTTTTCTCATGACGGCATTCGCTATTGCCTCTGGCGACTGGCCTGGAGATGCGTTGATTGTTATGTTATTTGTGGTCGGCGTACCGCTTGAGACAGAAGCCATCTGTGGTGCTTTGTACATTGATGGAACCGGTGTATCTCCAAACGGACCAGGACCAGGAACTACATGCAAGTGTCGCGAACCACCACGGCCGTGGAATTCAGCAAACCCACCGTTTGCGTGCACAAGTCTTGAATATGCTCCAAGATTCTGTCCAACTAGGTCATAGGCTCTTCCGGTTGCATGGTCAGAGCTTGGAGAACCGAGGCCGAATGTCCTATACGCAGAAGTTATGCTTCTTGAACCTGTAAGTTGTGAATTAATTGCAGCATGTCGAGCCATCGTCTGTGAAAGCCGTGACGAGGTGGTGTCACCGATTCTATTGCCCCTTGGGCTAGATGTATCGTTGCCCATGATTTCCTTCATGGCATCCTTTGACCACCATTCAGGTTTCCCGCCATCTGCTCCAAAGAATTCTTTAGTAAATGACTTATATTCTTCTACGGCATCTTTAAAGTTCTTGGAAGCGTCAGTGAGGTCTGTTAGCTTGTCAACTTCTTCTTTCTTGACTGTTTCCAATGCGGCATAATCTATTCCGAGTGTCTTTAGGTACCCCTCCATACCAACTCCACCAGCTTTACGCTCAGCGGCATCTCCAGTTCCACCCATGGTCGGGATTGCGCCCTGCTGCAACATACCAAGTTGGGCAAATAGTTCTTGGTCGGAAAGATTACCAAGTGACGCTTTTATTGCATCTACATCTGCAACTTTGCCAGACTTATTAATCAAAGCTCCAAGCTGTGTTGCTCCAACATCAATAAGTCCAGTTCTTGCATTCCCCATAAATTCTTGGAATTTTGCGTTATCTGTGAAAAGTGCTTCTTGTCCAGCAAGTGCTCCACCAGCCTGGAATGCAGTTCCACCCTTTCCGTAAAGACCCTGAATTGCCTGGAACGCTTTCAGCGAGTCTCCACCATAGAGTGCAGTGAAGTCAGAGCCAAGACCCTGCATATAGGTCATCAACTCTTCGCTACCAAGTGCCCCAGCCTGAGCCTTATCGGCTATAACTCTAGTTTTTTCGTTAATTGCGTATTCTGCTTTTTTCCTTTTTATTTCTACATCAAATACGCCCGCGGCCTCTAGTAGAACATCCTGGTTAGCAGCCTGCATCTCTGCTGCGGAACGAATCATGTTCAACTTAAGCTTCGTCACCATATCGTCAAACTTGATAGTCGCGTCGTACAGGTTTACGCCCATCTCTTTGGCGAGCGCCTCAAGTTCAGGGCGCGACTTTCCACTCATCTTCTCGAGTACGTCAAGTCGCTTTGCGTTAACATCATCCAATTGCTTAAAAGCCTCACCGCGTTCTTTGATTTGAGTCTGGAATTCTGTTAGTGCATTTCCTGGGTCTTTGAGTGCTTTTTTGAGTTCATCTTCCGTCATCTTCAAACCATATTTTGTCTGATTATTGAAGATGTCTTTAAGGAGTTCTTCCTGTCTATCACGTGAGTCGCTCTTGACATTTAAGCCAAGCATTGACTTGAACATCTTGCTACCAGGAATTTTATTTATTGTATTACCAACAAAATCAGGAAGAAGCTTTCCACCAAGTGCGCCAAGATTTAGGAAGTCTGGCATAATCGCAGACCCAATTGCAGTTGCCATCTGCATCGGCATTATATTTGAGTTCATTACGTCAAGTGCGGAATTTTTAAATCCAGTAATACTCAATCTATTTTTTGCAATTCCAGTATTTCTTCCAGTAAGACCAGCACCCAACCCAACGGGTCCAAGGCCAAATCTTTCTTTTGTAAGAGCAGCGGTTGTCCTGTCGTTTAGAGCAGCCGTTCTTGACATGAATGAATCAGCGATACCTTCGAGGGAGCCACGTCGACCTTTGGTGTTTTGACCAGCAGCAACAGCACGCATGTTGTCTTGGTACTCAATTGAACGGTTGCTAAATATGTCAACCATAATTGAACCCATAACATTTTTTATTGACTGTCTGGCTTCTTTGGCTTTTGCCTTGATTTCGTTTACTCCACCCATGATTCCGCCAGCAAGGAGACCAAGACCAGCGCCAATTGCCATTCCATACGGGCCGAAGAATGAACCTAGAGCGGCACCTCCAGCCATTCCGGCAAGAGCGCCCTTTCCGGCACCACGGGCTTTCATGGCAGAACCAAGACCGCCGACAGCGAGGCCTGCCATTGGGTTAATCATTCCAATAGTTCCGCCAAGCGCCAATGCACCTCGCATTTCCTCTGGGGCGTACTGGCTGGCCATTCCAAGAGCAAGCGCGGTTCCCATTTTCATGCCAACTGAATTGTTTATGCCTTTTATGCCAAGTTTTTCATTTCCGAAAAGGCCTGCACCAAAAGCTGTTTCAGAACGGTTGTATCTCATTCTCTGTCTAAATGTGGCAAATCTATCTTTTCTTGACATGCCGGCCGCATACGCTGGTTTGGCAAATGTCGTATCACCAAGAGGCCCAGAAGCAGGAGCCATCATCTTGCTGAATAATCCAGGAGATGAATATGCACCTCCACCTGAATATGCTGCAGCGGCATTTGCTGCAGCCTGTGACCGAGTTGCATATTCCGATGCGCTAAGACCACCGCGTTGAGCCGAGGTCATGCCAAGTGCTTGCTTATAGGTAACCGGAGCCGCCGGAGCACCACCACCTCCACCTCCTCTTCCGCCAGATGCAAATCCTCCAGAAGACGGTCCACCAGGAGCAACTGGACCACCAACTCCAGGACCAGCGACATTTACGCTCTGTGCTGTTACATTCATGGTCCCTGTAGCTGTAGGTAGGAATCCACCTTTTGTTGCCGACATTGCACGGCTTCCAATGAACATTCCAACCAGTGGCAGCAACGCTCCAAACATATTGCCCTTGGAGCCAAGCGTCATTATGCCACTGAGCATATTGAATATCTGCTTCACACCAGAAAGAACATCATTGATTATCGGAAGTGCAGTAAAAAATGCTGATTTAAGTTTCATTGAAAACTCTGACACAGCGGTGATTATTTCACCAATCCGCGTTCCAAACTCAAGGACGTCATCTCTATTCTCCTGGAGAAGGTCATTGAATTGGAAGAAGTTTTTGGTCCCACCTTTAAGTGCTTCCCAGATTGGTTTAAAAGCGGATTCGAGAACTTTTGCGCCTTCGATGAATGGTCTCATTGCATCGACCATTGACCTCCAGCCATACTGAAATCTCTCCCACCAACTGCCGATTCTGTCACCCATTCCACGAGCCATCGGAAGATACTTTTGGATGAGGTTTACCATTAGCGAACTTACTTTGTCAACAGCACCAACAAGTCCATCCATAAATGAACCAGTACCAAATTCAGAAACTATTCCAGTAAGAGCACCAAGGTCACGTTGAATAATTTTGAATATTTTCTGCATTGCAACTTTTGCTGGTTCTAGGAACGTCAAACCAAAGTCTGCGAATTGACCCTTAACAAGATTGAAAAATGTTTTTATTTGACCAATGAGTGTTTGATTAACTGCATCAAATTGTCCAGCAACACCGCCAAGTTTTGCAAGTTCACCAGACATGAGCAGTTGTTTCAACTGTTCTTTTGTCTTTACATTTGCCTTCTTAAGGGCATCTTGCATTTCTGGTCCAACAGCTTTAGCTGCTGCTGTAACATCTGCAAGACTTTTCTTTTTATCTGAAAGAGCTGCAATTACGGCACCAACTTTTTCCGCCGCAGCACCAGGGTCTTGGCCAGCTGAACCAAAGTCCATAAGGGCTTTAAACAATCCTGTCGAAGCATTAATTTGAGGCGTCGACATTGTTTTAGACATGGTTGCATAAGCCTTATTAAGGTTTGCAACACCCAATCCTGCAAGGCTTGCATCCATCTGTAGCGCTCGCATGGCAACACGTGCCTGGCTTAATCCGCTACCGAACTCTTTCGCGCCTTTGCCACGGTATGCATACATGGCAGCCTGTTGTTCGCGTACTGCAGCTGCTGCCGTACCCAATGCAACTGCTGCGGCTGCAGCGCCACCCGCCAGGACCTGCATTGCCCCTGAGTACGCCTTTGCCAAACCCTTTCCAACAAGGAACATGGCATGTATGCCAAGCATTGCTGCGCCCATTAGCGCCATTTCAGCAATAACGCCCTTAATAGCCGTTAGGAGAAACTTTTTTAGTACCCCGCCAAGCATCTTGACGCCTTTGTCCATGAAGTCGAAATGGCGTTTCATTTTGCCCATTCGATTACCGAATACGTCCATTCGGTCAGCGGACTGCTTGAGGTATTCGTTTACATCACCACGACCAGAGCTGAATTTCCCAGCCTCACGCTTAAGCCTTTTTACGGCCTGCGTGGTTTTCTCAATTGACGTCGTCCTTGCGTCTACATCAATTTTTATGACGATTTTCTCGTCTGCCATACCTTCACTACTCCATGATTTTTTAGGTCACGTGAGTGTAAAAGCTGCCGAGCTATGCAGCTCAGGGCTGCTGAGTCTTCGACTTTCGCTCTTGCTCTTCGCGGTCGTTTGCTATAACTTTAGCACAGGCAAGTCTAATGAACCAGTCAGTTTCATCGCAGTCAAGTATGCGGAGCGGGTCCGTCCCAAACAGCTCGCCAAGTCTGGCGGCTGTCATAATGTCGGGCTCGTCAACTAGTTGGTCGAAGAGCCCCTCGTAGGGTCGACAGCGTCAACCGTATCCGAGAATCCAGCAGCATCGAGAATGGCCAAAGCGGCAGCCTCGACGTGCGGGTCAACACCAAAGAATGCTCTTACGCAATCTGGGAGGGGACGGCTTGTTTCCGTCATCTCCATCATGAGCGGTGAAGCAAACGTAATCTCGTTGCCATTGTCGTCAAAGACTTCCTCGCCCTCCATCTCGATTCCAACCGTTGTATGACCGATAACCATGCAAGCAAACTTTGTTGCATCAAGGCCATTACGGGAATCTTCACCAGCCTGCTTACGCCAATTGCGCATCTGATTCTGGGTGATGTTCGGGCTAATACGAACGTGTACGCCTGGACGCTCTGGAACTTCAAGCAGAACAACTGGACGCTCGACCTTCTTGGTCACAACGTCACGCAATCGTGAAAGTGCTGTATCCGTCTTTGGTGCAGCAGATTCTTGCTTTGTCTGCTTGGCTTTTGGGGCCGGAGTTGAAGGAGTATCTTCTGTGCTGTAAAGGCTATTGTCGCTCATATAGCAAAACCTAGCACAGCCACTGCACTATTAGTGCAAGTACCGTGTCTAGGTTTTACTTAATTACGAAGTTGGTGACTCGACGTCCTGGATTGCAAATGTCATTGCAAATGTCGCAGGAGCGCCCGATGAAGAATCGCCGTCTGGCTCGGTGATTCCAACAAGTAGAGCCTTGTAGTAGACACGGTCTGTTCCAGGAACTGCCAAGTCGCAGTCAAAAACCTGAATCGTGATGTCGTACTCAGCGCGGCCAACCAACGGACGGAGACGGGCAATCTTTTCTGCAATTCCCGTACCGAGGTCGCTAGCAACTCTGTCTGAGTCGTAGTGCGCTGTCAAGGTAATGTCGCCGATTTCTGATGGGGCGCAAAGAACCGTCGGACGGAGCTTGCCACCTTCGTAAATCTTTTCGACAGAAGCCGTGATTTCGCCACCTGAAACCTGAGCGAACTTGAAGTTCGTCCACTTCGGGTGTGACTGGTTGACTGGGACTATGCTCCCAAGTACCTGCCTCTGAGAAACCTTTGTATTTGGCATGCTTTATTCCTCCGTTAGACGACTGACGCCGTAAGGTTTGACTTGATAATGTCGACTTCGATTTTGTCGCCAACACCGCTGACGCGTAGGCCAACCTTTGCCTTCACAGTGCCACCGGCAAGCTGTGAGGTTGGGTTTAGCTTGGCGTCGCAGCGGACTGTGAAACCAGAGTCGAGCTTTCTGCCGTTTGCATCGTATGCCTCGAACAAGGCACCAATGTCACGGAGAGGTGAGAGAATCGCAATCAAGCGTGACTCAACAGCGCTGAAGATTGTGTTTCTTCCATCGATGCTGCTGAAGACGAGGTCTTCGAGACTTCTCTGAGCCTCAACAACAACATGGTTAACAGTGTCTTGCTGGGTGATGAATCTGAAGTTGTCTTCGTCGGCTGACAGTGAACGTGCGCCATAGATTCGAACAGAGTTCTGAATCAAACGGATTACGTTTACGTATGCCTCGTCGAGAGCGTCGCCAGTCGTCTTGTCGATGTCCGACTTAACACCAGATACGAATCTTGCTGCTGACAAAAGACCAGCGGCTGGGACATGTGAACCAGTCTGGTTGTGAGCAACTGCACGCTTTGCTGCAACATAGCCATCCGGCGGGATGAATCTTGTTACACCATTTGTCGTTGTTGGAACCTGAACCCATGGGTAGTAGAGGGCTGCATGCTCTGCATTGTCTCCACCCTGAATATCAAGTGCTCTTGTTTCTGCATCTGAAGAGGTTGCTGTTTCTGCGACATGCAGAATTGCAATTCTGTTATTCGTATTCGCATGAGCAACAAGGTCTTCGCTCATGGTGAGGGTATGGTCTTCTGGGCAAGCAACCGCACCAGTTCCGTACGAGTCCAGGAACAAGTCGAGTGCATCTGCGTAGTCGCTCTGCGTTACTGATGAACGGTCATCATCTCCAGCCGAAAGAGCCTGTGCAGAAACTGTTGCAGGACGAGTTGTCGCGCTTGAGTTTGCAGTCGCAGTTACGTAACGTGAAGCAACTGAGCTGAGGTTGATTCTTCCAGCAGCCTGCGCAACAGTTGATACTGTGCCAGTTGTGTAAATCGTGTCTCCGGCGTAAGCAAGGGAAACCTTGAATGTGTCTGCGCTTGGATGTGTAACAGTTACGGTTACATCGCTGCTCCACGCTCCAGCGCCATTTGCATCAAGTGTCAGAACGGTTGATGCAGACTGACCACCAGTTCCAAGAAGAGCCTTGGTGCCAACTGTCGCTGCGCTACCTACAACACGTGCTACATAGCACTGTGTGCCGCCCTCTTCGAAAAATGTCTCAACGGTTGGGTGGAGGTATGCATATGACTGATACTCACCAAATGTTGCTTCGAAGTCAGCGATGCTCTCTACAAGCACTGCCTCATCTGAAGGGCCACGCTCTGCGAGGCCGACGACGAACAGCTGCGACGACTCGCGAACGGTCGTTGCTGAAGGGCCTGTTCTGACTGCTGTTGAAATGACTACACCGGGCATTGGACACTCCTGTTGCTCGTCTACGGTTTGGGTATCCCGCTATCGAGTTCAATTGTACAGATGAAAGTAGATTTTCTAATGCAACTGTTCAAAAGAACTACTGTAAACGGATTTTTTATTTAAACTCTTAAAAATCATGCCTCATCCTCAACGAATGTTGGCAAATCTTCGCCAATCGGCGTTTGACGAGCTTCGAAGTCAAACTCTGCAACTTCGCCGATGGCTTTTCTACTTACAACCTCATCAATTTGCAACGTATAGGCAACATACGACCCAGCAAGGAACCTGTCTCCCTTTAGGAGCGTCAGGTCTGAGAATTCTTCCCTCATCGTCGTCTCGTCAATCATTGCCTGAAAAGAATTCCGTGAATCATAAGCGTTCAGGCATGGTCTGTCTAGTAGCGCCGAACGAATGACGGTGGTCAGTCGGTCGCGCATTATCGTTGCCTCTTCTGCTCCGCCAGCCCTAACCCATACGTATGTTCTCATGGCATAATCAACCCTGTATAAAGGGTCCGGGCCATCGTGGCCGATTCTTTCCATTTTGCTGGTGGAGATGGCAATTGTTATGAGCGTTGGCCAGTTATCCATAGCGATTGGCTCATGGATAAAAAAATCAATCGGGTCGGGGAGTGTTATGTCGTCAACATTCCAGCCGTTTCTGTAATCAATTATTCTGAGAGGAATGTCAGATTTAAGATATTCATTGACATAGCTTTTCGCAAACTGTGGGCCGTGCATTAGGTTCATATAATTGCGTCCTCACCAAGAACGATGTATTTAGCCATCGTTACGCCAAGCTCCTTCGGGAACTCACGCGGAGTAAACACAATCTGTCTTTTCGGCATTTTTGTTGTTCCGTATTGATGGAATTTTGCATACTCCACAGAGGTGCCAAACGTTGCTGTGTCTTTAGAAATGATATTTGCAGATGAGTCGCTAAGACTTGTAAGACTTCTAAATAATCTGCCAGTTTGACGGAGCATCCCAGTTCCCGGATAATTACGCGCTTTCCATGCACCATACTGCGCATCGAGTGGTTTCCATGGTTGCCCTGTAGGTAACCCATTAGCAGCAAAGTTTGCAGCATTTGCGGTTTCTAAGTAGCCCTTTGTCCATCGGAAGACTGGGCGCATATCGCCAATTCTGTCATCCATTTTATCGAGAAGGTCTAGAACATCGTCTGCTTCAACCTCAACCTCGATTGTAATACGGCCTTGAACTCTAGCCATTATGCAACTCTTACTCTTCTATACCTTTTCAAAGCCATCAGTTCTCGGTCTGTAAATCCAGTTTCAAGCGGTGCAACGTTTCTCGTATTCAAGTCTTTGACACCAACAACATCATCATGCATGTTTTGCATTTCGCGAGTCGCAGCTCGCAGAATCATTAATTTGAACGCAGGTATATTTTCTCCATCAAGACCGGCTGTGTAGGTGACGGTAACAACATCGTTAGCCATACCGTAGAAGTAGTCAATGCCATAACGACGAACAATATAATCCTTCTCTGCTTCGAGTGTACGCAAAGTTCCGAATTGCGGTTTAACAGTTACGGTTTCAACCTCGACGACAGGAGAGTTACGGAGATAAATAGTTTGTGGTGGCTCGGAGTACGTAGTTCCCTCTATTGGGCTTGATGTTGTAAATGAATCATTTACTGGGCGGTCAACAGAGAGCAGCGTCCCCATTGGAACACCTACGTGGCCAGAATCAAGCACGTATTCTTCGGTGAATTCAGTAGGCTCCACTGGGCGACGAAGGTATGCCTCTAACTCGCTCTGCAATCCATTAAGGACAAGTTCTGCCGCATCCTGCTGACGCAGCGAAAGAGATATGTCCATGTATGTGACTAATTCTTGGACGGAAACGAGCATGACTCACCTTTGCTACAAATTTTCAGTCCAATTGTAGCACTTCAATATTTAGCGCTCTTTTATTTAAGAGCTAAACTAATTATCTTGAGCGGCGAGTTGCCTTCTTGGCAGCCTTCTTAACTGGACGAGCTTTTGCCGTCTTCTTGGCTGCCTTCTTAACCGGAGCTGCTTTTTTAGCGACCTTTTTCACTGGTCTTGCCTTCTTTGCAACTTTCTTAGCTGCCTTCTTTGCTGGTCTTGCTTTCTTTGCGGCTTTAGCTGCTTTCTTGGCTGCCTTCTTAGCAGCGGCCTTACGGACTCTGTTCGCCTGACGCATCAAGTCGCGTTCACGGACATCGCTTCTAACGCGAGCTGCTCTATTGTTGGTATTTGCTCTACGTCGCGCATTTGCAGCAAGTTGCTGTGCAAGTCTTCTATTCCCAAAGTTCTCGGTAATCTGCTGACCAATACGAGCCAACTCGCGTGCGCCACGCTGTGATGGCCGACCACCTCTGGCCCGTGCTCGCAAATCTCTTTCACGACGAAGCAATGCTTCTGCTTGCTCTGAGCGTCCTGGTCCAAAAATCGGTTGCGGCATAGTGATTAGTCCTTAGTTACCGTGAATACAGATAAGGTTTATTGTAGCACCATCACCTATCGCCGTTTGGCGGTCTCTCTATAGATGGACCATTGTCCACGGTTCCTGCGGGGGCCTCGATTGGAACCCATGCTCGAGAATATGTATGTTCTGATATTTTTCGAGTTTTAATAATAGAACCATCAAGCATGAGTTCGAGTTCATCTGTCTTCATGCAAAGAAGTGAATCAAACTGAGACTTTCCGTACTTCCCGGATTGCTTAAGTTTTCTTACAACCTTTGATACATCCTTAGCCACAAGAAAGCCGCGACCTCGATTTAAACGCAAGTGAAGCATCATCGCTTCAAGCTGAGTGATGTCGTGCTCGATTACCGGAATCTTACCTTTTACTTTTTCCATAATTCTCGAAACGTTCGTTGCAAGTTTGAAGCGCTCGCTGCCATCAATTATTTCGCCAGTACTTTTAAGAACATGAATTGGCTCAATGAATCCAAATTCAAGAAGCGATGAGGAAATAACTAGCAGGTCTGGTCTCAGCGTGTGCGTACATTTCCAATCTGGAACCTTAAGAGTGGAAGCATCCACGTATTTAATATTCAACATTGTTCAATACCTCCTCGGTATTCTCTATAACTCGAACTGCATGTGCTTTAGTCTTCGGTCCAACTGGTGTTGGAGAGTTGTAGTCAATTTCATTTAGCAGCAATGTTCTCATCAGCCAACTGATTGGATATCCATATGGGTCTTGATTGTGCTTTTGTCTGAATTTTGCCACGAATGCTTTTGCTTCACGCTTCCTGTCTTCGCCGAGCATGAAATCTTCGATAAGCGACAATGCTCCAGAAAATCCATCTTTTGAATAATTTGTGATTAGTTTTTCTATATTGAAATCCGGCCACCATCTTCTTTGCGCATCTATATGCGGAAAACAAGTAACAAGTCTGTCGTAGAAATCTGGTTCAGTTTGCACAACATCACCTATCCTGCGTATGGCTACGGCGTGAAGAGGTATCCCGACTCTAGTGTTGCTGCCGGTAAGTGCGGCAAGGTCGTAATACTCGCAGTATGGATAGCCGTGCTCTTCAGCAATAAACTTGAATACGTCATCGGTGTTCCAGTCGTAGATTATTTTTGCAAGCTTTAGTGGTATTCCGCTCTTCAGCCGATATGGCGTAACAATGTAATTTTCGTGGAGTTTCTGCACAACCGAGCGATACCTGACCATTGACTCGCTTGCTCTTACCCCAGTAATGAAAGCAGTGTTTCCCTTCTTGCCTTGCATCGTGTAGAAGTCTGTTTGCTCCGGAAGTGACCTGGAATGGTCGAGACCAAAGTGGTGCGCATTGATTGCCCACGATGGCATGTCACGCACCCACCTACCTTCTTCACCCCTAATTTTTCCCCAGAGAATAATGTGCTCGCGCTTGCCAAGAACCCACACCTCAGCAAGGTATGGAAGGCAATACCACTCCATATCAACCCAGTCATAGTTGCGAACTTTCTCAACATATTCAATGGTTTTGGGGCTAACCATTTCTTCATCTCTAAAAATTACTTTTACTGGACCGAGTCCTCTTTCTTCATGAACCTCTTTTGCAAGAAGGAGAACTGCAGTTGAGTCTTTTCCGCCAGAGAACTGTACGCATACGGTGTCAAATTGGTCGTAAATGTGTCTAATGCGTTGACGTGCAGCATCAACACACGACATCTCCAAGAACATTCTTTGACGTGTCATGGCATGTGTGAGTCAATAAAGTTGATTAACTTTTCTGCAGTTGTTGAACCATCAATGCCAGGGTCGGCTCGTAACCATTTTATGAATTTGTACCAAACTGCTTGTTGGTCAGCATCATCAAAAACAATTACGAACTGAACTGCCGCTTTTGGCGCGGCACCAGGAACAGCAATTGTCGAACCACGCGTAGCAATATCGTTTTGGTCAATATCGGTTGGAGCAACAATTCTGTTCTCGCCGTCTTTGTCTGTTTTGACCATTGTTTGGAGAGAAGAGATTGCTTGCTCGTACTCGCGTTTTGATTGCGCAAGCTCTTCAGATTCTTCGAAGTCTTCGTCTGAGAACGTATCGTTTTCATCTACTATTACTGCACTTTCGATTGCAGCTATTTCAAATTCATCCCAGCCAAGGTCCTCTAATAGTTCGGGATAGAAGTCGCTTATGTCAAGAAGCATTTCGGACAACAGCTCTGGTTCCGTATAGCCAAGCTCCATGGTTCTGTTATCTGCGAGAGCAAATGCGATTGCACGCTTATCGTCTGCATCAAGATAAACAACAGCAATCTTGTCCCAACCGAGTGCTCGTGCTGCTTCAAGCTGGTGGTTGCCAGCTATTACGGTTGCAGTACCATCGTCATTTTTTCTTGCCACGATTGGCTTAACTTGGCCGAACTCTGCATACGAAGACATAATTGCATCGACGTTCCCAACTCGTGGGTTGCCATCAAGTGGAGAGAGTGAATCAATATCAACGGCCATTGGCTTTAGAGATGGATGAATGTTGTTCATACCTGCACCCTGACGTTTGCATTGAGTGTTCTCATTGCATCGATTGATGTACGTAATGATAAAAGTGATTCACGTTTTGTCTTGACGAGCGCCTCTGCAATTTTGTAGTCAAAAGCCATTTGGTCAAGCTTGTAGTCAGCCCAAGCCTCACGTTCTTTGATTGAGCCTTTTGCCGACAGGTACTCCTTTGCCCAGTTGGATTTGTAGTCGGCTTCTTTTTTTGCTGCATCAACAGCAAGCACTTCAAATTTTTCCGTCTCTGTCTCAAGCGCGTCAATCAGGCGAAGCAGCTCTTGTTCAATTTCAACTTGACTAATAGGGTTATTTCTCATAAATCTCCATACGCTGCCTTGTAGATGTCCAGCCCACTCCAATCTACTTTGTCCAGCGCTGAAACGTGTGTCGACGGCCAATCGAATCTTGCTCTACCGACCTTGTAAAGAACCATCTCTTCCATCACCCATGCATCACACTTGTCATCGGCCCCAGGGTTTTGCCATACCATGCCGGTTTTTGCAGATATTGAAGAAATAACTTCATTTTTAGAAGCGTTTCCTTTTCCTGTTGCGAATTTGGCGCGGCAAGTAGGAGGGATGACAATAAACCCAATTCCGCTCTCCCACAACAAAAGACGAATCACTCCACCGAGTTCACCAATTGAATGAGCCTGCGAATTCCTGGATGAAAAAGAATACCCCTCAAGTACGACAATATCTATCGAGTGCTGATTAATCAGCTTTTCTACTTCGTTCTTTACATATGAAAGACGATATGGACCGGTTCCGTTGCAGGAAATAATTCCAGTTTCACCATTATGTGAATACCCGGTTGACGTTAGCGATAGGTCTAATGCAAGGATGTTCACTTTGCGAATACTAATCGAAAAAAGCAAAGACCCGCCGAACATCTAGCCGGTCCGGCGGGTGCTACTAAGGCTGGTGGCGCAAGTTCATGCCGTCGTTTTGCCGTAGCTTTCGCTACTAGACCTTTGACCACCTGCCTTTCTTCCACTAAGGGTAGATATGGGCTAGATGGAAAAATCGTAACATTAAAAATAAATACTGATTAGTAAACTAATGAAAAATTAATTGTGGTGATTTTGTACATGCAAGAACCGGGTGCTGCACGTTGCCCCACACCCGGCCCTCGCACCTATAACGGTCCTAAGGATTATTAGAGTACAGCTAAAATAAATACTGAAAGTGTCAAATAAAAAATATTAAAGTTATTTTTTCCAACTTTGTTTAGCTAAATCTAAATCAAAAGCTAACTGAGGATTATTTCCAATTCTTGTATGACATGGACGACATACGGCTAGAACATTTTCATCATCAAGAATCGAGCCGCCTTGTGAACGCCTAACTAGTTCGTGAACATCAACGCTTCGTCTTTTTATGAACGTTGCTTTTCCGTCGTGCTTGGCAAATACAACACATGCCTCGCAATATGGTCGCTCGGAAAGTATCCGCTTAACAAATGGACGACGCTTCTCATAAAGCGCTTCCATCTTTTTGCTTCTTTTTTTGGGCGGAGCGCCACGTTTAAGAGGAGTTTTTTGCTTGGGTGGCTTGCTTCTCTTTATTGGTTTTTTACGCTCCATTACTACAGGTTATCAACATCGACTTTGTCGAATTCCCACCTACCGTCAAGCGTGGCCCAAAGTGCCCTATCTATTGCCGTTTCTTCGAGGTCATAGTCTCTCAGCATTGTTCTGTGCTCAGCTATCGCCCGCTTTAAAAACTCAACTTCTTCCCAGCCGTCATTGATTACCGTTTCACCGCTCTCAATCATTAATTGGACTTCGTCAAGTCTCTTATCAACATGAAATTTAAAACGGGTAATTTTACGAATTTTGTCCTGGTACGCATTAAGCGACTCACGTAAAAGCCTGCTACCACGCTGGCCCATTGCAGAGTAGCGAGTCTTATCCGCCTCACTATCCATCCGCAGGTCTTCAATCTGTTGCTGCAGATTTTCAGAAAGAATAACTAGGGCGTCACGCCAACGCTCCCAGTTTTCTTTTTGCATCAACAACTTCTTGTGAAGTGGTGTGAGTTTGTTTTTTACTTCCTCTGCCACGTAGTAGGCAAAAGTATCGTCATTTATGATGCTCATCTACTTGCTCCATGCAGGACATATTGTTTTGTAACTACAGAAATTACAGAGGTATGAAGTCCGTGCTTCAAACACTCCGGTTTTGCAACAGTTATCAACTTCTTGTTTGGTTTCCTGTACGTACTCTGTTGTTTTGTTTATATCAGAAGTTGTAATGCGCTTTTCTAGCCGAACGCCGTCTTTCAGGTAGAGAAGTTCTACCTTGTCGACATCGCCAATCCCAAGATTTGACAGCAAGATTGCATACAACAGCAACTGGGTAAATTTTTCATCAACATACGAGCCTTTTGGTGTTTTGCCAGTCTTGTAGTCCGAAACCGTAAGCAGCAAAGAGTCGGTACTTGGCCCGTATCGGTCTATGAACCCACGGAGTCGAACTCCACCAATTTCTCCGTTTAGCTCAAATTCGAGTCCAGTTGGTTGAACTGTTTTTGGGTCTTCGATAAGCCAAAGATTCTCAATGCAAAACCATGCGCTCCAGCGAAAGTCTTTGATTTCCTTCTCTGTTCGTAAAACTCGATGCGCCTCATCGGACCATTTGCTGTCCCACATATCTTTGGCGATAAGACGAGCCGATTCGATGATGCGCATTTCCGGTGGAAGTTTGTACATCTCCTCCAAGACATCGTGCACAAAATTCCCCAACACAGCCCAATGGTTGGATGGGTCTGGAATTAGGTCAATTTTATTGAACTTGAATCTCTGTGGACACTGATTAAAAGTGCTCAACGATGATGGAGACAAGTACTCAGGTGGAGAAATGTCACTTTTCATCAAGAACGACGTATTCGCCACCAAGTGCCAAGCGTGTTGCTTCAGCAATCAACTTATCGATATCCACCTCGGACACGGTTTCGCGCTTGGGCTTAGGCTTGTTATTGCTGTATGTCGCCCAGTACTCGTTGAGTTTGTCCTTGTTCTCCTGGGACAAAGACTTTGCAATTGATGCAAACGAATCCCACTTTGCAGAGATTTCTGGAGAAACACTTGCCTGCATTGCCTTCACCTCTGCCTCTGATTCGATGACCTGTTCGATTTCCATCGCGTCTTCACTGCGAGCGAGATAGAGGCCAACACCAAACGTTTGTGCGGCTTTCTTGAGTGCATCTGAAATTGCACCCTTAAATTCATCGCCAAGGTCAAGAATTACTCCCTGCTTATTGCGCTTGATTTTTTGACCACCGAATCCGTCACGCGAAATAACAGAAAAGGCGTCATTATCTGTGTACCAGTCAATACGCACGTGGGCAACGACATAATCAGGGTCGATTGCATCTCGCTCGCACTTGACAATGTGAAGCGACCACTTATCAACACCAAGCGCCTTGTTTAGACGATTGATGACCTCACTGACTGGGATGTATTTGAGTGTGGTGCCACTTTTTGTTACTGTCCGCTCCATCTCTTCAGGAAATACTTCCGAGAGAATTTGGTAGATGTTATTAGTAGTCATCAGGATTCCTTCCTCACGATGATGCTTGTTTTTAGATTTCCTGTTTCGCAGTAGTTATCGGCGTTGATTCCGATATTGGACAACTCCTTCACCCTCCAGTACGAAGGTTGGACGTAATCCAAAATCTGAATAGCAACTTCCTCTGGAGTTTTTATCACTTCGCCAGTGTCCATGTCAACTGCCATGCGAGACAGTTTCGAAGCAACTGCGCTGGCAAGGTCCTTGTGTTGCCAGGCACGACGCTCATATGAGCTTTTCTTCTCAATAAGCCCTTTGCCTTCAATTTTTACTTCTCTGTTGTTTTCAATCATGTTCCCAACGGCAGACGCAAAATCGTCATAAATCATCGACATTTCGCGCTTGGCCATGTTGAGCTCAAAAAGAACAGAGCATGCATCCTTCGAATCCGGGTTCGTAGCGATGAACGATTCAAGTTCTTTCGAGAGGTTGAGCAGGTAGAGACGAACTTCGTCAATTTTTTCAGGTGTCATTAATATTCCTTGAATAGCAGTGATATTGCTAGATGACTATAGCGACTCTTCCTCTTTGTGGCAACCCGAGACCAGTTAAATGCGTAAATGCACCTACGGCAGAGTCGACTTGGTCGTCGTGGTCGCAGGCCTCTGGAAATGAGGAAAATTCGTCCAACCAGTCAGAAAGCCACGCGGCCCGCACTACACGCACATTCCCATTGGCCACGGCGGCCGAAAACGGACGAGCTCTGGTCACCTTGTCGCCAGTGGTGCGAATCGCCTCAAAGTCATATCCCGGAACGACATATCGGGCATATTGGTCCATGAGGGCTTTCCCTGAGGAGCCAGGTTCCTGTTCCATTCGGATAGCCACTCCGTGCCCGTCCTCATAGGCGGTTCTGGAAATGAGTTCTTCTACCTTTTCGCCCCTTAATCTGGCCCTTTTTACGTCTAGGACATATGCGATTCCTTGGTCAAAAAGCATCAAGGTTCCTACCGTGTAGTCAGGATTTGGGTTCGAGTGGGATGGCTCTGTGGCTGCAAGGTCCCAGAACCTGACTGCTCTAGCAGTGGAGGAAATTGCAGGTATTTCCGCAGAATCTATAATAACCATAGACGTTCTATCAAACAGGGTTCCGAGCGTGGTGCTCCACCAGTCTCCTTCTTCTAGCCTGCGCCGCTCGATTGGGTCTAGGGCTTGAAGCGCCTGTCGGTAGGATTCTGCATCGATTCCCGGGTTATCTGTCAATTTCGACGGAACAAAAATACGACCTTCTTTTTTTCCTTCGACAATAAATCGCTGTCTGACCCAGTTGGGTGCTGGGTTTGATGCGGCGCGCATTCTCAACGGAACCTGAGATAGCGGTCCGCTAGCAGGGCGGCGCAAACGGGAGAATAGATATCTGTAATCAGATTCTCGAATTTCTGTGACCTCGTCCATTCCTACGAACTGAAATTCCGAACCTTTATAACGAAGGTAGTCACCAGTGTTATTTAGGTATCCGAATGAGATTCTTGCGCCCGAGGGGAATGTGGCCATAAAGCTGTTGTTATTCCAGTGGACGTCGTCGTAGTTGGATATCCACGATTTAAAACGGTCCATCAGCGCTCCAGGAAGCGACAAGTCTGCGAAAGTTCGACGGAAAAGAATTGCTGAGTAGTTAGGAATATCCACATATTGCATAGCCGACATAAGCAATGCAGACGACTTCCCACCACCAGCAGCTCCACCAAAAAGGGCCTCGATGGAATTTGTTCTTAGAAAAACTTTCTGATTTATTGACGGTTCTTCTGGACAAAAGTCAGGCATCTTTGGCTGAAGGTATTCGTAAACTTCGTTCCAGTTTTTAGTCATACAATTTCAGGCCTCTTAATCTAGTTAAGCACGTTTATGCGCTACTGTAGGAGATATGCCGAAATTCTCGTTGTGGTTGACAAAAACCCGTATGAAACTAAAGGCCGCAGCAAAACGCTCAACCTTCGCTAACTTGTTCATGATTTCGTTTATACTGTTTACCAGTATTGGTGCGGCTCTCATATTTCTACCTGCCGGACTAATAGTGGCAGGTATTGCATGTGGTCTATTCGGCTTTCTATTGGGTCTTGAGTAAATATGGCGTGGAATTCATCGAGTAATAAATCTCTCAATAACGCTCAGGCCAAGGCGCTTGGACCTGGCGCGCCAGTCGCACAGAATCCTGGATTTGCGGGCAAGCCGTACAGAGACTCTTGGGATGTTGAGCGCGCCTACAGAGAAGGAATGCAGAAAGTCACCTGGGTGGCTAGATGTATTGATGCAATTGCCGGGAACCAAGCACGGCTTCCAATTATCTTGCGAAAAGATAATTCTCCTGATGGCGAAATCCTTACAGGCAACAAAGCAAAAAACTATTCACTGCTTGAGGTTCTGAATACAAAAGCCAACGAAGGTGAAAACGCTTTTATATTTCGTTACAGAATGTCTGCGCAGTTGCTTCTCGGCACACGTGGTGTGTTCATTGAAAAAGTTCGTGGCCGTGATGGCAGCATAATTGGACTCAACCTTCTTCCGCCTCAATCAACTGCGCCAATTCCAGACCCAAAGAAGTTTGTGTCTGGGTATGAAGTACAAATGCCATATGGCCAGAAAATAATAATGAAGCCTGAAGATGTTTGTTGGATTCGTCGGCCACACCCACTTGACCCATATTTGTCACTGACCCCTCTTGAGTCAGCAGGAATCGCTATTGAAATTGAGAACCTTGCCAAGCTGTATAACAGAAACTATTTGATGAACGACGGAAGGCCTGGTGGTCTTCTAGTTTTGCGTGGCGAAATCGATGATGATGACAAAGACGAATTGCGCAATAGATTCAGGGGCAATATTGGAAAAGCAGGACAAACAACGGTCATTTCAGCTGACGACGGTGTTGATTACGTAGATACATCAGCATCGCCACGCGACGTCGCATACTCGCAAATGCGCCAGATTACAAAAGAAGAAATTCTTGCTTCTTTCGGTGTTCCAGAATCAGTCATCGGAAATGCAGCAGGCAGAACATTTAGTAATGCCAGTGAAGAAATAAGAGTGTTCTGGATGGAAACAATGCTTCCACACCTTGAGCCTCTTGCTCGCGCGCTCGATGAACTGGACGATACTTACTATGTTGACTTCGACACGAGTGAAGTTCCAATCCTTCAGCTCTACAAGCAGGAGCGTGAGCGGTACCTAATGCAGGAGCTCCAGGCTGGCCTAATTAGCAACAACGAATACCGAATCGGTTCTGGACGAAAAGAAGTTGAAGCAGACCTTGCAGACTCTTTGTTGATGAATCCAAATCTTATTCCGATTGCTAATACTAAAAAGAAGATGGAAGATAAGCCATCTGTCGATATTCCTGGCGGCGCTCCAGGTATGCCGCCGATGCCCGGTCAGGCTCCAATGCCAGGTATGCCGCCGACTCCAGGTGTTCCCCTTCCGGGGGAACCACCTCTTGACCCGAACACAATGCAGGGTGCAATGGCTGAAGTCGCAGCAGGCGCTCCACCGGCAGAAGCCGCACCAACCGATGAGCAGTTGGCACAAAGCACGATTCCGCCAGAAGCAATGCCAGCAATAGCAACTACAGCAGCGCCAATCCCAGGCGGAGCAACTACGGCTGAGTCATCAGAGATGCAGTACAAGCAAGCTCTTTTAGAGAAGCGTTCGCAAGAACTTAACCGCTGGACAGAAATTCTTGACAGAAGTATCGAGCGAGTCCTAGAGCGTCAGCAACGTGTTGTGCTTGAGAAGTCAAGCGGAGCAAAGGCACGTAAAGCCCTTTTTGCTGGGACGCTTGAAATAGGCTCAATACTTGACACCGAAGTCTGGGACAGGCAGATGGATGAAGATATTCGCCCAGTTATATCTTCAATAATCCAGGATTCGTTTAAATCTAGAGAAGACAATTACTCAGTCAAAACAATAAACGCAGAGCGAAAGATTAACCAATCGGACCTTGAGGTTCAGGTTGAGTCCCAAATGCAGAGAATAAAAGGCATTACTGCGGAAAACTTTGATGCAATGTCAAATATGATGATGAATTCTTTTGGCGTAGCGGGCGAGGAAGAGCGTGCGTCTGTATTCAGGTCTGGTGTTAATAACTTGTATGCAAACCTTATGGCAAAGAAACGGCTTGAGGTTGCACATGATGAGTCTCGTCGAGCATGGAAGTTCGGCGAATATCTGTAATTTGTAGTACAGATTTAAGTAATATAGTTTACTGAAACTATTTTGCTTTTGATATTGATAGTTGCATCGTATTGATTTGATAGTCGTTTAATATCTTATGACGACTAAGGAGTCTCATGTCTGCATCAAATTTTGGCAACATTCAATACAAAGCATCTAACGGCCAAATCAACCTAGATGAGGCACAGGGCATTGTCGAATGTTTCGTTGCCGGGATTGGAAACAAGGACTCTGTAGGCGATATCTGCGCTACTGGTGCCTTTGCAAAGAGTCTTCAGCGACGCAAGCCGAGAGTTGTGTGGGGTCACAACTGGAATGACCCGATTGGCAAAGTTCTTGAAATATATGAAGTTCCAGTAAACGACCCGCGTCTTCCGATGAAGATGAAGATGGCTGGTATCGGCGGCCTTTATGCAAAGGTCCAATTCAACCTTCAATCAGAA
>JACCDW011288881.1_pt1 | contig 33441 bp, 37 predicted proteins | sample 7449781 | NCBI WGS metagenome assembly JACCDW01 (sample SAMN15323449, study PRJNA562643) | freshwater metagenome | isolation source: river surface water | place: USA:Blue River Watershed | collected 2017-08-18
CCTATCCGCTATACACCAATAGAGGCGATTTAAAGTTTCAACGGTGTACAAGCTCATAGAACAACATGTAGGCATCCCTGTTCTTTTTAACAATTGTTGAAATATCATCAATGTGTGTTATTCCGATGTCATCATACGTGTACCAACTTCCATCTGGGTTCTTTGCTACAGCATAGTAATGCCCGCCATCGAGTGATCCGATATGGTTTCCTATCGAGCTAAGGCTGTATGCCCCTTCCAGCCCGACAAATCGGATGTTCAAGGGTATATCAATCGCATCTAGCAATTTCCTAGTGTTGCCATTCTCCATGGTTTCGAACCTTTTAAAACATACAACCAGCACCATCGGATACATACATATGCTCGTATTCTTTGTACCGTCGGAGCGTGTGTTACAGAAATCACACGATCTTTCTTGGATGTGTTCTGTTTGAAACATGGTATTGAACATCTTTTCTATGTCGCCGGTATTTGAATGTACATCAAGGCTTAGGCTGGAGAATGGCTCGTACATGTTAGCCGTTCCATTGCACGTGCTGCATTGTATCCTGGTGATTGTCCATCCTTGTAGCATCTTTAGCCAGGAAGACATACACTTTTGGTTATGGCTATTCCATGCCTTTACAAAACCTTCTACATCATTACCGCCTTGTACTAGCGGACAAACCTCATTGGTACCAATATCGCTATTAATCTTGTCTACAAGGAGCATCCATAGTTCTGACATGTCCATCTGTTCCCCATACCTTATGTTATTGCCGAGACGCATGAAAAGGGTTTTTACAAACCGTATAGGTGAGAGAGACGTGTTATCTATCCACATCTCACGGGTGATCCTAGCAAGTTCGACAGAAAGGGAAATACGTCCTTGTGTTTCAAGGCTCTCCTTGTGCGGTTCGTTAGATAGCAACCAGTTCCTCATATAGGTACAATGCCCTATACACTGGATAAGAGTGTTGATTGAGCACGTGTTTCCCAAATTCTGTAGGCCTTGTAACATTTTCAATATCAAACAAAAACAAAACTTATATAGTTTCTTCTTATCTATGCTTTATGCTGTTTTCTGCTCTTCTGTGAGTAGATAGGATACTACAACCTGTGCCTTCTTCTTGCCAATCATTGGGATATCGGTAAGAAGTTTAACCCTACTTTCGTAATCTGTGCTGCCTGAGAGTGCAGATAGAAGCGCGTACATGGTTGGGTATTTCTTGACGATCTCTGTAGCGGTTGTAACCGATATGTTAGGGATCTGGCACAGCTGCATAATGTAGCAGTTGTATGGTGTAACATTGTCTATCTTCTTTACCTTTACACTATGGAGATAGCTGCTAGTATTAGTATTTGTACCTTCATCCGGATGACCCTGTTCTGTGCCGCCAAAAATCTTTTCAGGATTGGCAAGGGATTTTAACGTAATCGTCCAAATCCATGCGGCGGTTTCCTGTGTGTTATGAACAGGGAGAACGTGGATGCCATCTCGAAGCATGGTGTATACCATCATCCCGCTAAGCACGGATGGTTTCAGACCGTGTATAGGAAAATCGCTTGAAAGCAGACTATGCTGTGTTGGAACCCCTTCTAGTACATAGATGATGTGCCTAGGCTTTGTGCCACTAGCCAATAGCCGCATCTTCTGTTCCTTGTACCTGTTGTCCTTGATGGATGCGGCTAGATCCGTACACGTCTTCCTTTCAATCATAATGGTTTGATTACCACTAATGATGTGAACATCGCCAATATCAAGAGGTTCTATACAGATTGTAATGTCTGCCTGTTTTGTAGTATCTGTATTGTGGTGGTAGGTTTGTAGAAGGGCCTGTAGAGCAGGCTCTCTTGTGTCGATCTTGATTTCAATTCCCATGTTGTATGATGCCATATACATATACTGCGATAGAGTTTATATCATTTTTTGTATTGTATTATTTTTACGTCATCATAGTAGGGTTAACATATGGAAAGGAAACAAATCACAGAAGTAAATCCCCCTGCATGGGTTCCATCCAACAGGGTTGGGCTGCTTCCATGGACTTACAAGACTTTTAATAGAACAAAATACGGTGAGGATGATCCTGCTGCCGTTGTAGAGTGTGTAGGCACCCCTGAAAATCAGGAGTGTGAGATAGCACCTAAACGCCAGCGGTTCTTTCCGCACCAGCGCATTGTAAGGGATATTGTCCAGCTTGATAGCCCATATCGCGGCCTCCTGCTTTTTCATTCTTTAGGTACTGGCAAGAGTGCTACCTCGATTGCTTCAGCCGAGGGATTTACGGCACGTCACCGGAAGATACACATCATGGTACCCGCAGCCCTAGAGGCCAACTATCGTGAGGAGATAAAAAAATATGCTGGTGTAGGCAAGGGTTTCCGTGGCAGCTGGGTGGAGGTAAAGATCGACCCCGCATCTGAGGAGGATAGGGATGCATACAAGGTATTACAAAAGATACACCGTATTAATGCCGATTATTTCAAGACAGCATCAGGAAAGGCATGGGTTCCATTTGTTCCAGATGATTTCCCAAAGGGAAAGATCGTTCGCGAAATGGCATACAAGGAGATGACTGCTACCGATCGCAAAAAGGTAGACAAGTCGATTGATAAGATTATAGACAGCCGTTACATCTTCACAAACTACAACGGTCTTACACTCGAGAAGGTTAGCGCTATGTCTTCTAAGGATTTCGATAACAGCCTTGTAATCATAGACGAGGCACACAACTTTATACGCCTAATTGCTAACAACAGCGTGATAGCACGCAAGCTCTACAAGTATCTTACAGAGGCAAGGGACATGAAGATCATCCTTCTTTCGGGTACGCCTATCATCAACCATCCCTACGAGCTAGGCCTTATGCTAAACCTGGTAAGGGGCACCATTGTTACACACGAGCTGAGCATACTAAAGGGTTCAAAACACCCTGTGATAGAGGATATACAGTCTGTTCTTAGGAAGAGCGATGTGTGGAAGCACATAGACACGTTTACCATATCACCCGACAGCTCGACTATCCAGGTGTCCCTGTTGGCACCACCATACATAAGAGCAAGCAAGGATGGTGCCGCTATGCTGCAGCGTGCCCTGCCATCATCCCTAAAGTACACGGACAGTACAAAGATAATTGACCGTATTCGTGAGGTGCTTGCCCCAGGGATAAAGATTGGCAAGCGTGCCAAGGAGGTATACTCGGCCGCCTTCCCACCCAAAAAGGATGATTTTGACAACCTCTTCCTGGACACAACAGATCCCAAAAATCCTACGGTTCGCAATGCGGATCTGTTCATGCGCCGATCAATGGGCCTTGTTTCATATCTAAGAACAGCAGGCGAGGAGCTCTTCCCGCGTGTGTCTGCCCGTGCCATAAAGAACATACCTCTAACAGATTATGGTTTCCTACACTATGCAGAGGTGCGCGACAAGGAGATCAAGATGGATGAGAAGCGCCAGAAGCGCATGCTAGCTCGTGGTGGTGCTACCAACATCATGGACCAGGGCGATCCTATCGTGTACAGGGCATTCAGCCGTATGGCTTGTAACTTTACCTTCCCAAAGTCTATCAAGCGCGTGTTCCCAGGCGATATCAAGAAGGTCTTGAAGCGCGAGATAGCTGCTACAGATGATATCGACATAGAGGAGCAGGTAGAAGAAGAGGGCGGCAAGGTTGACATCTCGGCAAAGGCAAAGAAGGATTACGAAACACACAAGAAGGAGGTGATGGATCGTCTCCTAGAGGAGGCACCGCGCTATCTTTCTATGAAGGGTCTTAGCGAGAGGTACAGCTCTAAGATGGCAGCTATCATAAAGGACATCAACAGTAGCCCAGGAAAGACACTAGTATACAGCCAGTTCCGCGAGATAGAGGGTCTTGGTGTGCTCCGTTCCTGTCTTCTATCACAGGAGTGGGTAGAGATCGATATCGAGCGCCATGGAAACGATTACTCTATCAAGGATGCGGAAACCGTATTATCGCCTGTTTACAAGGGCAAGAGATTTGTAGTATTCTCAGATGATCGTGTGAAGACAGCAGTGCTCCTAAACATATTTAATGGTAAGCAAGATCTTCTACCTCCCATGATACAGGAGCAGCTGAAGGGTCTTCCTTACAAGAACCTCTATGGCGAGATAGCAAGCCTTATGATGATTACAGCGGCTGCTACGGAGGGTATATCGTTACGCTGTGTGAGACGTGTGCTGATTATGGAGCCGTTCTGGAACATGGTGCGCATGGACCAGGTAATTGGCCGTGCCGTGCGTGCAGGTAGTCATTTGGATCTTCCCTACGAGGATCGTACCGTTGATGTGTTCGTATATGCTGCCTCGCTTACAGATGAACAGCTAAAGAATGATTTTACTCTTAAAACAAAGGATGATGGTCTTTCATCAGACGAGAGCATTATGGCGATTGCGGAACGAAAGAACCGTATTATAGAGCAATTCCTAAACATGATCAAATCCTCCGCCATAGATTGCTCTATCCATGCTAGAAAGAACAGACCGCTCTCGAGCGGTTTCCGGTGCTATTCATTCCCTATCAACATGGACAATGATGCATTCGCATACATACCCGATATAAAGGAGGATGAGGCACCGAGATCTATGCGTAACATGCGTGATAGAACGGTACAAGGAAAGGCCGTTATAGTAAAAAACAGGAAGTATGTGGTATTTGGTAACCCTCCAAGGCTATATGATTACGAGGCATATACCAATGCGGGTGTGCTTGTTCCTGCCTAAATCTAGGCATTTTTAAGTTTTTCGTTTTTCTGTTGGATATCTTTGATGATCTTGTAAAAGTATTCGACCATGCTCTCCCATCGGTAGTTTGTAAGGATCTCGGTGCGTCCCTTGCTGCCGTGTTTGAGCACAAGTGCCGGGTTGTTGTAGTACCTCCACATGGCATCTGCATAGTCCTTAACATCTCCAATCTCTGCAACGCCGCCAATACCATCACGGTTCTTATCAACATGATAGGACCACTTGGCCTCAACCGTGATAGAATTCCCGCTATTGAGGAACTCGCGCATGCCGCCGATGTTTGGGGCAACCTGCGGACATCCAACAGCAAGGTGCTCGAACTGGCACAGACCAAAGCCTTCCCCCTCGCACGTGTTCAGTCCGATATCACACGCGTTGTATAGGATGTTGATGTCGCGATCGCTCATCTGCTGTGGCTTAGACATAAAGACAAGGTACTTGCGAGCCTCTTGTACATCTACCCCGTGTTTGCGTATCTCGAAATCGTAGACGTCCAGCATATCCCAGTAACCCTCCGGCATAGTGCCAATCATAAGCCGCAGGGGGCGTACCTTCTTGTCAGGTTTGTCCCCCTTCTTTAGCAGATCCTGATGCCTCTTTACAAGATCAGCGAATGCCATTAGTGTATGGTCCCACCTCTTGCGCGGCTGGTTCCTGTTTAGGTTGAGGATGACAAAGGCGTCCTCGGGCAGGCTGTAGTATGCCCTTGCTATGCTCTTAGGGATTGGATAGTATGTCTCGCTATCAAACCCATGAGGGAAGAAGTACATTGGTATCTCCTTCTTTACACCTAGCTTGCGTGCCATCTCTCTCCAATAGGGGGTAAAGGCTATCACAAGATCAAAATACTGGTTGATTAGTTCGATGTATTGCCACCTCTGGTAAGGGTAGACCTGGTCCATATAGCTAATCAGGAGGAACTTCTTCCGTTCCTCTTCGCTAAACTCCTGTATAATGGTTGATGCTAGCGCTGATGTAATCACGGAATCGTTAAAGATGATAACAATATCCTGTGGATGGCTGCGCAGGTACGTGCCAATCTCTTTCTCTCCAAAACCGTTTCGCCTAGGCTCTTCTGTTGCCATGGCATCGTGTAGGATAACATCCTTTGGTATATCATTGCGCTGATCAGACCCTTGCGTTTGCTGATAGTTTTGGAAACCGTAGATAGTAAGACGTATGTCCTTCTTTAGTCCTAGGTACTTCGATATATAGTACACAACCCGGCTGTATCCATTCGATTGACCAATCGGATAGGTACCACAGAACATAACACGCAGCCTGCTGTCATCTTGATTGGTAAAAGAGGTTTCGTTATTTGTTTTTATGTTTATGCTTGTATTGTTAGATATGGTCTCGTGGGAGCTTACCCTGAGCGATGTTAGCTTCTGATTTACCCCTTCATTTCTAAAAATGGTAGCATTGTTCTGGTCATCACCAAAATTCTCGGTTCTAGCAAATATTCCAAGCATATTGTTGTATTTTACAGCTATCTAATGCTTAAGTTCTAGGCGATAGCCTGTCCATAGTGAACAAGCGCGTTCCGTGCCGCCATGTTCTCTGCATCCTTTTTGGATTCCCCCGTTGCCTTTGCCAGAACCATTCCAGATTTGTTTTTAACGCAGTATTCAAATGTCTTCTTGTTGTTGCGAACCGTAACACCAATCTCGCAAAACCTAGGAGCATCCTGGAAGCCGTGTTGCATAAATCGTACCAGCATATCCTTGTAATTTGTCTTAGATTGGATAAGCTCTGCAAAATCAAGATTGGTTTCTAGGATATGGATAATCCATTGTTCTGCAACATAGTAACCTGCGCCGGTAAGGGGTCCTTCTGTTAGTGTAATGGTTTTAGGAAGTAATACATCGTCTGATGCCTGTTGGAAGTCCATATAGATAGCGCCAATAAATGCCTCGAATATGTCTTCCATAATCTTGTAGTTTGTCCTACCGGATCCATCCTCTATCTGTTTTGACATGATAGCAAACCGAGGGAACCCAACAATACCTGCGAGATGTCCCAGCATCTTGCCATTTACGATCTTGGTGCGTAGTTTTGATAGGAAGCCCTCATTCTGGTCAGGATAGCGGTCATAAAGGTACCTTGCTACAACCATTCCAAGAATGGCATCTCCTAGGAATTCTAGCCTTTCATAGCTCATTTCTTGGAGCGGAAGGCAGTTTTCAGGGCATCTTTCATTTCCACTTTCAAAGTCATCATTCTTCATGGTACAATAGGATCTGTGTACAAAGGCGTTGCGGTAGAGATTAAGGTTGTGGAACTGTACCCCTTGAAGCCCATTCTTGTCAAATAGCTCGCGGAGATCGTTCTCTGATAGAAGAAAGTTGTTTGGATTGTATGGCAGCTCTTCTGTCTTTACCTCTTGTGTCTTGTTGTGGAGGTTATGGATACGGTTCATCATTTTGTATACCCAAGCCTTGTTTATAGTACATAATGTGCTATGATTTAAATGATTGATCAAATTTTGTATTAGCACGCTACATGTCTTTAAAGCCTATAGAGAAACGTCTAGAGGATATGAAAAAGATATATACCGAATTAGATCGCCTCGGACTCGGAAACCAGTTTGATGAGATAAAGCAGTTCCAGCAGATATGCAACGAATATGTACGAACCGGTGCATCGGCATCAGGATCAATAAATCTTCCTTATATTAATCGCCGGCTGGTATACAATTTCCCAACATCTACAAATCATATGTGCGTGGCATACCTAAAGGCGCTATAAGCCTTCCTAGATATCGTAATACACATCCATTATTTCAATGTCCCAACTGTCATGTTTGCGCTTATTTTGGGCATCAAGCTCGATATTGTGGAGATACATTTCATTAGACAGCTTAGAAGATAGTTCTTCTACAACACCTAATTCGTGTACGCTATCATGATGATTGAGGCCTTTGGAAACAATGTTGTGCCGTGCTATGCGCCTGTGTATTATGATTTTGATACGCAGCGCCCTGATACGCTCGTGACGGTTCATTGGGGAGCTAGCAACATGTGTCATTTTTGTAATATCCATACATATTATTTTTGAAAAAACAACACATAACAAACAACAAAATGTGAATTACAAAATCTATAACAATCTATGTACACGGATATATTTACAAAATATGTACAGCTAGGGCTATGACCTTATAGCCATCCATGCTAGTAGCACAAAGAACGCACCCAGCTTTACAGGATCGTGTATGCCATCAAACAGCAGCCATGCTGCAAAAAGGCCTTGAACAACAAGGTTCTTTTGTGATTCATCCTTGATCTTCTTATCGACACGTATAATATTGTAGTTTGTGTCCTTGATCTGCTTGGAATAGCTACTAAGCGTGCCTAGATCCTTTTGTGCCTTGTACTGGAGGAAATCCGTATCAAAAAAGGCGTTCTGGGCATATGGGGCAAGCGTGTCTATGTAGCTAAACTGGGGGTTAAGGAGTGCACACGTGCCATCTAGAAGTGAGAATATGCGAAAAATAGAGAGGAAATTCGGTTCTACCTTGAATGAGAGGTTGCTCTGCTGTAGCGCCTCGTTGCTAAGGATGGAATCCTTTAGCTCCTTGAAATCTAGTGTCTCTAGGTATTCGAAGAAGAAGTTGAAAAACACCTTTAGATCCATAACATCATCGTCCTTTGTTAGCTTTAGGATATCAAGATCAATAAGCTGGTCTATAAACTCGTCTGCATCCTTCTGATAGATAGCGAAGACAAGGTTGTTTATCTTCTTCCTAAATTTCTCGCTAAGTTCTATCACATTGCCGAAATCGTACAGCACAATGGTCTCGCCATCCGGTGCTACACCGATGTTACCTGGGTGTGGATCACAATGAACAAGCCCATATATTACAATCTGTGAAAGGTACATGTCAACGATGCTGTTTGCTAATGCTATGGTATCAACATTCATCTCTCGTAGCCTCTCGATGTCTGTAATCTTGGTAGAGGGCACGTACTCCATTACAAGCAGCATATCATTGCTCAGTTTTGGATAGACCTTTGGTACGATAACGGTACTACGATCATTGTATATCTTCCCAAAATCTATCATATGGTTGAGCTCTCCACGGTAATCGAGTTCGCTTGATAGGAACCTTGAGTATTCCTTGAGCAGGTTGTCAATCTCATAAGATCTCTTTGACCCTGTTTTTTTGAGAACCTCGTTGATATCCATAAGGGTCTTAAGATCATCTCTTATCTGTCGTGCTACACAGGGTTTTTGAACCTTCACAACCACCTCCCTCCCACTGGAAAGCAATCGTGCCTTGTGTACCTGACCAATCGATGCCGATGCTATTGGTTTTTCATCAAAAGATGAAAATAGCTCGCTTACACGCTTCCCTGTGGTAACAAAAAACACATCATCTATCTCTTCAAATGATACTGCAGGTATGTTATCCTGTAGATTTGAGAGCTCACGTGCTACTTCTTTACCAAGAAAGTCGCTGCGTGTTGAAAGGAATTGTCCAAGCTTGATGAATGCTGGACCAAGCCCAATAAGCTCGTTTTTTAGCCATTTTCCTACTGCTCTTTTATCATCCTGAACAAGAGTACGTATCCTTACCTCCGCAGCAAACCTCCATATACGTACCGGGCTATTCTTTGGGCGGCATACGGGGCCGTCAGGCCTCTTGCTGGATAACATGTGTAAGACGGCCTACTTAATTTAAAGCGAGCTTTTCTTGTATGATATACAGATTTATCACTTTAAACCCGAGATGGGTTTTTATCAGCACATACAGCCTTGTGGTTGTATTGTTGTTACGCGTACCATGTGTTTAAAAGTAACAATGTATACAAAAACGTATTGTGCCATGCATCAGAGGGTGAAGAGTTACCAGGTGGCACCAGATTTCACAAGTCTTATAGAAGCGAATAATAATGCTACATATAGGTAGCACCAATGACTACCCTTCCCCCACAGCTAGAAGCCCTACGTGCCAAGATAAGTGAGCGCCGCAAGTCTATCGAGCAGGTGCGCTCGTTTAATGTCCGCCGCATCCAGACAGATGTAAAGAAGATCACCAAGCAGGAGATAGAATTTACCAAGAAGCTTCTAGACCAGATCGTGCCTATCAAGCTTGTTTGGAATGATGATGCTGCCAAGCGTCTTCGCGAGATGCTTCCCTTTACCGTGGAGTTAAACACATCCAATGATGACAAGGGCAACAACAATGCAGAGGAACCATCGGATGAGAAGCCAAAGAGCGCAGATAATGCCGATCTATCCTAAGCATCCTTCTTGTGCTCTAGAATGATATCGCCAACAATATCCCGTACTATTTCGATGTGTTCTTCGATCTCAATGCTCCCTACAACCAGTTCATCGCTAGAAGCGACCTCATCCTCCTCATCATCCCCATTGTTATTATTATGGGCATTGTTTGAAGTTTCTACACATACCTCATCTATGGTTGTTAGTTTTCTTTTGTGATCAAGCTCCTTGTTCTTGTATAGCTTGAGTATTGATCTAATAATAGGATGCCTCTCTACATCGGCATCAGTGAACTCAACCATTCCGATCTTGGTTTCCTTGTAATACCTCATGCGCTTGATCAGATCGCTGAGACCATTTACCTCAAACCCACGGTCGTGCTGGTTAATGTCTCCTGTAATGATCATCTTGCTCTTGTGACCGATACGGGTAAGAAGCATGAGCATCTGGTTAGGTGTCATGTTTTGTGCCTCGTCCGCAATAATCCATGCGTTCTCGAATGTGCGCCCGCGCATATAGGCAAGTGGGCATATCTCGATAACCTGGTTCTTGATGAGCTGCTGCACCTTGGTAACGCTGAAGTACTGGTACATGATGTCATATATCGGCTTTAGCCACGGCTCCATCTTCTCCTCTAGTGTACCTGGAAGGAACCCATGCTGCTCTTCGACGGACACTGCTGGCCTTGTGAGGATAAGCTTTGTGATCTCTTCGTTTACAAGCTTGCGAAGGCCGATGTGACAGGCAATCATTGTCTTTCCGGTTCCTGCCGGTCCTACTGCAAGGACAATGGCAGGGTTGTTGCTTTCAAGCAGATTTATGTAGTCGGCCTGTTTTGGGTTGCGGGGTTTGACACGTTCCTTTTCCTTGTACGATAAGGACATTGTAATAGATGAAAACTTACGGCTAATAGGCAGAGGGTACGTCATCGCTAGGTCGAGGGACGAGTTTCCAGACGATCCATACAGATCATCATCGTCGTCCATCGGCCACAGGTGCTTCTTGTGAGCATGGTTTTTTGACTTACCCTTCATCCCTACAGATCGGGGATATTGAAATTTGGGTGATACAAAGGGGCGCGATGTTCTAGATAGGTACATCTAATGGTACCATCGGTTTATTATTGTGTCATTGGTACGCATACAAAAAAGAATAGATTGTGATGAAGTAATAGAGACAACAAGCCATGATGTTCAATTTCCCTCCAAAGATCCATGTTCTACGCAACATAAAGAACCAGGGCACAATGCTTGGCTTTCAATACAAGAACAATTCTTATGTGCTTGGTCTAATGCGCGATAGGGATGCTATGTATATCACGCGCATGATCACCGATAATGTGATCGGTCTAATTGAAAACTTTACACCCAATTATCCTGGTGAAAATTTTGACAGCGATAAGAGTGTGCTCCTTCTACACGACAAGGTACAGCTTACTATAACCAAGGAAGAAAGTGTCCAATACGATTGGATAATTGAAAGTGTAGATACCCACGAGATCCTTACGTACCCTCGTCAGAGATATATCGGCCTGATAATGCCTACAGAACAGACAAACGAGACGCCACATATACTAGAATACAACTCTATTGTTATCGAACCAATATTCGATCCAAGAACGTTTAAGATTGAAATCTAAAACTTGTAACTATGAAAAATGTAGGCAGCATGGGGCCATAATAATATCCGTGTTAGTATTAATCTTCCTTGTATTTTTAGCTTTTGTGATTGATTTTCCTACCTTTTTGGTAGTTTTATCATTTCCCTCGCATACTGCCCCCTCGCCCTTCTTGTTATGGATGAACTTTGCCATGTGCCCTTCTATCTCGGCAAGGTGGTTGCATATGTATTCGATGATATGGTTCTGGAAGCACCAACGAAAAAAGTTGAGTTGTCCAATAGTTGTTTCCAGAACGGTATGCGGATTTGTATCAATGAGGAAGCTTATACGATTGTGCCTTCTGAATGGATCAAAGTTGAGTTTTGTATATGACTTTAGCTGTGCCCTATAGTCGAGGTAGAGATGTACCTTTCTTAGCGAGTTTCCTCCTACAGATGGGAATGCTTCAACAAGCTTGTGCTTGTTGTCATCAATCCAGTAGATCGTGTTGTGACATTTTGTGTAGTGTGTTACGAACCAGTCTATCACACGCAACGACAATACAGATTTTCCATTTACAATCTCGTTAAGGCACTTTTTTAGATCCTGTTTCTTATCAAAGAAGTTTGTTACTGATGTAAGTAATAGCGTTTGCCCTGCCTGGCTCATATGTTGTGGTTCTTAGCTATGTCTACATTTATGCGTTTAAATGCGTTTCAAAAAGAATGGTAAATAGATTTAATGAAAAAATAAAATAAAAAAATAATTTTTGTGTATCTAAACATCTATAAATGTTTAGTACTCGCCACCGATCTCTAGGGGGCGGCGGTTGATGTCACTGGGCTCAATGGTGCTCTGCATCCAGGGTGACACAACAACCTGGGGGGCAGGGGGATCCGAACGAAGCTGGAGGTTGCCGTTCTTCTTGCTCGAGCCAACGGTATCAATACCGATCTGGTAGCCAGCGGTTAGGAAGTTAACGTTAGCGATGTCACCCTGGCCGGCGGGGTTCATCTGTGCCCAACGGCTGTCAGCGGCATCCTTGGGTAGAAGATCGTCAGCGGACAGACGATCACGGGGGAAGCACGAGGGGATAGGGGAACCCGCGGGCTGTGATAGGGCACCAGCACTCGAAACGGGGCTGTAAACCTCGTTGCCGGTGGGTTCACCGCCAGCAAACTGGCCAACGCCGCCGGTGGCAGCATCAGGGAAGACAGGTGCTATGTCGGCAACCGATGTAGCGGGAGGGTAGTTGGTAAACTTCTCAGCCACTGCGGCGTTTACCGAGGAGGCCTTCCAATTGACACGCGTGAAAAGGAAAACCAGTAAAACCACAACTAGAACAATGGCTAGGGTAACGTACAGTTTCTTCATTCCTGATGGTGAAACGGATCTATTATATCCGTTAGATAAAATTTACAATTCATTCAAACGGCTGCGTTGATAATTCCATATGTGAGCAGTCAAAGAGCCTGTTTTTGATGCCCATTCCCTATCCGCCTCTTTACCATTAGTTATTCCAATCCGTTCTATATCGATTAGCATGTTCTTCGTCCTTGCCACAAACGTTTCTAGATCCCCTATCTTCTTGTGAAGCTCTGCTATCTCGGATGCAACCAGTCTTTCAAGATCGGCTACATCTTCCCCAAGCTTCTGGTTAACATCGATCCGTGTATATGTATCGAATGCGCTCTCGGCTATAATGACCTCCTCCTCTACGAGGCGTACAGATTTTACAATCCATCTGATGCCAAACTTCTTAGAGCGTATGTATATCCCTTGGGCCTCGATCTCCATAACAATGCGCATGCTAGAGAGGTTGTCTTTTGCCTCGGTCACAGGTAGGACCTCATAAAAGCTTCCCATGATCGTGTTGTTTAGGATCACCTCGGGCTCTATGATAGAAGATACAAGTGCCCGCAGCTCTATACCATTTGCTAGTGATGGTATAAACATATCTTGTATCTTTTCTTCTGAAAGATCTGTACCAAACCATGTGTTACAGTTTGCTAGTACGTGTTCTAGCACGATTTTGTCATACTCGATCAGCGCTTCTCTGATTGTTTGGTCTTTTACTAGACATTGGATAACATGAGCATTTTGATCTTTTACTTTTAATATCTTTTGAAGAACAAGATCATCTACTAATTTTATACGAACCCGATTGTTGTTTTTATCCCTGATCTGTACAAGGAATGAATCAAGCTTCCTTTCAGGTTTTTTAAAGACGATTGTCATGTGTGCCTAAAATCGCAAAAGGGAATTCTAACCATATAAATAACGCACACATAACCTGCTAGATGCCATCACAGGTTGATATGATAGAGATGATAACTAGTGTTTTAGCAAGAGAGCTCCATAAGCAGACGATACAGGAACAGATACTTCGTCCCTTGCTAAAATGGCTATTCTGGCACATCACACCCTATGTGCTTGCTATGATTGTTCTTAACTTTTTCATAACGGTTGGCGCTATTTCATTAGTTTTGTATCTGAAAAGATAAGGAACAAAAATTAATATCAGTATAAAGTATACAATCACTATATGAAGTCGCCCAAAAAGGAAACCAAGAAGGTACGCAAGACAAAGAAGGGGGGTACTGTAGAGCTCGCACCCCTTGCCGCTGCTGGTCTTATGTATGCTGCTGCTCACTATGGCAAGAAGGGTCGCAAGGTTCGCGGTGGTTCCGATGATGTTGTTACCACCTCACCTGGCGGTTCCGTTCCTATAATCAGTTCTGGCAAACCTGATATCCCTACTGACATCAGTCCTGCTGTTGGTGGTACTAAGGTGCCCGCTATAAGCATCATCCCTGCGGATGTTCGCAGGGAAAGTCCCGCCACGGCAGCTATTACTGGCAGTGCTAGCAAGAGCCCTCTTGTTACAGGTAATATAGATCTATCAAAGAACGACTATGTAGGGGCTACTAGGGCATCCCGTCCTGCGCCTGTAAATGCTGCGAGTGGTCTCCTACAGGGCGGTGGGGCTGAAAAGATTGATTATCTTGGCGGCACCCCCGCTTCACGCCCTGCGCCTGTAGATACATCCGGTATGCTTCTAGAAGGAGGTGCCGACAAGAGGAAGAAGAAGGGTAGCCGTGCTCGTAAGCAGAAAGGTGGCGATGATATGATAGCCTCTCGTCCTAGCGAGCTGATGCCTGTTTCAACCAGCCCTTCTACCCCCCTTCCTCCAGTCCCTTCTATGGCTAGCCAGTCGTGCGGACACATCGGTGCTTCAATCCCTCCTGGCACCTCTTCGGGTGGCAAGCTAGGGCTAACCCCTGCTGTGCCTGGCGCTGTTGGCGGCGTCAAGGGCCAGGAGGAGCCTTCACAGTTTGGTGGCGCTAAGAAGCGCAAAGATAAGAAGGGTAAGAAGCGCGGTGGCGCCGAGGATGTAGATGGAGGTTCCGCTGAGGAGCTTATTGGAGAATATAAAGGTGGTGGCAAGAAGCGCGGGAAGGGCAGGAAGAGCAAGAAGCAGGGCGGAGATGGCTGTACCCCTCAGGTTGGTGGTGATGAGGTTGTAGGAGCTGTTGGCGGTGTTAAGAACCAGGCCGAGCCGGCTTCTATTGTTGGTGGCAAGAGCTGTAAAAAGGAACGCCGGTGCAAGAAGCGCGGTGGTGCCGATGTAGAGCCATTTGATGCTGCTTCTACCCCTGAGGCTTCCGCCCTAGGCGGCTTTGACAGCCTCCTTGTCGATCTAAAGAAGCAGGTTGGTGGCAAGTACAAGCACAAGGGCGGTGCCTTTAAGCTGTATGCCAAGGAGCTATCCGCTCTTAGCAAGAAGCTAAAGAAGCTTGTGTAGAAAGTACAAGGGATAAAACAAAATTAATACAAAATTATTTTTCACATTCTTTACTACAATGGTAATGATTGTCATACGCAATGTGTACCGTCTTTCCAATATTAGTTATCCATATCTTGAACCCCCTTTCCGTTTTAAGATGTTTATCAAGCTCTTTCCTGTCTAGCACTGTTTCAATGTTGAAAACATCTCTAGAGTAACCTTTCATGTTCCGAAGAAGATCCCATAGTAAACTAAAGAATATCCTTGCGTTCTCCTGATAAACAACTACATCATAACTGTTCCCACTAGGATACGTCTCGGCTATCGACTGTATAAATGGCCATATGTCCTTAAGCCGATGCGTTACCATCTCGTGAGGATACCTTGCGCTCCATATCTTCCAAACCATTCTGCTGGTGTGCTTGTTAGCATCGTTTACACGGTTGTGTAGATCATATACCCATTTTGGCAGATCCTTGTTTGTTTTTGGGAATGGAAGATGTAGCAGGTGCATATCATAAGAGAGCTGGCATCTTGTACATGGCAGGATGTGTCTGAGAGACATAAAAAGGGGCTTTACATCATCAATAGCGGTTGTATCCTTTGAATGTGCTATGTGAAAGCTAACATCGTGTAATAGTAGCCATGCGGATGGCCCCCATATTTTTGGATCAATGCTTCCCATGTACCTACATATTGGTGCTATGAATATTCCATTCCAAAGTATTTCTTGTTGATAAAGATATGCGACTCATTAAGGATTGATTCATACTCGGTTTCATCCGGTTTTCCACTTGGCCACCCATGTACCTTCTTGGCAATGTACCATGCCCTGTCCTGAGCCCTTTCTTCTGTTTCATATTGTGTTTTAGGAACACGATAGATCGTGCCATTGTATCGAATTATACAGAAACCGTACCGCATTGTTGTTAAGATTACATATAATAGGTGTTGAGTTTTTAATACTGTTTCATTTTTTAGCAAACCGTTAAGTGTGCGTGTATAATGCTCCTAATATTACATCATATGCCATCAGATAGATGGGCATCGCTACAAAAATAGCGCTCATGGCAAAAACGAAGCAGGTATCGAATAATGACATGGAGATGGCTAGGGAAAGGCTAAACAGCATACTTGATATAGAAAAACATGACACCACTTATAGTGATGTCATAGATCGTGTGTTTCCTACTCTTCCTGTTCCTAGCCCTGCTATTATAAGTGAAAACACACTTGATGATATGCAGCTTACAGACTGGGCAAAGGCACAGGGATTTACGCAGGGAGGCCGTGTCCTGTTCCATCAGATCGTGTCTATGCCTACAACAGATCTAAACCTGTTGCGCAAACGGCAGAATAACATACGGAACGTGTTACCAGAATGGTCATCCGCGATGAAGGAGCTATCGACACTCGAAAAGGATGCATTGTGGGTATACACGCTTCCTGAGAGAGTAGATGATGTATGGCCTATACCAATGCTCTTTCCTTCGCTACCAGTGCTCAGACGCATAAATGGTTCTGCTAGGATGCTAAACATGTACCATTTCTACAGGATATGGCTAACACCATTGCTCCAACTAATAATGCCTGTTATGAGCATACTTGGACCATGGTTCTATCTTAGGTATCGTGTCGGTTGGAAGCTTAGTATTCCGCAATATTTCAAATTGATAAAGTTTGTGCTTGAGCAATCAATGGCGGATGCCGATTTCTATCAGAAATCGACACGCATGTTTACATTCATGCTATATGGTTTTATGTTTGTATATGGCATTGTCCAATCGATAGATGTCGCTAGGATGCTGTTTTCTGTAAGGAGGAAGCTCCTGGACCGTATCAACAACATAAAGAGGTTTGTAGATGGGGCATACGATCTAGTGAACATGTGGACGGGATCACAAGATAGCATAACAAAGCCGGTAATACCATCCGGAATGGCAGGTGTACACGCCCTTTGGCTAAATGGTGATCTAAGGCATAGTGTAGCGGATCTAATGTCACGCTTCTACGAGCTAGATGTTAGCATATCATGCCGTCAACTGATGATAAGGAATGGTTGGTCATTTGTAAGCTACAATCAGCCGCATACAGTTAGTGATATAGTATCCTATGGTATGCGCAATCCTGTGCTTGAAGGAAAACAGCGCAAGAACCCAATGTGTCTAAGGAAGAACATTGTTATTACAGGGCCTAATGCCGCAGGCAAGAGCACCTATGTAAGATCGATTGGGGCAAACATCATATGCTCCCAGACGTTAGGTATATCCTGCTCTAGGGCAATGGATATCACACCTGTATCTGCTATACTTTCATACATGCGTGTAAGGGACATTGTTGGTTCAAGATCCCTATTTGAAACCGAGGTAGATCAGTGTTCTAGCATCATAAGAGCAGCTACCGAGATACAAAATGGTAACAAGAGTGCTGTTATATTCTTTGATGAGCCTATGCATTCAACACCGCCTCTAGAAGGAGAATCGGCAGCGTATGCTGTGCTGGAATATCTTGGAAACCTAACCAACATACGAACCATTGTAACGTCTCATTATCATAGGCTAACAAAGCTTCCATCCGACAAATGGACGAACCTTTCTATGGATGCTGTTTATAATGAGGAGACGGGTGTTTACACGTTCCCTTACAAGATACGCAATGGGCCCTCGTTCCAGAGCATTGCTATCGAGCTTCTAAAGGGTACCGATCGGCTTCCAGCCTCTGTCGTTCAAAACGCTATAAAATTTAAATCGAACATATGTAAACCTAATGCCAGTGAGCCGTGATCCTCAGCTACTCCTTTCTATACAGATCGCCCTAATGGGCATTGTACTTGTTGTAGGCTTCTTCTTTGTTTGGCGTGCTATCTCACGCATAGAGGCAAGACTAGATGATCTATCTTCAAAGGAGTGCCGTGACATAAACTCCTGCATAATTGGAGGAAGGCAGCCCGTTACTGGCAGTGAGATTGAGGAGAGGCTGCCTCTGCCTGTACGTCCATCGGATAGGAATACCCCTATGTATGTCGTATCTTCAACCGTAACTCCAGACGATGACAATGATGATGGGGAGGACGATGTTGATATTATGAAGGCCTGTTTTGGCGATATACCTATCCAGTCACTAATCGATGAGGCTGCTGCTAGCTTTGTGATATTTAATGGCGGAGAGATCCATGATAACGAGGAGGAGAGTGGAGTTGTTCTTGAGGAGATACACGAGGACATCAAGAACAGCTCAAACAAAAACGATATTGTCGAAAACCAGGATGAGGAAGGTTCGGTTGTTGGTGCTGAAACAAGCGAGTTTTCGAGGAACAAGCTGCGCAAGATGCACCTAGATGCTCTAAAGGATCTCTGCAGCTCGCGTGGCCTTGCTACCGATGGAACAAAGGCTGCGCTTGTTGATCGCATCCTATCATCCTTACCAAGCAACTAAATCAAAAATTATTTGTGTGTTGTAAGTAGTAGCAAAAGATGTCGTGCAATAGTACCTGTTCGGGAAAGAACCTATCGGACATGTGCCCAAGCCGCATGAACGATGCCCGCGCATTCACCGATTACCGTTTCCGTTGCGACACGAACTCCGAGCTTATGTCGCAGGTTGCCGCCTCCAAGATGCCCCTAAGCTCTTACGATTCGCGCATGTACCTGCAGCACAATGCAGAGCGCATCATGGAGCAGGAGCGTGTTCGTGCGATCCAAGGCCTATCTCCCTGTGCCCCCTGCCTGAACCCCGCCAACCCTTCAACCATGCTTGATAGCAGGTATGTTGTACGGTGTGACAAGGTAAGCTGCACCCGCAAGGAGGTCAACAACCAGGGACTAGGCGATTACCGTGCCTACGCATAAACCAAATACCGTTTCCCTTTATACCCAAATCTTTTTGTACCCGATTGTATAGAGTATATACATCATATGTCCTACAGTTTTGATAACGAGTTTGTTCAGTGTACCGTAACTATTAGGGATGATCTTAGCGCCAAGATGTCTGTAAAGGGGCACGTAAAGCAGATGGCGGCTTCGAGAGAGGTAGTTGTTAGCGCCGCTAATCCGATGGATCGTATGACAAACTATACAGGTTCTGGTATGCCATTTCCCTGCCAGCAGATTGCGTTCGAGAACACGCCAAACTATGCCAGGATTACAGAGCCTAGTGGCAGCTTTGATCTCGAGTTTTCATACCCTAATAGCTATTATACCACGGATGCCTATACCAAGATAGAGCCGTCAGTGTTTGTTACCCTTTACTGGAAGGATGCTACCAAGGACAAGATGGTTGTGCGACTGCCCCTTGTGGATCGTGCCCCCCTCCGTACACTGAGCTACCGCCCGAACTTCTACAAGGGGCCTGAATACTATGCTGTCAAGACGGATATCGTAGGTGTTCGTGGTGCAGAAGCAACCATGCGTGCCATAGCAGAGGCAAAGGTCCAGTATGGAATAGCATAAGATAGAAAAACAAAACATGTTGATTTAGATGTAATTTTTTACAAATGCCCCTACCTTGGCATCTACACGTGTGATATGGCACGATATGTTATGCTCCCTCAGATAATCATCGGTAGCCTTTCGCTGTCCATTCCAATGGAAATAATCGTCCATAATAACCATTCCACCAGGTACTACCTTTGGATACAGATAGTCCATCTCTGCCTTGCTCGATTCATACCAGTCTGTATCCATCCTAAGCAGTGCTATGTTGTTTGGGATGTTTGACGGCTCTAGTAGTGTTTGGCACACATCCCCCTGGATAAAATGTATCCGATCTTTTGGATAAGGGAAACGTGAAAGATTGTCCTTAACTAGTTGGAGGCTTCCATAGCACCATGCATTGTATGTATCCTTCTGGTTAGATTTCCATTCGTTATACGTCACCTGTACTGGGCAATCATACATTAGGCTTCCCGGAACGGAATAGTCTTCTGTTCCAGGTTCGGTCATCCCGGTGAACGTATCATAAAGATAGATATCACGATCTGTACATCCCTGCTCTAACAGAGTTTGTAACCATATCATAGGCTGTGCGCCCTCGTGTACACCACATTCTACAAGAACTCCTGGGATGTTGTTTTTTAGAATGTATAAGACAGCTTCTCTTCCGTCCATTTTACATTATACAATGTTTCTGCTTTATACCTTTTTACCGTAGAGTGTGCTGTACATCCTCCGTGATGCATGATGTCTTGTCATAGGTATCCGGCATAAACTGGTACCACAGACCGTCATCCCCAAGGAATGCCTCGCGCTGCATCCGCTTCGAGTATTTGAATTGGCACCTGCTAATCTCTTCCTCCCTAGAGTGAAGAGCAACAATAAGCGACTGCAGAGGTGCATCGCCCCAACGATAATAGAATATAGATCCGTTCTTGTCTATCGCATCAACGGTCTTCTTAACATCATCACGCTCCCAGAAGGATGTCTTTGTGATATGGAAGTTGTTGTAATAGATGATGGGCATAGGTAGCTTCATCTTCTCCTCGATCCTAGGAACGTTTGGAGATGTGGCGATAGTAATAACACTCCTAAAATCATGGAGGAACTGGGTGTTTGCCTCTCCCTGTACAAAAAGCTTCTCTATGAAATCGCTGCGATCGGGGAAGATCGACTTGAAAAAGTCGAGCATGCCATAGCAGCACATTCCACAGTCGATATGGATCATGTTAGAGGCGTACACCAGCTTCTTATCATCCACCCATTCGAAAAGGTCCCTCTTGATTGGCTCCTCGATAATGGAATCATCATCCATGCGCATGATGTAATCGTAGCCCTTTGCGTACTTTGGCATGTGCACGATCCACCACCGACACATCAGCCGATAGTTCATGTTCCTCCAGTAAGGAACGGGCTTTAGATCGATGATGTTCTGTACCTTTTCCTTATCAATAAAGCTGGGGACCTCAAAGTCACCCTTGTCTAGCTGTACGAATGTAACAAGGGAACGGCACGACGACCGAACACTTGTAATAATCTCCCTCTGTGCATTGTTGTCAAAATCGCCCTCGTGTAGGATAACAACAGGATACTTGTATTTAGAGTTAAAATTCTTGAATAGGAAATATAGAGATGTTTTTAGGTGTGTCTTGCGGACATCCGTATTCTGTGTAAGATACAGGATCGCAGCATTTAGCCTCTTTTCGTTGTTGTCACCCATTTTGAAATATTACTAACAAATCTAAAAATAATTAGCATCAGTTCCTTATACTATTTTAAGGGGTGCTGACAAGGCTGTTCAGGGTGTACCTTATCTGATTAAGCATTGTTTTTGACCCATCTGATGCTATAGGTACGGATTTAGGTATAGGAGGCGCTACCTCGTTTCTGGCAGAAGATAGTGAAGTGTTTTCAAGAACGCTTGAACTAGCATGGGCTTGTAGGGTTTGTTCGATTGTTGCCGGTGTGCTAATGTTGTAATCGTTGTTCTTGTACCGGGGAGCAGCGGTTGGCTCCTTTGATAGGTCAGGCCTAGGAGGGGGCATAGATGGAGGGGCTATAGGGGTATCCGGGATAGGAGCGTTTGATACAGTAGGCATTACCCTTTCTGTAACCGGTATCACGGGTTTGGTTACAGTGCTTTCTAGTTGCCATCTAACAGGCTCTTCCCTTGTTCCTGCCTTATGTTCCTTTTGTTTTTCGGCTTCTAGACGCTTTTGTTCTCTCTCCTGCCTTGCAGCGTTCCTTCTTGCCTGCCTTGCCCTTTCCTCGTCTTCCTTTTTCCTCTGTGCCTGGCGTTCCTCATGGGCCTGTCTCTCTCTCTGTATCTTTCTCTCGGCAATCCTTACGTTCCGTTGTATGATCTCGTTTGTGCTTGAATACCTGTCTGCTATGCTGCTTGTTTCGGCAAGCTGCTGTTTCAGGCTATGTACTGTTTTGTCGGCGGTTTCTTTAGCTTTCTGAGCTGCTATAGCAGCCTCACGATCAACACCGGTCTGCTGCCGAGCCATGTACTCGCCAAGCTTGTCAATCTCTGCTTCTGTTAGCTTGTGATCTATAAACCCAAACGAGTACAATTTGGAATCCAGGTTTCCAAGGGTGTTTATTTCCATGCGTGTGTTTCCAAGTTTTATACGTGTGTCTATCTTGAGGTTTGCGGTGTACCTGCTCTTTCCAATATAGAGTGTAGCTACATTGTCCGAATTTGGTGTTGTATTAACTGTTAGAGCATACAGTGTTGGGTTCTTGTTAGATGTGAGTGTGCTAGTTGTAATGTCCCATATGTACTTGCTCCTATCATTTCCAAGCACAAGTACAACCTGCGTGTTACCCTGTGTCTCGGATGGCCTCAATACTAGGTACAAGCTGTTTGGTGTTTCGGCATATATACGGAAAATGCTTATCACCTTATCCTCTGTGAAATTTGGCGTTTCAAGAGCAGCATAGAAGAACAGGGTGAAGGGTTTTAGTTCGTAAAACACCTTATCGCCTGCCAGGTTGTGTGATGGAGGACCTACAAGTATCACGTTCTTTGTCGAAAGACCAGCACCCTCGATGTTGGCGGGCGGGGCAATCGTGTTAATATTGAAATACCGATGGATGTTACGAATATCATACCACCTCAGCATGTTGGGACAATAGGGGGCCCTTGATCTATCGTGTACGCTTGTGCTAAAGCTTGACAGGTAAACCTTCATCTTGTCGTGATATGGTATGTTCTCTACCTTTTCAACAAACGTTCCCGCAGGACAGTCGTCTATAGATTTTAGATCTTTATTGGGAACATTTTTACCCCCATTCTTCTCACTCGGCTTGTGTTTAGGCTCAATGTTCCCAATGTTCCCAATGTTCCCAATGTTAACAGCGAAATGCTCTTTCTTATCAACATATCTGAAATACAGGTATATGCCAGCCAGTACACCAAGAGCTGCCGCCAACCAGAATATGTATGAACGGTTCATAGAAAAGCTGTATTCTCTATTATCATAGTACAAAAAACAAAATTGATATAAAGCGGATAAGCAGATGAAATTACATAAAATTGTTAATAATGACAGACAGCAGTGATGATGAACACATCAATGATATCATCCTTGACGAGCCTATGTTCTATATACTTACCCAGTTCTTAGAGACCAAGGATGGGAAGAACATTGCAACGGTGATCTCAGATCTTGTATCCGAAATTAGGTCTCTAAGGATTGCCGTGGAGGCTTCTTCCTCGACGAGGTCTGTGCCGATTTCTGTTGCCCCTCCTGCGCCGGTTTCCTCAACCCTAGATGGGTCTGGTTCTTCTTGATGTCCTTCTCGAGTTCATCATATCCTAGACTGCCATTATATGCCGTGTTCCATATATGATAGCCAATGCGATAATTATTTCCGTCTCTGCGTGCATACAGCCCATACTTGCCCATAGCAATCTCGTATGTGTTCTCATTCATGGCATCAGATACCGAGATGGGGAGGCTTGACAGGAATGCTGCATCCGTTCCGTCTATCTGATCTATGTTTTTCTTCTTCCATTTCATAAATGGTGAGATGCTAACAAACCGTTTTTCGGATGCTATGAAAAGCGCAGGGCCATACCTTGTCTGTACAATGTTGGCATCATCCGTAAGAACCCTGATAACATTTTTGGGACGCACATCAACATTGTCCTTTTTATTTGCTTCCGTTGTACCATTTTGATCTTTATTCTTTCTCGCCTCTCTTTGTGCCTCCTGAGCAAGTTCCACCGTGCTACTAAACCCTTGATAGAATGTAGACATCATTCTGTTCTTGTCAAGTTCGTGCTTGCTAATGCGGTCTAGATCCTCCTCCATGCTCGCTGTGAAACCAACATCGACTGTGTCAGGTGCCGCCTCCTCAAGATATTCTGTTACGTGTATCCCTCGCTTAGAAGGGACGATCCGTTTCATATCATTCCCCCCAATAGATACTGATCCTTCCTCGTAACCAACCCTTTTCGCATTTAGATCTGCCTGGTAATTAATCACGGTTAGGACAGATTGAGGATTGGTGCCGAGGGATACATATCCTTTGTTGAACAGTTTTTCGATAATTGTAGCATATGTGGATGGTCGTCCAATTCCATGCTTCTCTAGTGCCTTTACCAATACAGGCTCGTTGTATAGGGGTGGCGGCCTAGTAACATCACCAATCGCCCTAAACGCAATCGGGGTTACGTTCATTCTGTTGCTATTCTTGTTAACCGCTCTTTCGCGCAGGCGTTTTGCCAATTCCTCGTTTGTTTCGGCGGATGGTTGCCACACATCTAGGTACCCTTTACGAACAAGGACGCTTGTCGTGCCTACAAAAGCCCTATCGTTCAGAACAGGCATCTCTGATGCTTTGGATGTGATTGCGGTTTTGAGCTCTAGATAGACAGCTTGTGGCATTTGTGATGCTACGGCGCGTCTCCAGATCAGGTCGTATATTTTGCGATGATCATGTGTGATCTTGTCACTCGCTTCGATAGTGGACGATGTGGTATCTACACGCGTGGGACGGATACACTCGTGTGCCTCCTGGGCATTCGCTACCCTGTTCCTAAACACCCTGTTTGTAACCGCCTCTTCCCCATAGGTGTTCCTGACATAGGCATGGATTGCCTTCTTTGCGTCATCCGAAAGGGTTGTGCTGTCTGTTCTCATATAGGTAATGTGACCCGCCTCATACAATGCTTGTGCGAGCTGCATCGTGCGCTTGGCACCGATACCGTGCCTGTCGGATGCCTCCTGCTGCAGTGTGGATGTAATGAACGGGGCGGATGGGCTCTTCTTTGTTTCCATGATTTCGAATGTAATATCCCAGTTTACAGAAGTTGCCCTCCTAGCCAGTTCTTTCATGAGAGCTTCTGTATCTTTTCTTGCTGTAATTGGCTCTTCTAGTTGTGCTTCAATATCAGTTTTGTTACCATTTTCCTCCATCTGGAATGACCCCTGTATCTTCCAGAGGTTTTCAGGTTTGAAGGAGGATGCCTCATTGTACCTGTGCACAACAAGCCGGAGCGCTACGCTCTGCACACGTCCCGCGCTTAGTCCAGAGCTTGTAAAACGCCTCCAAAGTAGCGGCGAAAGCTTGTAGCCTACGATACGGTCTAGCATGCGCCGTGCCTCTTGTGCATCTACAAGATCGTGATCGATATCCCTTGGATTTAGCATTGCTCTTATGATGGCATGCTTGGTAATCTCGTGAAACGTAACCCTTTTAGTGTTCTCCTTCTTGAGCCTAAACAAGTCGTATATGTTCTTAGCAATCGCTTCTCCCTCCCTGTCCGGATCTGCTGCGAGATAGATGACATCGTGTTCCCGAACAAGGGCCTTTATCTTCTTGATCATGTCCCCTTTTCCAGGAATAGGAACATAGTCCATCCTCCATCTTTCCATATCTATACCAATGTCCTTTGCCGGCAGATCCACCAGATGCCCCATAGATGCTACCACACTGAATGTTCCAAGATGCCGCAGTTCGCTAGCATTTTCTAGGTATTTTTCGATGGTTTTTGCCTTGGCATTAGATTCAACAATCACTAGGTTCTTTTTAGACGGCATTGTTATGTGAAGAATGTGCTACACATAGCAGTGTTCAAATTTTGGTAAAAATAAATTTATACTTTGTAGAATAGATCAAATGGGTGTTGTAAAGCTTGTTCTAGCGCTGTTCTTCCTGGCAAATGCCCTGTTCTGGGGTCTATGGCCCCACAGTGCCCATTGCGCCGTTGCAGCCGCCTTTGGCATGACCAAGTGTGTTCCCCACCTTGTCCACGTTGTCCTAGGTGTCGCCTTCTTCGTGGTTGCTGTGCTTATCGTACAGTGGAATGCCCTTTCTATGAAGTAATTCTGTCCTAGATATCCAGGCTCATAGACACCTTTGGCACAATGCGCTTCAAGCTCTTTTTTTCCTCAACAGGCCTTTCTGCCTCAAAGATCTTCTTGACAAGATCCTCACCGCTAAGCCCATTGTTCTCTAGGATCATGCTGCGAACATCGGTAAGCTTAAGTGGCTGCTTAACCTGGCGCACCTTGTGCTGGATACGTCCCTGATGTGTGTTCAGGTTGTCATAACCATGTTTGCTCATAAACTCTTCGATCTTTTGTGTAATTGCCTTCTGGTGCACCTTCCTCTCACGAATTGCGGTCGTAAGTTTACGGATAATATCATCGAGCTTTGTCCATTCCGAAACACGCTGACGAAATAGACTAAGTTCTTCCTCCGAAGGCATTGGCAGCTCGCTATCATCTTCATCATCCTCGTATAGGAGTTCCTCCTCGAGGCCGCGCTCAGAAGGCGCACGGTGCGAATAGACAGATTTTGGCATCTTACACTTTCTGTAAAAATAACGTTACAAAATGTTTATATTGATTTGTTTCAATTTTTACTTATTTGTTTCCTTCTTTGTTTTAGGCTTTGCCTTGGGCTTCTGAGCTGTCTTGGCTACCTGCTTAGGTTTTGTAGAGGCCTTGGCATTCTTACCATATTTTTCTACAAAATCGGTAACTGCCTCAAAGCTTCGAACATCGTTGAATTCCGAAATCGGTTTTGCGTCCTTGTAAGCCCGCAGTGTGGGAAAGCCCTGAACGTTCTGCATTGTTTCAGGAAGACCCTTCATGTTTCCATATTCTACAGACATCAGTATGTACTCGCTCTTGTTGGTGTAATACTCGCACACCTTTTTCCATACGGGCATAAACATGTGGCAGTGTATACAGCCATTCATGTAGTGCAACACGATACACGTACCCTTTTCTATGTTAGGAACCACCTTTGACATGTTGGTGGCTGTAAGTTCGTAAGCAGGCATTCTATTCTACAAGATGTGAAGCAAAAAAGTTGTTGTCTTATCAGACATATGTTAACGCATTGTTTTTTATCTCCAAAATAGATAGAAATGTCATACGATCCCGAATGTGCTAAGATGTCTGATGAGATGTCGTGCCAGCGGCAGCACGAGCTCGCGAAGATATTAGCAGATCAGGAGGCTGAAAAGATGAGGTACATGCTCGTAAACCCCGCTTGTACACGCTTTACACAGCTAGCAGACCGGGTCCAGGAGCACAGCCTCCAGCTTGGCTGGTGCGGTATCAACACGAACAACTCTTTCTGCCGTGTGATGAGGCAGGTAAGCATCCTTGATTACCCTCAGCATTGTCTGAATAGTAATAAGAAGTAGATTTGTAATAGATAAAAGTTAAAAAAATGAACCGGTTTTTGTACCCTCGGCCGTATCATATCCCGAGGAGGATGAGCATAGAAAAGACGCGCGGTAGGCAGGGGGATATCCGTGATAGCGGCTATTACAGGCTGTTTGAGAGCCAGAAGACGGATAGCGGCTATGATGAGGTCGCGCAGCGGCTTGCTCGTATCGTATCAAAGATCCATAGCGCATCTATATGTAATGGGAACAAGCTAGAAGAATACATTGGGAATAGTGAATACAATAAGAACAATCCTATAAACAACCACGTTGTTACATCATTACAATCTATTGAAAAAGGGCACTATCTAAACATCAGGTTTGAAAAGGACTTGTGGGATGATACAAAGACGCAATCCACAGAAATCGATTACATGTTGCATGATGGGGAGCGCATATGTCTATTCGAGATAAAGGATGGAGACACGTTTGATACCAAGAAATCACGAGAGGAGATCAAATCGTTACGAGATGTTTCCATCCTGCTGAAGGGACACACGCCTAATCTGCCTGTACATTGCTACATCGTTCTTTGGAACATCAAGGATCTAAGGAAGAACGGTTTTAAGGCAACCCTTGACGATGACATCTCCCTAATCAATGGCAGGATGATGTGTGACATCATTGGCAATGTTGATTATGACAAGATCATACACTCCCGCAAGGATATTGGGGACAAGAACCTTGGGTTCTGTATCAACGAGCTAAGGGAGATCATCCGTGTTTATGATGAAATCTATAAAAAGGAGGACATCGTAGATGTAGACGTGGATGCTCTTGCCGAGATGTTCAAAAATGATACCAAGATCGTGTAGAAGTATCAATAGTTTCGGATTACTAGGTGTTTCTTGTTGATATCGTCGCTCTTAACGCGTGAGCTGTGGATCCGAAACCTGTACTTTTTTTCGTATTCGTCTACAATATAGTCCTTGTAGAGCTCTTTAATGAATGGTGTCTCGCTGATGATCATGAGGCACATCGCTGGTGTAGTCTTGAAGCATTCAAACAGCCTTTTGTGATCATCCTGATCGAACTTACCAGCTGGGCCATACGAGCTAAATGGCGTATCATAGGGAGGATCTAGGAATATGAAGGTATCTTCGCTCTGGTACCTATCAAACACCTCTGAAAAGTCATTCTCAATGATCTCGGTACGAGATAGGAGGTCTGTGTAGCTAGGATTATCCAGCTCTTCCCAGTGTACGCTCTTGTAACGTCCCCAAGGAATGTTGAACTTTCCCTTTGAGTTGTAACGGAGCATACCGCGGTAGCATGTCTTTCTAAGATAGTAGAACTGCGCAGCCTTTTCAACATCAGTTTCAGGGCAGATATCATCCCTTACATGGTAATAGCCTTCCTCTGTGAGCTCATATGAGTTAAGGATCCGTTTTATCTCATCCGTTTTTCCAAGGCTAACCTGTCTGTACAGGTTCACGAGATCAGGATGTGTATCAGATATAACGGTTTTGATATCATCTGACGGGTTTAGATGGAACAGCAGGGATGCGCCTCCGGCAAATGGCTCCGCGTATGTGCTATACATTTCTGGCATGTGCCGTAATATGTCATCAATCTCATCCCGTTTCCCACCAGACCATTTTACAAGTGGCTTTAACGAGGGCCCCATTACGTAGATTAATTATCATAAACGAAACAACTTATATCAATTTTTGATTTGGCAATATCCTATTTGCGTATCCATATCGTATGAAAGTCGTCCTGTATACATGTTAGTCCACACTCAACAAGCATGCTTGCTACCCTGGTATAGTCTGACAGTTCGGGAAAGTCCTTCTCGTATGTTACAAACCGTAGCTGGCGCACAAAATCTATATGGCTTGATACGAAATCCTCCATACAGCCTTCGCAGTCTGCTACAAGTGCTGTAAATCCAAAACCGTGGTGTTTTACAATCTCATCCAGCGTAATAGAGGGTGTAGGAACATCACCATCTGCACAATCCACAGCACGTGTAGCATGCCCTGCGCATATAAGTGTTTTTGGCTTGCTACATATGATGTTCTTGTACACGGTAAAGAAGGAATTGTGCTTCTTACGATTGTAGAGAAGGGCAGGAATGACAGCATCCTCCGGCTCGATCACGACGTGTTTGATAGGATCGTCAAGTATGTTGTTTATTACACACGATACTGTGCCAAAACGGCCACCAAGCTCAAGAACACTATCGGAAGGGATAATGTACTCCTTTGCAATCAGCTGTTCCCAGCGCTCGATCGTTTTGTGATCTAGCACGTTCCAATTGTTCTCTACATACGGGATGTTATCAATGTCATCAAATGATAGCTTGTGATCACGGTGTATGGTATCAGGTGGAAAGCGCATAATCTCGTTAGACATCTTGTATACCAGATATAAAGGCATATAATCTACTAATGTTTATATACGTATTATGCTTCCTAACTCCTTTGAAGATGTGCTACATGGCCCCTGTTTCCTTCTCAACCTAGATAGGTGCGAGGAGCGATGGCCTATCATGAAGGATCGCATAGAGGCAGCCGGTTTTAAGCCGCAGCGAATTAGTGCCGTAGATGGCAAGAAGGGCGGATGCAGGAGGCAGTGGAAGGAATTTGTGGATGGCCGTGATTTCGAGTACATATTTGATTCCGATGGACAGTCTGGATGTGGCCTTACACACGTAAAGCTATGGGAGGAGATCGTGCGGAACCAGCTTCCATTTGCTACCGTTTTCGAGGATGATGTACGCTTTCACAAGGATTGGGCTGAACTAGCCCCCAGATACTACGAGCAGACTAACAAGTCTACCGATATTATGTACTATGGATCACAGGGTGCTGGTAAGCCTACCGATCCAATGGTTACACAGAACCACGTGTTTACTACACACGCCTACCTGATTTCGCTAGAGGGTGCTACCAAGCTGCTGAACATTGTTAAGACAGCACCAAGGATATTTATGATAGATTGCTTCCTGATAGAGATGATGAAGGTCCCGTTCTGTCCCTTCCATTGGCAGTGTTGGAATGGGACGATATATCCTGATCCTGCCCGCAAGACAGAGCTTGAGTATCGCAACGATGGCCTAGTGTACCAGGATGCCGAGTTTGAATCAAACATCCATTGCCACGCCCCTCCTGATGCGGAAAAGTAAATTTTGCGATGATTATAGTAAAGCGTATGCCCGAACCTCTTGACAAAGCACTCTACGCCCGTGTAAAGGCCGAGGCCGACAAGAAGTTTCTAGCGCCGACAAGTGTATACAAATCTTCGTGGATTGTTGGAGAATACAAGAGGCGCGGTGGTTTGTACGCAGAGCCCAAGCAGAAAAATCAGGGACTTTTGCGATGGTATCGCGAAAAATGGATCGATCTTACCAGACCAATTAGAGACAAGAACAACCAGCTAAAAGGTTACGAACCATGTGGGCGTGAAAAGGCAGATACTAGTGGTATATATCCTGTGTGCAGACCAACGAAACGGATCACAAAGGGTACACCATCAACAGCATCAGAGCTAACACCTAAGGCAATTAAGAAGGCTGAAAAAGAAAAACAGGAGGTGAAGCAAAAAGGTCACATCACGTTTGACAAAAAACACAAAAATAAAAAGTAATTAACTTGTAAGTCTGTAAAATGATATATGACGTGCGCTCGCAGCTTTTTAAGCGTTTTGTTGTATCTTATGCTAATACTAAAAAGGAAGCTCTGCGCGAGATTCTAAACAGCATGACACTGAAGCCAGATTTCAATCCCCAGAAGTCTATATCGGCAACATCTGTATAAAAATCTGTACTTTTTATTTTTACAAGTTTTCATCATAGAATAGATGGATTACGTCTACCTCCTTACGGTTTCCGGTATATTTGATCTGTAATTGGATTGCTGTCCTTAGGCCTTCTAGTCTTTGTGCCCATTCCTTCTTCTTGTTATCTTTTACGTAACACAGCCCTTTGTCTTTTGTGTAGCCCCAACAGGATGATACCGACTTTTCTTTGATATCATAGTACTGATCTGGATTGAAACGTATCATTACCATAGGGCGTGATCCAGCATCACGGAACAGCTCCATAAGACGTCTGTTCTCACACGAGCAATCGTATGCTTGATGCTGGTTCTCGTCAATCTCTACAATCAATACATATTCGCCAAAGTCTATGAAGATATCAGGTCTTCTTGAAGAGCATCCATTATCAATGCGTTTATCAAATATAATGGTATAGCCTTGGAATTGTTCGCGGATATAATCAGCTACCGCCCGTTCCTTCGTCTTGTGGTTTCTTACAATTTGGTTGTCTGGAAACATTTGAATGAAACAACCATAGCAGTAACCTTTATATTTTATATTAGAAATTAATGTATTACATAAATGTGTTTTACATTTTTTGTTTACTACATCTATCATCGTGTCACTTTTACATTCTTTACAACAAATTGGTTTCATTTCATTAGGTTCATTAAATGTAGGTTTGACTTTACCACATATGCATTTTTTGTTTATTACATCAATCATTGTTTTTGTTTTACATTTTTTACAGCATATTGCTTTTTTTTCACCAGGCTCATTAAATGAGGGCATAGCCTTTCCACATTTACATTTATTGTCTTTTATATTCACCATAATATCACTTTTACAATCTTTACAGCAAATTGCCCTTGTTTCACCTGGTTTATTGTAAGTTGGTTGAGCTTTTTCACATAGACATTTTTTGTTTACGACATCTATCATTGTTTTACCCTTACACTCCTTACAGCAGATAGGTTTTTTTTGCTCAGGTTCATTATAAGTTGGTCTGACTTTTCCACATAGACATTTTTTGTCTACAACATCTACCATTGTTTTACTTTTACATTCCTTACAGCATATTGCTTTTTTTTCACCAGGTTCATTATAAGTTGGTCGGACTTTTCCACATAGACATTTTTTATGTACAACATCTATCATTGTTTTACTTTTACACTCCTTACAGCAGATAGCTTTTCTTTGTCCTAGCTCATTATAAGTTGGTCGGACTTTTCCACATAGGCATTTTTTACCCATTTGTAATATAACTCAAATATAATTATAAATCAATTATTATTAATCAATTTTTTACTTCCATATGTATAGACATATAAAATGGACAAGCGCCATGTAGCCGTTTGGATTGATATCCTTATGAAATTCCTAATATTATTTGGATCGTTGTGTTGGCTTTCTATAGCAGCATTTGATTTCAATTATATAGAATGGATAGCCGATAGAACATTTTATGATTTTGATACTGTTATTTATACACTAGTAGGTATTTCGGCTATACTTTACCTATTTAATCGGGATTTTTTCTTGCCTTTTCTCGGGCACTCTACTTTCCCCTGCGGAAGCATGGTACAGAAGGTTCCCGACAATGCGGATACCGATGTTACTGTGAAGGTAGAACCACATGTGAATGTTATCTATTGGAGCAGTGAAATGGGTGACGTAAAGAATAATCCTATATTAGCTTATGGATCGTATTCAAATGCTGGTGTCGTAAAGTCTGACCAGACTGGCAATGCCGTTCTCCGTGTGCGTAGCCCAGCCGCCTACAAAGTACCTGGCAAGACTCTACCACCTCATGTTCATTACCGAACTTGCGACAGCGATGGTCTCATGAGCCGTATAAAGACTGTTTTTGTTGATGGTACTCCTAAAAAATAATCCTATTTTTTCATCTTTTTGTAAATGGATTGTTAGGTATCTTACTTTTCTCATAGCGTATCTTTATCCCATCTATTGTATCGCATACACGTTGTAAAATAGATCCTGTAACTGCGCGACAACTCCATATTTACAATTGATGAATAGTTGTTTTTTGTATCGTAATAGTAAGATAAGATGGCTTTCAAATTACAGACCTGGGAGGGTATTATCATCGCCCTTATTGTTTATGCTACCATAGGATACATTAACCAATATGTTACAGAAAACACGGTATCGCACGTTATGGATCAG
>JACCDW010862288.1_pt1 | contig 33412 bp, 31 predicted proteins | sample 7449781 | NCBI WGS metagenome assembly JACCDW01 (sample SAMN15323449, study PRJNA562643) | freshwater metagenome | isolation source: river surface water | place: USA:Blue River Watershed | collected 2017-08-18
AACTATTATCGTATCGCAAAAGAGAGAATGCACAAATGGACGAAACGCGAAAAGCCCGCATGGATATGATTGATGCCTTTCATAAAGGATGTGAAATCCGCGCTATGGAAGCAGAACTAGCACAAGCATCAGCCAAGCTTGTAGAACAGCAGAATGAGATTGATAAAATGCGCGGAGTGATTTTCACTCTGGCTATGATTGATCGGGACATGATGACCGAGCATGATGAAGCATTGCTTGAAGAGGCCATTGAAAGAGCAAAGGAACTGTATGATGAATCACGCCGAACTTAAAGAGTTGCTTACTAAGCTTGGCTCTATCTATATGAAGCAGCCAGATTATGAATCATCCTGTATTGTAAAGGACGCTGCAACTGAGATTGCTGAGATGATGGACATTATAGAGAGGCAGCAGGTCATCATTCGTCGGATCTATGCAGAACAACTGCCTGACACTTGGTTCGTGTGTGGTGAACTCGGTGAGAAGGACCAAAACAATCTGCCCAAATATATAGAAGTATGCCCTGCGTATGGAGTAGACTGGTCGCAGATTTATGAGCGAACTGACCGTACCATTGTTGGAATGGGCAGCTAGAAAGGATACTAAATAATAGCATGATTTATTCATTTATAGATACCGAAACTGAAGAAGAGTTTGAAGTGGAAATGACCTATGATCAACTCAAGGCATTTCTAGAAGCTAATCCAAAATTCAACCAGACATTTCGCATGAATGTTGTTGATCCAGTAGGAATCGGTGTTACGAAACCACCATCTGATTTCCAAAAATACGTTCTAGGTAAAGTCGCAGCAGCCCCAGGCGCGCAGGCATCTGCCATTGATCGTAGATGGAGTCGTAAGAGAGAGTGGTAAAATATAAGAAGAATACACGAGTTTCAAAAGAGGGTAGTCACGTAGGTGATGCACCCTCTTTTGCTTTTAAAGGAGTAAACATGTCCAAGAAGCCTAAGAATAGAAATGCAAACAAAGAACAAGAAGCACAAAAGAAGGCAGCACATTTTGAACTTAGACACATAAAACCACTCACACCAAATCAGGAAAAAGTCTTTACATCTTATCAACAAGGATATCATCTGATGCTTCACGGTTTTGCTGGAACAGGCAAAACATTCTGCGCTCTATACTTGGCATTAAATCAAATACTAAATTCACAATCAGTATATAATAAGATAGTCGTAATACGATCCGTAGTTCCCTCAAGAGATATGGGATTCTTACCAGGATCAATGAAAGAAAAGATACAAGTTTACGAAGAACCATACCGCGAAATCTGCGATAGTCTATTTGGTCGTGGTGATGGTTATGACATACTCAAGATGAAAGGCATTGTACATTTCACTACCACTTCTTATCTTCGTGGTTTGACATTCAACAATGCAATTGTGATATTGGACGAAAGTCAGAACTTGTCATTTCAAGAATGCGACACGGTTCTAACAAGAATGGGTGACGAAAGTAGATTGCTTGTATGTGGTGATTTCAGACAGACAGACTTGAATAAGCCTCATGAGAAAGAGGGTGTTACTCAGTTGATGCGAATTACCAAACGTATAAATACTTTTCAGCATATTGAGTTTGAGAAAGAAGATATTGTTCGCTCAGGCTTGGTCAGATCATACATCATCCAGAAACACGAATTAGGGCTATAACAATGACAAACAAAGTTCTCATAGAGAGAGTATCGCATTATCTAGACAAAATGGGCAAGTATTATCTCAATGAGGACTTGCTAATGGAAGAAGACATGCCAGATCAAAGTGAAGAACAGAGGGCAGAATGGATGCCTCCTGTTCTTCATGATTTCATGTTTCATCTAAGTGGACCAAGTGATCCACATGGAACTAAAAAGAAAATCTTGATGGAAGAAGTGCTTGATGAAGCAACATTGATTGATATGTCAAAGGGCATTCGACCATTAGCACACAAGAACATGAACTTACCAAAGACAAGTGCTATCATCAATAAGACTGAAGAAGAGCGTGGTGGTAGAGAAGAAAATCTACACAAGAAACTCGCAACAGGCTTCAAAAAGGCTGATGGTGAGATGAGTACAGAAGACAGAAAGACAAGAAGAGCAAAGTTGTCTGAAGCCAAAAAAGTATTTAAAGACTTTGCAAGAGCCAGAGGATTCAAGGCAGCGACAGCACCTAAGCTTCTTGGTGGAAATATGAAGACAGAAAAGTCTTCTGGTGAAGGTGTTCTTACAACAGGACTTAATCTTGCACCACATGCTACAGCAGGACTTCATGGCTTTGATACTTGTCCTAAAGCTTCAAAAGATTGTAGAACAAACTGCTTAGGTACTGAAGCTGGCGGCAATCGTCAGTATCCAGATGCAGCTTTGGCAGCCAAGACTTTAAGAACACACTTTGTTGCTCATCATCCAGAACATGCAGCAAGAATTATGGATTCAGAAATTGAAGCTCACAAGAAGTCTGCAAAGAAAAAAGGTATGATTCCTGGTGTTCGTCTCAATGTTACATCAGATATTTCTTGGGAACATCATGCACCACAAATGTTTGAGCGTCATAAGGATGTCCAGTTTTATGATTATACAAAGATGCCAAACAGAGTTGTGAGACAGTATGAGCCAAAAGTAGAAGGCAGTCACTTTAACAAGGCAGGTCATCCTGCAAACTATCATCTAACACTCTCACATACAGGTACAGGTCATGCTGAATCAAACGATGCTGATGTTGTAAAAGTACTTGAAAAGGGTGGTGTTGTTGCTTCTGTCTTTCAGCGCGGCAAGAAGAATAAGAAGCCAACTGCATATGAAGATGTAAAGACGGGTAAGAGATATCCAGTTGCCAACGGTGATGATGATGACAATACATTTGATCGTCACACTACACTTGGTAAAACAGAAGGTGGTGCTGGTAACGGTGTAGTTTCTGGTCTTCAGTTAAAGGGTGTTAAGAATGAAGACGCTGGTGCCTTTGCTAACAAAGTGGACGATGATGGTATCGTTCGTATAAACAAGTAATATAATGCCAAGATTGGTTGTCATAACCGGCGGATTTGATCCTGTTCACTCAGGTCATATAGAGTACATCAATGAAGCTAAAAAGCTTGGCGACTATTTGTTTATTGGTTTAAACTCAGATGAATGGCTTACTCGCAAGAAGGGTAAGCCATTCTTGCCTTGGACTGAAAGATATGTTATACTATCAAACTTGAGGAGTGTAGACGATGTATTTGCTTTCGATGATTCTGATAACACTGCTATTGACGCTATCCTTCGTATTCGTGAAGAGAATCCAGAACAGACAATCATCTTTGCAAACGGTGGCGATAGAACGAAAGAAAACATCCCAGAAATGGAATGCGGAATAGATGACATTGAATTTGTCTTTGGTGTTGGTGGTCAAGACAAGAAGAATAGTTCTAGCTGGATATTGAAAAAATGGAACGAGTAATTAAGTCCTTTAAGAAGTTTGTTACAGACAAGATCGAAAAGGAACCTGTGTATAACAAGGTTTACATTGGTAAAGATTTTGATACAAATACTAACAAGAAGCCAACTTATCACAAAGTCTTCATTGGTAAAGTTGGTAAGCTTGATAAGATTGATGAAGCATACGATTTTAGTAAAGTCGCAACAAAGTCTGATAATCTTTCAACAGAAGGTCGTCTTGAAAGTTCACAGAGAAACACTGCGCTGAGACAGCATTATGATTTCAGTGGTGATTACAATCATAGAAGAGCAATACGATATTACACAACAAGTGCATATCGTAGAATCAATGGTCCAATGTATAAAGGTGAAGAGATTACTGATCCTGATGCGGCGGATGCAGTACCACATCTGAAGGCAGCTTTAACAAAACACAAAGCGCCAGAAGATATTCCTGTACACTCAGGTATCAAGTATGATCCTAGAAAGCTGTCTGTCGATGATGATAATGTTATTCGTGTAACAAACCCTGCATTCACAAGCACATCTTTACATTCACATATTGCAAAGGGATTTGTAAGCACAGACGCTGATGAAAAAGAAAAGCATATGATACACTTCACTGTACCTAAGGGATCACACGGTGCATATGTTGATCATCACTCTGACAATGAAGGTGAAAGAGAGTTTGTATTACATCCAAACGCAAGACTTGAAATGCATCCAACTCCTGAAGTTGAAGATTTTGATACATGGAACGGAATGGGAAAACTATATCACTGGAGAGCAAGACTTGTGCATGACGGTGTTCAAGAGGTAGGAAAGTAATGAAACACTTCATCAAATATCTAGATGACAAGAATGCCGAAAAAGAAAAAGACATAGAGATGAAGATGAACGCTGCTATCACAGAAAACGATAAGACTATGTATGCAGCACATGATTATTATGGTAGTCCAAAGAAGATGGTATTCAAAAGAAAGTCTCCAAGTTCTTCAGGTGGTAATGGAAATGGTGGTGAATAATGTATCTTGATTATTGGATGATCGCGGCAGTCATATTGTCATTTGGTGCATGTCACTGGATTAGTAGAGTGCAGGGCATTCAAGAAGGCGCGGTAACTACTCTTCGTCTTCTGCATGAAGAAAAGATCATCAATGTGTCTGATGAGGGCAAAGTAAGTCGCTACTCAACATGGAATCAAAAAACAACAAGAAAAAGAAGAAACAAAGATGTTGACCTTTAAATCATACTTAAACGAACAAAAAGAAAAGAAGAAAGATGTAGAGACGAACTACAATAAAGTCTTTATCGGTAAGATCGGTAAGTTTGATGATGAAGATGATAAGAAAGCAATCTACAACAAAGTCTTCATTGGTAAGGTCAAGAAGCTAGACGAAGCATTTAGACAGGGTGCAGCCAGACATGAAGGTCTTCGTTATGATGAGACACAAAGTCTTCATCAAAAACTATCAAGACGATATAAGTTTGGTAAAAAATTAAAAAAATCAAATTGGTTTGAACCTGATCTTGATGATCCTGATGGAAACAGAAAAAGCGCAATCAGAAAATATTCTGGTTCGATGTATAAGAAAATAAACAAGTCATTATACACAGGGGACTCAAGTGATCTGACTCCTCAACATCATGATATAATTGAAAATTTGAAATCAGCTCTAGCAAAACACAAGACAGGTGAAGACATGACTGTCAGTTCTGGTATCAAAGTTTCTCCTGATTCCTTCAGAAAAGAAAATGATGAAGGTCCAATAAAAATGACGATGCCTGCGTTTACGAGTACATCTTTGTCTGTGCATATTGCAAGAGATTTTGCTAAACCTGTTCAGAAAGAAGGTGAAAGTTCAGGTGATGAACATGTAGTTCATATAGATGTTCCTAAAGGTTCTCATGGTGCATATGTAGCGCATCACAGTGCAATACCTGAAGAACATGAATTCATTTTACATCCAGGTGCAAGACTACATGTCGATCCTCTTCCATCACATATTAGTGAACGTACAACTTTTGATGGAGAGAGAATTAAAACGCATCACTGGAATGCTCGTTTAGTTCATGATGGTATAAAAGACGTTTGACAAGAATTTTTCCATACTATATGATAGGAACATAATTGAGGTACTGAGAATGAAACGTTATGTGATTGGTGATGTGCATGGTTGCTATGATGAACTGTGCGAACTGTTTGAGAAGATTGAGAAGCACCACGGCGGTTATGACTACAAGCTGATTTTTGTTGGTGACTATGTTGATCGTGGACCAAAATCAAAAGATGTTGTAGACTTTATTATGAAGATGCAGAAGCGCGGACATGTAGCTCTCATGGGCAATCATGAAGATATGCTTATCGCTGGTGAATACATGTATGCTGCTGAAACAATTGTCAGCTTTGGTGGTTTTCGCGGACATTATATACCCGATTGGGCAATGGAGTGGATGAAGGCACTGCCAAAGTATTATGAAGATGATACAATCATTGTTGCTCATGCTGGTGCTAATCCTGCATTTCCAATGAATGAACAAACAGATACTATGCTCTTGTGGTTACGATATCAGCCGCACCATAATGCACACATGAGTAAGCATTTCTATCACGGACATACTCCACACATAGGTAAGATTGAGCAAGCAGAAGATCGCACAAATGTAGATACTGGTTGTGTGTATGGCGGACATTTGACGGCCGCTATTGTAGGAGATGATGGTAAGCCTGAAGGTTTCATTCAGGTGCCACGAAAGAATGGTGTGTATGATATGAGTGATGCTCAATCGCGAGGTTGGGAAGTCTAAATATGAGACTATATAAAGTAAAAGAGTTTGTCATTGAAGAAACGGGAGTAAAGGTCACCATTCTTGGTGATGTTGAAACCAGAGGCGCAGCATATGCTGAGGCTCATCTGAAATGGCCAAAGATATTATCGTTGAAGGAAGACGAACAACACTGAGGACCGGGGGGCAGTACCCCGCGCCTCCACCAGGAACACAGTCGGCAAGGGTAAACTCAAAAGGTGATCCGCGTCTACAATGAAAATCAGGCTGTGTTCTTGATGGGGGCGAACTAGGATCGACTGAGTGTAGAATAGTTGACTGGAGATAATCGTAGGCGACTACGTACAAGCGCAAAACTCTAAATGCAAACGATAACTTTGCACCTCGTTACGCACTAGCTGCCTAACATGCGCCAGGGGAGAGCGTGGAAACAGAATCTCCCCACCAATACTTTGCGCTAGTGCCAGTTTTAGGCGCATCGTACAAGGAACTGGCAAAACGGAACGCCGTGTCTCCGTTGCAACAAACCTAAACACGGCACTAACACACATGACACAGGAGATTTATCATGTCAAAGACACCTTACGAACTTCGCTTCGATCTTCTTGCTATGGCACAGTCTATTCTGACCGAGCAAAGCATGAATATGCGAATCAAGATTGAGAATGATTGGAACATGGCTTGTGAAAAGGTAAGAACCTTACATGACAAGGGGCGCGATGCTGAATTTCCTTCCTTTCCCTCTGTACCGATCTTTGATGAAGAACAGGTCATTGCGATGGCTGAAAAGCTTAACAGCTTCGTATCTAAGAACGACTAATCAAAACTGACAGTAATAATAGCGGGACCAAATCCCGCTATTATATTGATGCTCTAAGTTAGAAAGAAATAAAGTAATGAAGAAATTTTTAGCAGTCAGTCTTTTAGCATTAGCACTAGTAGGCTGCAATGAAATGTCAGCGAAAGAGATATACAACATAAGCGTTGATGGTGTCGTTCTCATTCAGAACAGAATAGATGCATCAAATGGTGGATCAGGCACCGGCTTCATTCTTAAAGACAATCAGATTGTTACAAACCACCATGTCATCGGCGGTCAGGGCAAAATCTTTGTGTTCTCTAGCAAGTCTGGTAAAGAGTATGAAGCTCAAGTAGTCTATGCGGACCCTGTTGCAGATATAGCAGTCATTCAATTGAAAGATTGGGAACTCTATGAGAAGAATGAGAACCCTGTTAATCTAATTCTTGGTAATAGTAATTATATGAAGCCTGGTGATAAGATTGTTGTCATCGGTCATCCTTGGGGACTAACATGGACTGTATCTGAAGGTATTATCTCAGGTAAGCATCGCCGTGTCGGACAAAATCCAAAGTTTGTAGATCAAATTGACGCCAATCTATTTCAAGGCAATTCAGGCGGTCCAATCTTCAATGAGAACGGGCAGATCATCTGTGTGAGCAATATGATGCTTGCAATGGAAGGTGGTTCGTATGGCTTCTGTGTTCCTTCCAATCTTGTAAAGAAAGTTGTTTATGACTTTAACACTCTAGGCGAAGTGCGCTGGAGAGTATTGAACATATCAGCAGATTTGACAGATGATAAACAGTCTGTTATAATTCGTGAATTGGAACTTGATGGCGCTGCTGCAAAGGCAGGGTTAAATCAGAACGATATTATCATGGGCATTTCAACAACAAAAAATGCCGCAACTATCAAGAAGGTATCAAATCCAAATGATCTGATTACTGAACTTGCAATGCTATTTGGTGATAATGAAGAGATTATTTTATTGATTGATAGAAAAGGTGAAAAGATGATGATCAATGTGAAAACAAACTACAGAAAGTCTAGCGAGTACTCACCAGATCAGGCAAAGTGATATGCCCAATAAAGATGAAATTACCAACTTCTCTCTGGTCATTGAGACTTTGGCCAGAGAGAAGTGCATACCTTACATGGATGCAATTCTATTACACTGTGAGAATACTGGACTTGAAGTAGAAGTCGCAGCTAAACTCATTTCTGGTGTGCTGAAATCCAAAGTCAAGAATGAAGCAGAAGAACTTCATTTTCTGCCGAAGTCAAACACAGCAAAACTTCCTATCTGAGGATACATTATGATCGTTGAAGATGTTTTTGATTCTTTCGAGAGAAAGAAGATTCTCCATATGAAGAGCACTGCTAAGTCTCATATGCAGTGGATGCTAAATGAAAAAATACTTGATGATGTTGGGCATTATCTTGTTGTCTCTGGTAATGCATTTACTTCATGGCATGATCAAAGTGAACTTAAAGACATTGATGTGTTCGTGCTACACGATGATATTGCCAAACACAAACTTCGTACATATCTTGCAAACAAAGGTTTTAAACACAAAGATATTGAATATCTGAAGCAAACGAATCCTGGTGCAACTCATGTTCAAGAAGTTTGGGAAGCCGTAAGTCATGGTAAAAAGTATCAGTTCATCTTTACTGATTATTTGGATCGCAAGGATCTGATCAAAGAGTTTGATTACAAGCATTGCATGGTATCATATGCTGTAGGTAAGGACATAATTTACATTACTCGTTCCATTTATGATGCTATTGATCACAAGCATCTTATCGTCAATAATAAGAATAGAGTTGCAGAATGGCGCCGCAATAAGTTCTTAGATCGCGGCTTCACTGAGCCTACAAAAGCAGAGGAACAGTTTGTTACTTGGACAAATCATGCCTATCAAGCTATTGCAGCCAGACTTACACAGGAACTAATAGAGATTGCATAATGAAACTGTCTGGTTACGAAACGTACTGTACCTATCTTGCATTGAAGAATCATTTTACTCGTGACAACTATGATTTCTTCAAGTACAATGGTAAAGTTTCTGCAAGCAAGGAATCTTTTCTAAACAGACAGGATAGATTCAAGTTTGAGAAGCTGTCAAGAAAGTGTGATGATGTAAAGACACACATTGCACTTTGTTTCATGGCAGATAGGACATGGATTGGTGATATGTTAGATGATGATGCTTTTGAATCCTCTCAAAGGCACAAGCGAAAAGTCCAATCCATGTCCTACGATTTTAAGAATGAATTGGAACACATCGATGATATCAAGTCTCTATTCAAACTAGAAGACAATAATTATCCTAAGTTCCTCAATGAATACATGCGAGGTGATATGTCTTTTGAGACGCTGATCATTCTCAACTCATTCATTGATTTCATTCCCAAGTTTGATGCTAAACTCAAGGACGACTTTCTGTGGTCCAAGTTTAGCTTCAAGGCACGGAAGTTTGCTCCGTTTCTGTTATCTGAGATAGACAGAAAAAAGTTCAAACAAATACTAAAAGACCATATAAAGGTTACTATATAATTGACAGAGGGAGATTCCTCTGATAACATATACAAATTATACAACGAAACATACGGAGAAAATACATGACAAACTTTGCTGCACTTAAGAAGACTTCTTCTGACATCTCTCGCCTCACCAAAGAAATCGAAAAGATCAACAATCCAGAATCCAGCACTGAGTATGAAGAAGATACTCGTTTCTGGAAGCTTACTCGTGACAAGTCGGGTAATGGTTCTGCTATCATTCGTTTTCTTCCCGGTCCTGCTGTAGATGGTGATGATGCTCTTCCCTGGGTGCGTTACTTCGATCATTGGTTCAAGGGTCCCACTGGTAAGTGGTATGTTGAAAACTCTCTGACGACCTTCGGTAAGAAAGATCCCGTCTCTGAGTTCAACTCTACTCTTTGGGGTGACTCTTCAATCAAGGAAGAGTCCTATCGTCCCATTGAGCGTAAGCAGGCTCGTGAACAGAAGCGCAGGCTTCATTATGTCTCTAACATCTACATTGTCTCTGATCCTGCAAATCGTGAGAACGAAGGTAAGGTGTTTCTGTTCAAGTATGGTAAGAAGATTTTCGACAAGATCACTCTTTCCATGAAGCCTGAGTATGATGGTGATCAAGCAGTTGTTCCTTTTGATCTTTGGAAGGGTGCTAATCTCAAGCTTCGCTGTCGTACAGTCGCAGGTTATCCCAACTATGATCAGTCTCTTTGGGACTCACCGTCTGCACTTAGCGATGATGATAATACACTTGAGAAGATTTGGAAGTCTGAATACTCTCTCAAGGAGTTCATTGATCCTAAGAACTACAAGTCTTATGATGATCTGAAGAAGCGTTTGAATGAGGTTCTGATGTTGAATGACCAGATCACTGATTCGGTCACTTCTTCAAGGCAGTCTAATGATGTTGCTTCGTCAAAGCCGACATTTGATGGTCCAAAGACCAAGACTTATGATGATGCAAGTCTTGATGAAGATGAAGACTACTTCAAGAACCTGATTGACGAATAAATACGAATAGCAGGCAATCGCAAGAAGGGGAGAGTTTCAGCTCTCCCTTTTTTATTTCTGTGTATAGATTGTTCTTGGGGCGGAGTGAAATCCATGATTATCTGCATACTTGTCTCGTGAATATGCTCTCATTGCTGACGGTGAATAATCTATAGCACCTAGAGAAGATGGCACTGTTGACTGATTTGAAGGTGAATAGCCAGCAGTAGACATCTTTGCTTGATTTAATGGTGCTTCGATTGGCTGACTATTCATTACACTCTCATCCATTGTGTCGAAACCATCTCTCTGATCTGTGCCATCAAGTGACACAAAATCTCTAGCTTTGCGTCTTTCATCTGGCGGTATGATAACAGCAGTTTCATCTGATGCTACACGAATACCTGTTGGTGATCCATCCTCACGAACAACTTTAAGATTGTCTTTTGCATTGATGATACCACCTTCGTAAAGACCAGCTTCTGTAGTTTCAGGTAAAGGTTCTTCTTGTTTTTTACGCTCTAATGCATTCAACATATCACTTCTTTTTTTCATACTTTCATATGACTCTTTTGAACCTTCTTCTAGACTATCGCCTTTAGCAGTTTCATCTAGTAGCATTTGTTCTAATTCTGCCGCAGACGTATTTGCGAATGAATTAGATGTTTCGGCCGTTGGAATCGCTGTTGATGATGACTCTAGTTTCTTCTCTAAGTTTTTTACCTTTTCTTCTTGAGCATTCCATTCATCTTGAGGTACTTCTTCACCCATTGCAGAAAGTTTTGCTTTCTCTTCTTTAAGTCTTGTTGCAATATCTAACGTGTCTGCTTCTGTTGATGTGTCTGGTGGTTGCAAAGGACTGCCTTCCATCATTTCTCTAAGAGTAGCAGGTTTTTCTTCAATTGTGACTGGTTCTGGTTCATATAAGTTATCTGGCAATTTTCCTTCCAAACCAGCACTTAAAAGTTCTGCTTGACCTCTTGCAACACCGCCATAATACCAATAACGACTTTCTCCTCTCTTTATAGACATCCAATCATTGATTTGATCTTCAGAAAATCCAGCTTCGCGTAAACCGTCCGCATTTGCACCTATCATATCAAAATGTGCCCACTTACCAGCACCTTGAGGACTAGCTCCGGGAACACCCATACTTCCATATTTTTTGGCCAACCAATACTGACCCATCAATGCATATTGTTCTTGTGATGGTCTTTTACCAGTTTCACTATTTGTTATCAGATAATCTCCTGCAATTGAAATTTTTTGGCCTTTCGGACCATATGCAGTGTGTCTTCTGCTTGTTCCTTCTTTTCTTCCTTCTATTCCACCAGACTTGAGTGTGACATTCCAACCTGGACCTAAGACAGAACTAACGGTATCACTAACTCGCCTATTCAGTTCGTTATTGACGCTCAGTTTTCTATCACCTAACATCTCTTCTTCGATATTAACTTTTTCAGCAGTACTACCCGCTTCTTCAGGAGACATTTCAAATTTCTCAATCAATGCTTCGCTTAACTCATCGACGTTTGATGCCTCATCTTTCTTGACACGTTCAGCAATGAAATCTTGAACTTCTTCATCTGTATATTCTTTGTTTGGATCATAGACTGTCTGATCTTTTGTAGCTTCTAATTGCTGTTCAACGCTTTTACTAAAAGCTGTACCTGCGGTCCCAAATTTATCATATTCAACATTACCAGTTTTCAACCACTCTAAAGCACCGCCACCGCCCTGATTGTGAGCATATGCAAGAGCTTTCAATTTATCTTCAGGTGACATGTCACGATATTTTTTACTTTGCATCAATGTCTTGTGATTGGCATAAGTAAATGCATCCATGAATTGTTCTTGCAGTTCTGGATTTTTCTTGAAATCTTCTCTTGAAGGAACATCTACACCGAGAATTCGAGCAGCATCAGTCTTGGCATCTGCACCAAACTGATAAGCACCATCATATAAATTGCTTGCACCGCCAGTGAGATTGTACTTTCCACCTGCACTTTCTTTGTTAGCAATGCCCTGTCTATATGCATTATATTGACGATCATCTATGCCTAGCTCTTTAGCAAGCTTTTTAGATTTGAAGTTGAGTAGAGAAGAATCCTCACTCAAGCCAGCGCGAGATCCTGCACCTGACTTTTTCATTTCTTCTACAACTTTACTCTTGCTCATAGTTTCTATTGATATTTGCGCTCTACGAACTAAGTTTCTTCCGCGTTCATCTTGATAAATCTCAACACCCATCTCTTTCAGTTTTTCTGGAGAGATATCTTTTAGGTATCTCAATCTAGGATCATTTAGATTAGTGCCAGTTTTAACAATCTTGAATATTTCATCGATATCGATGCCTTGAGCGCGAAGGTTTTCTTTAATTTTCTCTTTATCAGTTTTACCAGCTAGTTTAGCTTCTCTTTCTATCTCTTCTCTAGTTTTCTTTTTTCTAGGTCCTGAGACATGAGATGGTGCTTCAGATGTAATAACCGGACTAGGTAAACCCTCACCAAATTTACCAGCAGCTATCTGAGATGTTGCTAATTGAAATCCACCAATATCAGGCAGTCTGTCTCTGTAGTATCTTGGAAACATATTTGCCATTTGTGTTGGAGTCAGCGTCTGTAGAAGCTGATTGAAGAATGTATTATCATTCTGAGCCATATTCATTCGATCACGAATTGTCGTGTTCTTCATCAATTGACTGTAGCTGATTGTATACTCTTCTGGATTTATTGCCATATCTTGTTATCTCTTCATTCGTTTTTGAGTGGCTGCTCGGTCGCGTCTTGTCTCTTCTTGCTGCTTGATATGTTCTTTCAGTAGATCAAGATAGATTCCTTTTTCCCAAGGTATCATATTCTCTAGTTCTGAAAGACTATACTTGTGCATGTGCATGAGAGCAAAGTTTGTCCTATAATAATTCTTCAGACTATCATGGCCGAGCATTATCGAAAAAAACTTTCAAAATCCTGGATCTTGATCTTGTGATGAAATCCACACTTGTCACAATCTGCCTCTGCCATAAACTGAAAGAATGGTAAATCAGTAATGAACTCATCAAGCATCTTGAATTGTCTTTCGGTCAAGCTTTCTAAAAATCCACGAAGTTCTTCTTTGCTAAAATCTTTGGCAGTCAGAACTTTGTCCTTGTCATAGATTATCTCTATGCAGTTCACAAGCAAGTCAATCTTCTTATCAAATGGATTATCAGAACTATTAACACTCTTCATTGCAGTGTATGATGGATACTTCATTTTGAGCTTGATACCATTTTGTAGATCGATATCTAGTTTCTCTTTGTCTGCACCATACACTTCATAATCTGCGATATTCAAGCGTACTTCAAATACATTACGGCACTGACCTTCATCTGTCACATGATTACATTTGTATTTTAACTCAACAGTTTCACCAATAGATTTTGATCGTAGAGCAACAAATAGGTAATCAATATCAAAGAATGCCAACTTCTCTATGTTGAGTTCGCCAGATACCAAGCAGTTGTTTATGACTTGCTTTGTTGTTCTAATGATCTCATTTGAATCGTTGCTTTCCGATGCCATCATTAGCAGTTTCTCTTCTTTGACCACGAATGGTCTAAAAGTCGATTCTTTGCCTGTCGATGGTATCTTTATTGTAAATGTAGGCAAATCAATCTTCGGTAGGTTCATAATATCTCCTTATCATTATCTTGGATTTGCAGGTGGCACAGTAGGCGTATTTTCACCAAAATTATAGTCGATCAGATTTCTACCCCATTTGCTATAGGTAAACGTTACAGCAAGTCTCTGAAAGTTATCGTCTGCCCATGTTACTGGTTGAGGACTGATCTGAATAGGATATGCTTCAAGTAGAGTAATTGCATATTTGGCATCATGATTTTCACCTAGTTGAAAGATGTCAATCTCTGTTGCATAGTCTTTCTTATAGTTGAAGTCAAATGTGCTGATTGGATTGATCTGTTCTTGCCATGTATCAAACAGATATCTTTCTTGTGAATTGATGCGACATAGAAACGTGAAGTTCACATCTTCATACACCGTCTGAAATGGAAACTTGACGCTTGGGCCATAGTATCGAATATCTGAGTTCATGAATGTGCGGCCCGGAAACTCAGCAACTTCACACAAGTAAATCAAATCACCAAATACTGGTTTGGCTAAAGCCACGGAAGTTCTTCTAGATTGATTTGCATCAGGTCCCAATTCAAATCTACCGACGCCATTATTGATAATCGCAGGACAGGGCTTGATATTAACCACGAACCTTGCAGAACGAGCAGGTCCTTTGCCTTCGTTCATCTTACTTAAAATCTTGTTCATCTCAAGATTAGCTGGTACTTCTTTACCTTGAAAGACTGCCATTTATTCCTCTTATTTCTTTACTACAAAGAACTCGACTGGTAACTCTATTGCTCTGTCCCATTCTGTAGCAGGCACTTCAATAAAAGGACTTCTGACATGTGTGAATAGATATCTCTTTATGCAAGGACGCATCTGATTTGCAATTCTCTTGGTGCCAGCTAATAGATCATATGAAAGCTTTAGCTTGGATCTTTCTGTCAGATTGCTGCTTGATCTAAATTTCATGAGCTTACCAAGTAACTCGGCACGCTCTCCTTGACTTAGATAGTGTAAGTTCAAACCTAAGAATCCATCTGAGTATCTCTCAATAGGAAATACCAGAGGAAATCTGTCATATACTGGAAGAGTGTCTTTGTGCTTTGGATCATACCAGTAAAAGTACATCTTACCGATAACTGTAGAGCTTCGGCTTCGATCAACTGATCCTATGATCTTTCTGCGATATCCTACGGCAGTCTTTACTTTGCCAGAGAACCAGTCGCTAAGTTCTTTTTTGTTATATTTGTTATTGGCCATAAGACTATTTATTTAATTCCCAAGTGATCTTCAGTCATAATCATGAATTGCCAACCACGATCAGCACAATATTCTTCTGCTGCCTGCCATTTAGCTTGATTTTTACCCCATGTCGTGACTTCTGTGATGTACTGCTTTGTGATGCGTTTCTTCTTTGTAGGTTCTCTAGTCTCTTTTTTAGGTTTGATCTCAACGATCATTTCCTTCAGAGTGCCATCTGTATTCTTTGCTTTGACATAGAAATCAGGAAAATATCTATGATAGCGATTATCAAGTGGTGACTTGTATGGTATCTGAATTTCTTCACTAGACCATTCAAGAACTGCTGAGTTCTCATCTAAATATTTCATGAATTTTCGTTCCCATAACGAACGATATATGATGTTCGTCGGGTCACCTCTATACTTTTTTGGATTCTGTGGAGTAAATCTGCCTTTGTATGTTTTCATATAAATATATATAACTCAATGAGGAATCACGTAAAAAATGACAACTGAAGATACACGCCGCACATTACCTGGTGTAGATAACAGATACAACTTCAATTACTTCAAGTTTCCAACTGATCTAACTCAGTCGCACAATAATCACTACATGGTCATTCAGATCAACGTGCCTATTCATACAACAACAGGCAATGCACGAGGTAATTATGTGCCTACAGAAGCATTGACTGGTGAACTTTCTAAAGTTGACCAGTTAAACGTAGAGGGTAATGCAGCTTTCGTTGGTGGTGGTGGCGGTAGAATTGGCGGCGTTAATAATTTGAATAGAGTGAATGCAAGTTATTTTGATTCAGATCCTCTCAAGTATTTCTATACTCGTGGTACTCGCAGAATATCTGATGCTATTGCTCTCTTCATGCCTACACCTATTATCTATAATACAGTCAATGACTATGAAGAAATCAAGCTAACACAGCTATTTGGTAGTGGTATTGCTGCACTTGCAGGATCTATGGCAGGTAGAAGATCAGCAGCACAAGCAGGCGCATCTGTTGATGCTGCAAGAGAAGCTGCCACTGCCTCATCTGGTGCTGTTGAAACAGCAGGTAGAGTTATAGGTAGAGCGTCTCAGATGTTTGGTTATCCTATTAATCCAAAAGTTGAAGTGCTGTTCTCAAACACAAAGCTTAGACAGTATGTCTTTGAATTCCTTCTTGCACCAACATCTGAGGCTGAGTCCAAGACAATAGAAAATATCATCCGCACACTTAGATTCCATTCTGCACCAGAACTGGAAGCACTAGGTCTATTCTTCATACCACCAGCAGAGTTGGACATCACTTTCTATCATAATGGCAAAGAGAACAGGGCATTACCACGTATCAATACATGCGTTGTTGATCGTATCGAAGTTGACTACACGCCTCAGCAAGGACAGTATACAGCATTCAGTAATGGTTATCCAGTAACAACAAGACTTAGCCTTGGTCTTCGTGAAGTTGAAGTTATTCACAAAGCAAGAGTTTACGAAGGATTCTAAGATATGCCTACGTTTTTCAATAAATTTCCTGTCGTTCGTTATGATATGGAAAACAAGAGATATTTTTATCAGAACAATCAGATTGTCACGAATGTTCTTTTTCGTATTGGCATAATCAAGGAAGTTCTGACAAATATTGCTTCATACTATGAATATACTGTCAGAGACGATGAAAAGCCAGAAATTCTTGCAGATAAGTTCTACAATGATCCAGAAGGTCATTGGGTAATACTCTATGCAAATGACATCTTTGATCCACAATATGATTGGCCTTTGGATGGCAAATCGTTTAATAAGTATTTGGTAGACAAGTATCGATCTCAAGCAGAAGCTGATCTTGGCGCTGGAATATCCGATTTCAGAGTTATTGATTGGACAAGAGACACAACAAATCCAAACTCAGTGCATCACTATGAGAAGATTGTTACTAGAGAAAACTCAGTTTCAAAGATAATCGATGAGAAGCGCGTCGAAATCAATAAGAAAAAAGAATGGTTAATTTCATATCTTGAAGTACCTTTTGATGTGTATGATGAATTACCAGAACAGACTGTTGAGTTCTTCAATCTGTCAAACACTGGTGTAACAATTACGCAAACAACAACAAAATCTGCGACAACATACTACGACTATGAAGATGATCTGAATGAGAAAAAAAGAAACATCAAAGTGATAAAAAAACAATATTATAGTCAAATAGTTGATGAGTTCAACACATTGACTGGCACTCAAAAATTTACTAGAAGATTGATCTAATGCCAGAACCAGGAATTAATTTTCAAAGAACTGTAGAACAAGCACTTGCATCTTTTGAGGTAAATATACCATCGCCTTTGAAAGATAGGCTTGATGTTACTCCTGTTGAAGTAAGTTTAGTTGAAAGTCTATTAACACCGGGTTTACAGACATCGGTAACATTTCACAGCTACATAAATTCTATTCCTGAAATAAACAATCAGGTAAAAGACTTTGATAACTTCAAAGGTCAAGAACTGGACATCAAGATAGAACGACCAATTAATGCTGAATTTGGTGTTCAGTATTATCTACCGATCAAGCAAGTTGCATATCGTCTCAGTGGTCGTAAATTACTCAATATGAATACTGAGATGTTTACCATACACGGATGTGATCCTTCTCTATTGAATGACGCGAATGCTCTGGTAAATCAGGGTTGGAAATGTGTAACACCTTCTTCTGTAGTATCTCAAGTTCTTTCTGCTTGTGCTGGTGTAAGCAATATGGATATTGAATCCTCTGGACCAGCTAGAGACTACATTGCAAAGAATATTCATCCATTCAAGGTTGTCGCAGAACAGTCAGAAGTGGCATTAGCATTAGGAAATGATCCATCGTTTGTTCATTACATGACATATGAGAACTATGGTACACATCACTTTAGATCACTGAGATCACTGGCAAGTCAAAATCCATTATTCAAATTTAGCTTCTCTGAAGTTGGCATAAACAATGGTTATGGAAATCCATTTACGATCATAGACTATTCTTTTCCTTGTGACTTTGATTTGCTATCGGATGTTCTCAACGGTAATAATCTGAATGGTACACCTATCAACAGCGTCATAGCATTTAATCCAGCTTTGTTCTCTATGGGATTATTTGGAACTCAGCAAGTTGGTTGTGGTATTGGTGCTGGTGATACGATGGTAACATTCTCAAATGCAGGATCAGAACAGCAATTGAATAGCTGTAATCTTGAAGTCGAAAAGTATTTGCCCAGAAGACAGGCAAGAATGGGTATGCTTGAACAGGACAAAGTAGCAATCAGACTGACAGTACCATGGAATCCTGCACTAAATGCAGGTAAAGTTATTGAAGTAAGATTATATGATAAGTCATCACCAGCGGCTGCAACGTATACATATGGTTCAGGTAGATATTTAATTTCCAGTTTGGTACACAACATAAAGCAGGGTGGTTTTGCAACAACTACATTGGATTGTGTATCGACAACAGTAGGCATTGGAGTAGTATAATATGGCACTAAAATATGCAATTGTTTTGGATAGACATCCAGAATATGGTGTAAAAGCATTACCAATTGATTTGAATCCTCAGACAGTACCACCAGATAAACTGGCATGGAGTCATGTCTTCTCAGGGCCAAATGAACGTGGCAGAAACTATGTACCAGAAATTGGTCAACCAGTTCTCATCGAAGACAATCACTTTGTAGCTGGACCAGCTGGATCTAATTTCCATCCTGTTGTTGCTGTACTGAATCCGTCGATCAATCAGCAAGGTGGACTACCTGGCAACTACAATCTTATGCAGTTATTCAATGAATTTTTAAACAGCACAAAAAATAATATATTAAAGCCATCTAGTGTCAAAGAAGAAGGTAAACCTACAATACGTAAAAGAATACCTGCTGATGACTATAATTTTGCTCAAACAAAAGGCATGCCATCACACACAACGATTGCTCAGACATTTGGTATGGTACTACCACAGGTCAAGAACATCTCTACTGCTGTTGATCAGTTCAGCGGTGTTCTTAATGCCGGTATATTAGGTTCTTTACCTGGAATCTCTCTTGGTAATATAGTAAATATGATATCAAGTAATCCTATATTTCAACAGGCACTTGGTGAATTAGCACCTGAAGTTCAGCAAGCATTCACAGCAATATCTACATTTTCTCGGTCAGTACAAGGTGGTGGTGGATATGGATATTCACTAGGCAACAGAGTAAATGAACAGACATTAATCAACAACGCATTGAGACTTGTTAAAGAAGTCAAAGATGTTTCTGACTTATATAAAGTTTTACAGGATCTTCAATCAGATACATCTCTTCATGGATGTGAAACTCTGGAAGATACTGTCATCTACGTAAACAATGTCAATACGGCAGATTCAAATATAGCAAATATCAGCTTTGTTGAAATAGAAACAGAAGATGCAAATGCGGCAAATGTCATTGCTGTAACTGTCGATGCTAACACATTGATTTCAAATACCAAAACAAATTCCACAATAACAATTACATCATGTGGTAAAGTACAGCAAGAAGATGGAAGCGATGTACTAGATGCTATAAAGAATGTCATGTCTCTACTGAATACTTTTGCAAGCATATCATCACCTAGTGCCGGACTTGGTATTGGTGGTATGAATAATGTCGCAAAGAAGTGGGCTGATGCTCAGTCTAGATTACCACCTCAGGTTCAACAAATGAGACAGAAGCTACTGAAAGATATATCAGTAGCTGGCGGCAATCTATCTAATCTCGCTATCGCTGCTCAAGTTGCAAAGCGTGTTTATAAATTAATTCCATAAAGGATTCATATAATGGTAAAAGATAGTGGACAGACAGAACCAAGAGATAAGACAGCATCAAAGTTTGATCAGTTCAAGACGCCTCATGATATACCTGAAGCATTTCAGAAAATGGAAAATGTGACAGCACTTCATCATGGTAGATCAGGCAATCTTATTGCTGCTGGTGATAATAAAGACGGTGAATTCTTGATGTTTCAGCATGTATCAGGATCAGCAATCTATATGATGCCTGATGGTGCTGTTCAGTTCGTCTCACACAATGGACAGAACAGCTTGATCTTTGGTGAGAACCGAATGATGGTAACAGGTGCATATGATATCGTTGTTCATGGTGGTGGTAGTCTCAAAGTTGATGGTGATTATAACACAACTATTCTTGGTGACTGTATTCAGACAATACAAGGTGATATGATTACATCATGTAAGAACAGATTTGAAACAGTAAATGGAATGAATAGCCAGATAGCACAAAATCATGCAATGATGGCAACAGAAAGCTTCACGATGTCAGCCAAAGGACATGCAAGCATTACAGGTAAAGCTGGTATTGGTATGTCTTCAGCAGAAGGTGGCATCAAGATTGAAGCAAAGGGTGAACTCAGTGTGGAATCTGTAGGTGGTTCATTAAACTTTGTATCAAAAGGCATGTTTAATATGTTTTCTGGCTCTGATATCAATATGGATGCTTCACCAAAAATCTACTTCAATTCTAATAAAGCAACTGCACAAGATGCACAAAAAGGAACTTTTGCTTCTGCTCAGAAAGCTACACCAGAACCTAACTATAGTAGAGCATAAATACTAACATGCTAAAACAAACACTATCCAGACAAAGCGACTACTCTGATTTAGACTTGGATTTTCTCAAGAATCCAACAACCAATGATGTTGTTATGAAGCGTGGTGATGATGCTATCAAGCGTTCGATTCGTAATCTCATATTAACTAACTACTATGATCGACCATTCAGACCTACTATTGGTTCCAATGTGCAGAAGCTGCTGTTTGATGAAATAGCAGATCCTTTTATCAAGAACTTGCTTGAAAATGCCATCTCAGAGACAATCTTCAAATTTGAACCTCGCGTAAGACTTGATTCTGTTATTGTTGATGCTGATCTAGACGCAAACGGTATAAATGTAAGACTGCAATATACAATACTGAACAGAGAACAGCCAGTCGTAACGACAATATTTTTAGAGAGAATTCGATAAATGTCATCAGCTAATACAGCATTACGTATCACAGAACTTGATTTTCTAACAATCAAAGAAAATCTCAAGACTTTTCTGAGAAGTCAGTCTGAGTTTCAAGATTTTGACTTTGAAGGTTCTGGTATGTCCGTACTATTGGATATTTTGGCATACAATACTCACTATATGGGCTACTATGTCAATATGGTCGGTAATGAGATGTTTCTTGATACCGCACAGATCAGACAGTCTGTCATCTCTCATGCAAAGATGATCAATTATGTACCAAAAAGTCCAAAGGCATCTGAAACAAAAGTCAATATTACAGTCACACCAAGTATCAATGAAGATCAAGATGTTAATACTCTTACATTGAACAAGTACACAAGATTTCTTGGCCGTGACATCGATGGTATCAATTATCAGTTTGTTCTAAATGATACGCATACAAGCAGCAAAGCTAATGGTGCATTTTATTTTGCTAATGTTACTCTGAAGCAGGGTGAAGTAGTAACAAGACAGTTTGTTATGACTCCAACCAACACTAAGAGACGTTTTGATATACCATCAGCAAATGTTGATACAGACACAATATCTATTGTGATTCAGGAATCAATTACCAATACATCATCTGTCGTTTATACAGCATATAGTGACATACTTGATATTGATTCCAATACCACAGCGTATTTCATAGAAGAGAATGAAAATAATCAATACTCAATATACTTTGGTGACAATACAGTAGGCAAAAGACCAAAAGATGATAACATCATAACTGTTACATATCTTGATGTAATGGGTTCCATAACAAACAAAGTCAACAACTACACAATTGTCCAAGCTGCCGGTGGCATTTACAATGATAATGTTAGTATCACTTCTATGTCAGCTTCATACTCTGGTGCTGAAAGAGAAAGCATAAGTGATGTTCGTTATAGAGCGCCATATGCATACTCTACACAAAACAGAGCCGTAACCATTAGTGACTATGAAACATTGATTCTCAAAGACTACAATAACATCGATGCTGTCAAGACATGGGGTGGTGAAGACAATGATCCACCTATCTACGGTAAAGTTTTCCTTTCTCTTAAGACCAAAGAGAATTATTTTCTTTCAAACCAGGAAAAAGAAAACATCAAAGACAGTCTCATAAGAAACCGCAATATCCTGACAGTTATTCCTGAGATCGTAGATCCAGACTACACATATGTAACTGTCAGAGGTGATGTCTATTATAATCCTACGTTGACAAGTCTTTCAGCAGAACAGATAAAGACTTATGCGAGAGCAGCGATTATAGACTACAAACTTCAGCAACTTACAGGATTTGACTCAACTTTTAGAAAAGAAGAGATGCAGAACTATATCAAGCAGTCTGAAAAGTCTATTACAGGTTCAGATGTTAAAATATTTCTGCAAAAGAGAATAGAGTTGACTCCAGCAGAGACAAAAAAATATACAATTCGCTCTAATTTTCCAATAAAGAAGGGCGACTATAATCAGCAGATCGCATCTTTTCCACAAATAAAAGTATATGACTCATCAAATATCCTTAGAGAAGTAAGATTTGAAGAGGTGCCAGAAGCATTTACCGGTATTGACTCAATCGACATCGTAAATCCTGGTATCAACTATGCATCAACACCAACAATTACAATATCTGGTGACGGTACAGGTGCTACAGCAACAGCAAGAGTTGCTGGTGGTAGAATAACAGCTATCACAGTGACAAACAAAGGTATCAACTATACAAGAGCAACAATATCGATTTCTGGTGTAGGTTCTGAAGCATCAGCGGTGGCAAAGCTTCAGTCTAAGATTGGTAAATTACGTTCGTTCTATATCAGATCAAATGGTGAAAAAGTCATTGTGAACTCCGATGCAGGCTCAATCAATTATGAGTTAGGTATCATTGAGTTGAACTCACTATTGACATTAGGTACAGTAACAAATGATTTCTATGATACAAACGTTCTAACATTTGATCTGCCTATTGATCGTGAAATAGTATATCCTCTACGTAATCGAATCATAGACATAGATGAAAATGACGCCAGAGCAATTCAGTTAACTGTCGTATCAGAGTAATAAATGGCAAATACTTACAGCAAAATCTCAAATCTGGTAGCTTCACAAGTTCCTTTCTTTGTTAGAAATGATCATGAAAACTTTGTGCGTTTTATCGAAGCATACTATGAATATGTCGAACAAAATGGCAAGGTTGTTGAAAGAGCTAAAAATTTACCTACCTATGCAGATATAGACAGAACAGTAGATGAGTTTGCTGAGTATTTCTACAGGACATACATCAATATGATTCCTAGAGAGATCATTGCTGATAAAGCATTGGTCTTGAAGCACATCAAAGATTTTTATCTTGCAAGAGGTACGGAAAAGTCAATATCATTTCTACTGAGAATTTTGCTTGGTGAAGAAAACACCGAATTCTATTATCCAAAAAGAGATGTACTAAAAGCATCTGATGGTAAATGGTTTATTGAAAAATCAGTCAAGATTGAAGATGTTTATGTAAATGGTGTTGCCAATACCAACATTAATGTTCTTCAGAACTTTAAAAGCAGAAAGATCACTGGTAATACATCAGGTGCATATGCAATCGTTGAACGAGCCGATGTGTATTACGAAGGTGATGTTCTTATCTATGAACTGAAGATTTCTAATCAGTATAAGACATTTAGAGCTGGTGAAACGATCTTCACTCTGTTTGATGATAATGGCACAACAAGAAGTCTGACAGCAAATCTATTCAAAGGATTCATCAATACCGTAGAAGTCACCACACCAGGTGCTGGTTATACTGTCGGCGATGTGGTTCCTATTGATAGTTTGACAGGCACAGGTGGCAATGTCGTTGTTGCATCAGTGACATCAGGTAACATCGTGTCTCTTGGTATCGTCAGAGGTGGCGCTGGATTTCAAGTATCAGATCAGATGCTTATCACTGGTGGTGGTGGCGTTGGTGCTGGTGGTTTTGTTAACAGCGTATTGAAAGATGGTTCTTTTCATCCTAACTCATACTCTGTGCCTATCTCTACGATTTTACTTGAAGCAAACACTACGATAGGTAATACACTTTACTCAAATCTTAGTTCTTCAAATGCTAACACTACACTTGCCAATGCAACATCATATTTTACATTTGCTAATACCGGTCCAATAGTTGCAGCAACAGTATCATTTCAAGGTTCTGGATATGCATCACTACCTACTATCACAGCAGTATCAAATACAGTTGTGAGAAGTCTTGGTATTTTAGGTAGAATGGACATCATTAATGGTGGTTTAAACTATGCAAATGGTAATATAATTACTATCACAAATGTCATTGGTGGTTATGGTACAGGTGCAGCGGCTAACGTCAAGTCTGTAGATGGTAATGGTAAGATCACAGCAGTTCAATTTGTTCCTGTTGCAGGACAAATAATTGGTGGTTCTGGTTATTCACAAACTCATTTACCAACAGCTAATGTTGTGAGTGTTACAGGTAATGGTGCAAATATTATAGTAAGTGCTGTTCTAGGTGACGGCGAAGAAGTTTTGGCTGGTACAAGTACTCTCGGTGGTATCATCAGATTGTCAATTGTCTCTCGTGGTACTAACTATGATGTAGATACAAAGCTTAATCTTTCAAGCATTGGTGATGGCACAGCAAAAGCAAATGCATCAATTGTTACAGGATCATTTACATATCCAGGCAGATATCTCAATGATGATGGTCATCTGTCAGGATACAACTTCTTGGAAGATAGAGATTACTACCAGAGCTATTCTTATGTTGTCAAAGCAAGACAGTCTATCGACAAGTACAGAAAGGCACTAAAAGATTTGATTCATCCTGCGGGCATGAAGCTGTTTGGTGAATATCTGTTCGTGGATCCATTGGTAAATCTATCTTTCAGTTCAGCAAATGGACAGTATTCAAATACGACACAAGTAGGTACGTACATATCAAGATCAAATGCAAATGGTACTCTTGTTCTTGTCTATAGTCCAAATCATGACGTTACTGGTATGTCAAATGTTTATGTTGAAATTGAAACAGGTGATACTGCAAATCTATCAAATGGTATATTCTCTGTAAACGCAGTCAACTCCGCAGCATTTACAATATACTATGCTAACACTATGGCAGGTACAGTATCAGCAAATGCAGGACTTGGAAATACACGAGTTCTGACAGGTTCAGGTACAGCATTTAACATATTAGGTCTTGGCGACTCAATTCGTGTTTCTGGATACTCAAACACGTTCTATGTTGGCTCTGTACGTAACAGCACAAGTTTGTCCGTTACGACAATATTACCAAAGAACTTAACAGGAAATACTTTTTATAGATTGCAGACAAGAGCAAACAGCAGTGGCAATATCTTGTTTGTTAGCGTATAAATATCAAAATAGAATTAGGATAATGCAGTAATGTCTTCGGTTTTTTCTGAGAATCTCAAAATATACAATGCAGAACAGTTTAGAACTTCTGTATCTGATCCAAGTCAGCCAAATATCTATTTGACAATAGGTAGAGTTAGAGCTTGGGCTAATGATTCTGATCCACCGCAAGCTAATTCTTCAGTTGCTTCATTCAATGATGTTTGGCAACAAATGATTGCTGCAAAGCTTATTACAGGTGGCGATGTTCGTCATGGTATTCGAAGAATAAATTGGGAAGCAAATACAGTATATGATCAGTATGATCATCGCACAGGTTCTATTTTATATGATAGTTCAAATTTTTATGTATTGACCACAGATTGGAACATATATAAGTGCTTGTCAAATGCCTTAGGTTCCATCTCTACAGTGATGCCAACACAGACAATTACAGATTCCGCTGTTGAAGAACAAGATGGTTATATTTGGAAATACATGTATACTCTCACAACAGAAGAGAGAATACGTTTTATGACCAGTGATCATATTCCAGTAAGAACACTCTCAGTTGACAATAATACACTGCAATGGCATGTGCAAGATCAAGCAATAGCCGGTTCAATTGATATCATTCGCGTTAATAACGTAGGTTCTGGATATTCAAATGCAAATAGCATTACTGTGACAATAACTGGTGATGGTACAGGTGCAACAGCAAGAGCGAAGATCAACTCAACATCAAATACAGTATCTGCAATCACTCTCATAAATCGTGGTGCTGGATACACGACAGCAAACGTAACAATCACAGATACAGGTACGGGTACAGGAGCAAATGCTTCTATCGTAATACCACCACCAGGCGGTCATGGATCAGATGCACTACGAGAGTTTGGTGGATCATATTTGATACTAAATCCTAGAATTAAATCTTCAGAAGGTGGAAAAATATCTATAAATAATGAATACAGACAGATAGCCATTATTCAAAGTCCTGTCGTTGCTGGAACAGGAAATGCTGCATCTAATACTGTGTATTCTCAAGTATTGAGACTTACAGTAAGTCCTGGATCAACCAACTTTACTGAAGATGAATATGTGTATCAAGGCGAGTCGTTAGCAACAGCAGATTTTAAAGGCCTTGTAGTTGACTTTGATACAAGCAATAACATACTACAGTTGACAGATACTTTTGATGATGTAACTTCTGCTGTTCTGATAGGTGCTAACAGTGGCGCAGCAAGATTTGTTGAGTCGATAACAGAAAAAGAACTTAGACCATATAGTGGAAGTCTTTTGTACATAGATCAAATAGCGCCAATTGAAAGAGCAGCGGATCAAACAGAAGACTACAAGATAGTATTGAAATTTTAAGAGGAAGAATAAAAGATGGCAAATACAGCCAATGGTAAATTAACTACTGATTTTAATGTATTTCCTTATTACGATGACTACGATGAGGACAAGAAATACTATCGTATTCTGTATAAGCCAGGTTATGCTGTTCAGGCACGTGAACTTACTCAAATGCAGACAATGCTTCAAAAGCAAATTGATCGTTTTGGTAAGCACGTATTTAGAGAAGGTTCTATTGTTCTTCCGGGCAAATTCAATATTGAAAAAGATGTTCCTTACGTAAAAGTTCGTGACGTTGATGATACAAATACCGCTATTACAATTACTGATTTCAAAAAGAAAGATGTTATTAACAATGGCAATGGTCTAGAGGCATTCATTGAAGATGTATATGATGGCACTGAAACTTCAGCTAACAGCAAGACTATCTTCGTAACATACAAAAATTCAGCAACGTCAAATGCAGACATTATTACATTCCAAACAGGAGATGTACTGACAACTAATGTTGGTAAGCTTCTTGTTGTTAATTCTGTACCATCAGGGGCAAACACTGCAACTGGTAGAGGCACTCGTTTTGTCATCGAACAGGGTGTGCTGTTTGCTAAAGAACACTTTATCTACTTCCCAACATCTTCTATTGTTCTTTCTCCATATTCACAGACATTCTCTGGCACTGTTGGTTTTACCATTACAGAAAAGATTATTTCTGCATCACAGGACTCAAGCCTTCTTGATCCTGCATTGGAATCTTCAAACTACTCAGCACCTGGTGCTGACAGACTACAGCTAGATATTTCTCTGCAATCATATGGTCTTGATGAAATCATCGATAATCCAGACTTTATTCAGTTGTTCTCTATTCGTGACGGTATTGTTACAGAAATCTATGATAGACCTGTGTACAACATCCTTCGTGATGAAATGGCAAAACAAAAGTATGATGAGTCTGGTGACTATTACGTTCATGGTTTAGGCGTTCGTGTTCGTGAGAATTTGAACATAGCAAACAACGGTGGTCTTCTTGCTACAGGTAACAATGAGTTTTTATCAGTAGGTGTTGAACCTGGTGTTGGTTATGTTAAGGGTTATGAAGTCAACAAGCTCGTAACTGAATATGTGTCTGTTGAAAAAGGACTGACACACACAACAGTCAATACGCAAATCTCAAGCGCATCAATGGGCAGCTATGTCACATTGAACGAATTCATTGGATCTCTTGACCACGATAAAGGTGAACAAGTCGTTCTATATGATAAGGCAAACAAGAGACTAACAGACAAATTATTCACTGGCGCACCAACAGGTAACTCTATTGGTACAGCTAGAATGATGGCATATGAATACAGTTCCGGTACTTTAGGTACTCCTTCTGGTACAGTTGATTTCTACATCACAGACTTGCGAATGAATGGCACAAATGCTTTTGCAAACGTAAGAAGTCTTTATGCGCCTACAACAGGATTAGGCGGTGACGTTGTACTGAATGTTAACGAAACAGAAACTATATTAAGAGATTCGGCATCATCTACTCTATTGTATCCTGTTGGTTCTTATGCAGTGAAAGACTTGAAGGATTCTTCTGGTAATCCAAGAACAACATTCAATTTCAAGAGAACATCAGCAATATCACCTATTACTACATCTGGTACTGTTACTCTTACTCTTGGTACATCAGGTATCGGTGAAACTCTTCCATATGGTACAGATTCCGATCTATCTGACAGTGACAAGAGAGAGATCATCCTTACACTTGATAGCAATTCAAACATTGCAGGACCAGGTACAGTAAACATATCATCTGGTTCAGATATTCTTACAGGCACAACTACAGAATTCTTAAAATATAATACTGGTGATAAGATCGCAATTCAAGGCATTTCTAACACATATTACATTGCTGCGATTGAAACCAATCTAAGACTTAGACTTACAGAGAATGTGTATTCATCAGGCGTTACAGGAAATACATACAGCAAAGTCTACAGGGCAGGTGATGTAATTGATCTTACAACAAAAGGTAATACTGGAGTAAAGAGAGTTGTTTCAAGTACACCAACTCAGTTATCATTTGATTTGAAAGAAATATATCCAACAAGCATTACAGGTAAAGTAACATATCAAGTTGTCCGTCCTAATAGTGCTGAAGTTACAAAAAATCTTTCGCAAGAGAGATATGTAAAGATCAACTGCTCTACAGCAGGTACAGTTGGACCATTTAATCTTGGTTTCGCTGATGTTTATCGCATAAGAAAGATCGTTAGAAAATCTGGTAGCTATCCAACAAACCTTTCAGATGGTACAGATGTAACAGCACTATTCACGTTTGATAATGGTCAACGTGATATGTACTATGAACACGGTAGTATTAAGCCTAACTTTGCATTAAGTTCAAATGATAGATTGCTTGTTCAGCTTGACTATTTTATTCCAACTTCATCACCAGGATTTGGATACTTCTCTGTCGAATCATATCCGGTAGACGATGATAACTCACCTGCTGCAAGAACAATAAGAACTGAGAATATACCGATCTATAGGTCTCCAATAACAGGTACATCATATGATCTAAGAAATTATATTGACTTTAGACAAGTAAAAACAAGCACTGCATATGATCCTGGTGCAGCAACTACAATGGTAATTGCAGATGCAACTGAGAATCCATCAGTATCATCTTCATTCATTGCTGACACAAATGGATTTAGATTGCCTGTTCCTTCTTCACAATTGAGTTATGATTTCTCTTACTATCTTCCAAGAAGAGATGTTGTAGTAATTGACAAGAACGGCATCATATCTGTTGTCAAGGGTGTGCCGGCGGCATCTCCTATTTCACCAGATATTCCTGCAAACTCAATGTCTCTGGCAAATCTTTACATTTCACCATATCCTTCTCTTGCTCCAAATTATGGACAAACAATTCGTAGAAGAGACTTGTCTTGTAATGCGATAAAGACATCTAATATTCGCTTTACAATGCGTGACATCAACGTATTGAAAGAAAGAATTGTCAATCTTGAATACTACACAAGTTTGAATCTTCTTGAGAAAACTGCTTCTGATCTCAAAATCAGAGATGAAAACGGACTTGAGAGATTTAAGAGTGGTATTTTCGTAGACACATTCAGTGATCACAATAATGGTGATGTATCAAATCCTGAGTACAAGATTGTAGTAGATCAAAAAGAACTTTCGATTCGTCCACAATATACAATGCACTCAATCGATTATGATCTTGTTGCAAATACCAATGTCGTAAAGACTGGTGATTTGATCACTCTACCATATACTCACGTTACTTTGATTGATCAGCCAAGAGTTACAACATTCAGAAACATCGAACTTTCTACATATCGCTTTATTGGCAATCTATATCTGTATCCAGATACTGATGTTTGGAGCGATACTGACAGTGTGCCAGATGAAATCATATTTGCTGGACCAGATCCTCGTTCTGTTAAACAAGGAACAACCACAACATGGAATGCATGGCAAACAACAATTGTTGGTCAAACTTATGAGAAATCAACGGGCGGCGGTAGTCACGGAGGTACAGGTGATCCAAATGATCCTAAGATTTGGGGTAAACCAACAGCATTTACAGGTGATGCTACAAAATATATAAAAAGACCTGATACAACTAATGGCAGTAATGGTATTGTATCATCACTCACAACAGTAAGTGACAATGACTATAGAATTACCGAGTTGTCATCATCAACAAGAACTGGTGTTCAGACAACAACAACGCTTACAGAAAAGTCTGAAACAATAGATTCTAAGCTTATCGATGTTTCACTAAAACCATATATTCGTGCAAGAACAATTCAAGTAAACGGTAAAGGTCTAAAAGCTAATACCAAGTACTTCGTGTTCTTTGACGGTGAAAACATGTCAAATACAGGTATTACATCTCTCGTGAGACCTTTGACAAAGAATGAATTTACGTCTGAAGCAGCAAACGTAGAAAACACTGTTCTGACAACATATACGTATAACCGAGGTTCTGATCTGAAATCAGACGCAAACGGTGAAGTCTTCTTCAATATGACAATTCCGCCTGGCATCTTCAGAATGGGATCAAGAGAAGTTATCGTAACAGATAGTCCAACAAATGCTGTAGATGCTTCAAGTTATGCAAAGAAAGAATATGTTGCAGCAGGATTAAGCGAAACAAAACAAAATTCAATTCTAACAACTCGTTCTGTTTCTGTCACAACAAAACCTTTAACAGAAACAAAAGATCAGACAAAAGTATACTATGTAAACAATATCTCATGTTCTGGTTACTCATTTATTCCAAAAGCACCAGAAGGTGAAGAAGGCGTCTTCTTAACTAAACTTGATATGTGGTTTGCAGCAAAGCATCCTACACTTGGTGTATGGGTAGAAGTACGTGAAATGGATAACGCCGGTGGTGTCACACGTAATCAAGTACCATTCTCAGAAGTGTGGTTAACACCAGCACAAATGAATGTTGCTTCTGCTTCAGATGTGAAGAATGGAACTAATGGAACAACAATCACATTCCCTGCACCTGTGTTCTTGTATAATGACACACAGTATGCGTTCATCATTCACACTGTAGGTTTGAATCCAGATACATATTTCTGGGTATCAAGAGTTGGTGAAACAGATGTTAGAACTGGTCAAAAAGTTAATGCAAGACCTCTAACAGGTACATTTTATACAACAAACAACAATCTAAACTGGGATATGGTTCCAGACATTGACTTGTTCATCAAGTTCTATAGAGCATCTTTTACCACAGGTGTAACAGGTCAAGTAGTTCTAGGCAATAAACCAATTGAGAGAGCAACTCTTGGCAACTTGAGTTCTTCAATTACCAAGAACGGCGAAAGATTTATCGGTAACGATAGATTGACACTAACTGGTAACACAACAAACAGAGGTGATGGAAACGCTCTCATTGTAGGTGATAGACTTATCGGTCAAAACTCTGGTGCTAATGCTGCTATCTTGAGTATTTCTGGTTCAGTCTATGCTGTAGCAAACAATCTTTACATATCGGGTGAAAGATTGACACTTGCAAATGCAAATGGTACATCATATGCAAACACTTCCGTCATCAGCTTGAAGAGAACAGGACAAGCAATCCTTTCAGATTACAAAGTGCTTGAAGGTTTAAATTTTGCTGAGTTTGAAAGATCAAGCGGTAACTTCTATGTTGGTGACACAGTTCGTGGTGTAACATCAGGAATTACAGCAACAATTGATGCTATCGCAAATCAGAGATACTCTTTGATCGATGTTGAGCCAAGCTATATCAAATTCAATAAGACTTCAGTTGGATTTGAAGTAAGAACAACAGCCAACAATACAGCGGCTCTTGATAGCTATATTTCAGTGAATGAAAGTCAGAATTATGAGTTTGACAACGAAAAAGTTATTCTTTCAAGATCATACGAAAAAGATGGTCTAGGAGGTAGCAGATCAAGCAATCTCAGAATTAGCATGTCAACAACAACAAACTATCTATCTCCTGTTATCGATCTTGCAAAGACACAATCTGTTATCGTTGATAACATCATCAACGCAAATACAAAAGCAGAGAGTGCTGTTAACAAACTGACTCTAACTTTGACAACAGCAGCTAATGGAACAATCAATGTCTCAGACAGACTTGTCGGTTCAAATTCTGGTGCAAATCTGATTGTTGAAGCTGTTGATGGAAGCAACTACATAATGTCAGCAAATGGTTTCTTCAACAGTGAACTTGTTATTGCATATAACAGCGATATGTCTTCAAAGAATACAGGTAATACTGTAAGCGCAACAGTGACAAATCTGTTCAATGTAAGAAGCGTTGATAGTGGTAAACTCTTCAACAAGTATATCTCTCAGCCAATCACACTTGCTGAAGGTCAAGATGCTGAAGACATTAGAGTGATCATAACTGCATACAGACCACCTTCAACAGACATCAAGATTTGGTTTAAACCACGTCACAATGAAGATCCAGACACACTTGATGTTCTGCCTTGGATTGAACTTGAGAAGTCTGACGATACTGTATACTCATCTCTTGTGAACAGAAATGACTTTAAGGAATTCAACTATGTGATTCCTGCAAGACACTTGACAGGCAATAACTATTTACAGAGTGGAAGTTCTCTTGGTGTATTCCAATACAGAAACACAAACAATACACAGTTTACTGGTTACAGATCATATCAAATTAAGATTGGTCTTCTCGGTGGTCCAGAAAACACTACCGATCCTATAAACAGTGCGAT
>JACCDW010873566.1_pt1 | contig 33412 bp, 32 predicted proteins | sample 7449781 | NCBI WGS metagenome assembly JACCDW01 (sample SAMN15323449, study PRJNA562643) | freshwater metagenome | isolation source: river surface water | place: USA:Blue River Watershed | collected 2017-08-18
TGAGCGACTAGAGAGTGTAAGCACTTCACGCGATCTGGCATTCCACCGGCAGAGATGTTCTCTACCTCAGGTACTTCAATTCCCAGCGCACTACGTGATGTGATGTAATCATCGTGTGCAGCAGCGTATTCACCGGCGAGAACTGGATCTGTTGCCAGGCGCTCGTTCATCTCTCCCATCAACCCTGTGGTCTCTAAGGTAGAGATCGCTGCGGTGAGCCGAGGACAGGTCGCATAATAGAAAGTTGGAAACGGTTCGCCATTGCCAAGGCGCGGCGGCGTCTCAACAACTGCGGGATTGCTGCATGGACAGCGATATGAAATGGCATGGACATCGCGCGGTGTGCGGCCAAGTTGGCGTTCAATACAGTCGAGATCGGCTTGGGTTGGCGTGCGGCTCACTTCTTACCTGCCTCGGTAATCGAGGAGATCATTCGGGTGTACCACGGCTGCCCTTCTGGAAGATTCTTAACTACATCGATTGCGTCAGTGGCGCCATCTTGGTTTTCGTCACCACCGGTAACGATGTATTGGCGCTCACCTGGCATAACGAAGTGAAGTCGTTCGCGGGCTTGAGATTTAATGTATTCAGGATCTTGCCAGAGAGTGAGTTCTCTCCGTGCCGCCTCAAGGGCTGCGTAATCACTGGAGAGCTGCGCCTTAAGCGCGCTGATCTGTGCGCGCTGTGTGAAGTAGTTCTTAATTGGCGGAGCTAAGAAGAGCGCGAGAGCGAAGAAGACGGTAGCGATAGCAAAGGTCCGACCCGATCCCTGGTGGCGGTTGAAATTTAAGTTACGCGAACGGTAACTCTTCTTTCTCGCGCCACCAGATGATCGACGGACCATTTTTGGTTAAACCTTTTCCTTATGCCTTAAAGCGTGGGAATGCCTGGCGGCCTGCATAGACAGCACCGTCAGAGAGTTCCTCTTCAATGCGAAGAAGTTGGTTGTATTTAGCAACGCGCTCCGTACGTGATGGCGCACCAGTCTTAATCTGACCACAGTTGGTTGCAACTGCGAGATCAGCGATGGTGGTGTCCTCAGTCTCACCTGAACGGTGCGACATCATGCTGCGGTAGTTGGCGCGGTGTGCGAGATCTACAGCATCGAGAGTCTCAGTCAAGGTACCAATCTGATTAACCTTAACGAGAAGTGCGTTAGCGGTATCGGTATCGATTCCCTTAGCCAAGCGAGTTGGGTTGGTAACGAACAAGTCATCGCCAACAATCTGAATCTTTGATCCGAGCGATGCGGTCATTGACTTCCAGCCAGCCCAATCCTCTTCATTTAATGGATCTTCAATAGAGACGATTGGGTATGAAGCTACGAGATCTGCGTAGTAAGCGATCATCTCGTCAGAGGTAAGCGACTTACCTTCGAAGTTGTACTTACCATTGTCATGGAACTCAGTTGCGGCAACATCCATCGCCAGCGCGATATCGCTACCTGCCTTAAAGCCGGCTGCGGTAATCGCCTCAATGATGAGGTCGAGCGCTGCACGGTTTGAGTCGAGGTTCGGTGCAAATCCACCTTCATCGCCAACAGAGGTAGCAAGACCACGCTTCTTAAGTACTGCCTTGAGCGCGTGGTAAATCTCAGCGCCCCACTGGAGTGACTCACGGAATGTTGGCGCACCGATTGGCGCAATCATGAACTCCTGAACATCAACGTTGGTATCAGCATGTGCGCCACCGTTGAGGATATTCATCATTGGTACTGGAAGAACGTGTGCATTTGGACCACCGACATAGCGGAACAATGAGAGATCTGATGACTCTGCAGATGCCTTTGCGACCGCAAGTGATACACCGAGAATTGCATTTGCGCCGAGGCGTGACTTGTTTGGTGTGCCATCGAGAGCAATCATCTCTGAGTCGATGAGGCGCTGATCTTGTGAATCAAATCCTTCGATCGCTGGTGCGATCTCATCATTGACAAATGCAGCTGCCTTGAGAACACCCTTGCCTAAGTAGCGCTTCTTATCGCCATCGCGGAGCTCGGATGCCTCGAAGGCACCGGTTGATGCACCGCTTGGAACGGCAGCGCGAGCCTGTGTGCCATCTTCGAGTTGAACTTCTACCTCAACTGTTGGGTTTCCACGGGAGTCGAGAATTTCGCGAGCGTAGATTGTGTCGATAATTGCCACTAGGTGTCTCCTTCGAGATAAAAGCCTGATTGCTTATAAAGGTGGTGAATTAAGCGCTCACCATTGAGCGACCTGGCGCAATCTTACCGCGTTGGTTATAGCTGTTCGCCGCTGGTGATCTCGCGAATAATCGCGCGGGCTTGGGCGCGAAGGGCTAATTCTGGGTCGATTTCATGCTTATAGGCCCAGGCAATCACTGAGGCGAGGGCCGCGCCAACTGACTCTTCAGTAGCTGGCTGATCAGATGAATATTCAGGAATCGATATTGCGCTGCCGTATTTATCGGCGCGATAAATCAATTTTGCAACGAGTGGCAGCGCCGGCTGAGACATCGCAACGCCATCAATTGCTGAGGTACGACCTTTCTCCTTTGCCTTGATCGCCTCCCAATTTTCAATAATCTCATCGGTGCCCGAAACCTCAAGGCCAGCAAAGACATGTGGGTGGCGGCCAATTAACTTATCTGCAATTGCGCCGGCAACATCGTCGATAGTAAATGGATCGGTTGGATGATCCTGTGCAATGCGCGAGTGAAAATAGACCTGCAATAGAACATCGCCGAGCTCTTCCCGCATTCCAGCGCGATCATCGGTCTCAATGGCATCGATAAATTCGTATGACTCTTCGAGTAGATATTTGATGAGCGATTGATGGGTCTGTTCAGCATCCCATGCGCAGCCACCAGGCGAGCGCAATCGATCCATAACTTCTACCAAGCGGAGAAGTTCCGAGCCGAAGACGCGTTCAGCCATTTTGAATTAGTTGGCAGGAACCGATGAGACTGCATCACCAGCAGAATCGATTGCTACTACATCGCCATTGACTACATCCCAGGTGCCATAGCGTGGATTGACGGCAATCTTCAACTCTTTTGCCTTGGCAGTAACGAGTTGTGAAATCTTTGAGCTCACTTCTTCCTCACTGATACCTGACTCTTGTAGCGCAGCGGTGAGCTTGTTGGAGATGATGATCGCGCGAACGTAGCGGTCAAAATTTGTAGAAGCGATCTGCGCTGCTACCAAATTAGTTGCCAACTGTGCTTCGCCGCCGCTCTGGTCGACGAGATCTTGGCGAGTTGTTGCCAGGTCAGTTTTGGTGACTTCGAGCTGTAGCTCTTTAGCAATTTCATCGAAGATGGTCGAGATAATCATGAATCGAAGCTGGCTGCGATTGAGAGCTTCACCAGTCTCAAGCTGCATCTGTGTTGTGTCGACCGCTTCACGTTCGGTGGCCAAGGTGGTGAGAGTCTTCTGGAACTCGCTCTGAGAGATAGTGATATCGCCGAGAGTCACAGCGCTATTGCTCTGACCGCAGGCGGTGAGAGTTGCAAGCGAGAGGGCGGCAACGAGGGCGAGGATCTTCTTCACAAATGCTCCAGTGTCTTATCGGCGCTTACGCGCCTGTTAGCTCGGTCAGCGCTTGGCGAGCAAACGCTAGGAGAGAAGTATCCCCTATATCGGTGGCGCCTTGTGCCGGCGGCGTCCAGGCGGCAGCGCGGGGAATGGTGACCATCACAGTAGAGCTTTGGCTCTTATAGAGCGATGATGGATAGAGGCGGTTCAACTTGAGCTGCTTCGACTCCGGCAGAGTCAGCGGCGATAGGCGGAGGTACTTACCGGCAGCAACAACCTCACGGATTCCATGTGACTTTGCATAGGCGCGAAGCTCTGCCACATCCAGGAGCGCTAAGGCCTCCTCTGGCAGATCGCCAAAGCGATCAACCAGCTCTTCGCGAATAGATTCAACATCTTCCTTGCTTCGAACATCTGCCAAGCGGCGATAGAGATCAAGACGTAACCGCTCTCCTGGCACATAACTCTCAGATAGATGCGCATTGATTGGAAGTTCAACTTTGCATTCGTGGTTGATCTCTTCGCCCTCAATGATTCCGGATTTGTAATCATTAACCGCTTCACCAACCATGCGCATGTAGAGGTCAAACCCCACATCGGCAATATGGCCCGATTGTTCGCCACCGAGCAAGTTACCGGCACCTCGAATCTCAAGATCTTTGAGCGCAACTCGCATACCCGAGCCAAGATCTGTATTTGTGGCAATAGTCTTTAATCGATCGAGTGAGACTTCAGTTAGTGGCTTATCAGCAGGATATAAGAAGTATGCATAGCCTCGTTCGCGACCACGACCAACACGTCCTCGAAGTTGATGGAGCTGCGAGAGACCAAAGTTCTCAGCGTGCTCAACAATCAAGGTATTTGCATTTGGAATATCGAGTCCGCTCTCAACTATGGTCGTGCAGACCAGGACATCGAAATCTCGATTCCAGAATCCAAGGATGACATCCTCTAATTGATTCTCACTCATCTGTCCGTGGGCAACTCGAACTCGAGCCTCTGGAATCATCTCCTGAATATGTGATGCGCAGCGATCGATGCTGTCGACGCGATTATGGAGATAGAAGATCTGACCATCTCGAAGTAGCTCGCGGTGGATTGCCGCCTTTATCTGCGCCTCATCCGATGGGCCTACATAGGTAAGGATTGGGTGGCGCTCCTCTGGCGGAGTAGTGATGGTCGACATCTCCCTAATACCGGTTACCGCCATCTCAAGGGTGCGTGGAATCGGCGTAGCTGACATCGCCAGAACATCGACTGTGGTGCGCATCTTCTTGAGCGACTCTTTCTGCTCGACGCCAAAGCGCTGCTCCTCATCAACGATAACCAGCCCTAAATCCTTGAAAACTACATCGTTTGAGAGCAGGCGGTGGGTGCCGACAATGACATCGAGCGATCCGTTCTCGAGATCTTTGAGGATCTCTTTGCTCTCTTTAGCAGTGTTAAAGCGAGAGATTCCTGCGACCTTGATTGGAAATCCTGAGTATCGCTCAGCAAATGTCTTTGAGTGCTGTTGTACTAAGAGCGTTGTCGGCACCAGCACCGCAACTTGCTTGCCATCTTGCACCGCTTTAAATGCTGCGCGAATAGCAATCTCGGTCTTGCCATAACCCACATCGCCACAGATGATGCGATCCATGGGATAGGGACGTTCCATATCTCGCTTTACATCTTCAATAGTCGAAAGCTGATCTGGAGTTTCAATATAGCTAAATGCATCTTCGAGTTCGCGCTGCCAAGGAGTATCGGGTGAGAATGCATAACCTGGTGCGCTAGTACGCGCGGCATAGAGGCGAATCAACTCACCAGCAATCTGCCTGACCGCTTTTCGCGCCCGACCCTTTGCTTTCTGCCACTCACCGCTACCGATGCGATGTACCGCTGGCGCTTCACCGCCAACATATTTACTTACTTGCTCCAAGGTGTCGGTTGGCACAAAAATTCGATCGCCTGGTTGGCCGCGTTTTGCTGGTGCATATTCAATGACTAGGTATTCGCGAGTCACTCCACCGACTGTTCGTTGTACCAATTCGACGTAGCGACCGATTCCATGTTGCTCATGAACCACAAAGTCGCCAGGCTTTAACTCGAGCGGATCAATCGCTTGTTTGCGCTTAGTCGGCATCCGCGCTGCATCTTTCGAAGTGACCTTGCTTCCCGATAAATCGCGCTCGGTGATAAAGAGAATTTCATCGTTCGTAAATCCATGTGCCAGCGTCGATTGAAAGAGATGAACCGCACCCTTAGTTGGACGAGCTACCAACCCCGCGCTCAAGTGCACCGGAATATCGGCATCGCGGAAGATTCCGGCATAACGCTCAGCCATTCCATGGCCAGTTGCAGCGAAGAGAACTACCTGATTGGAATTGAGACCAGTCTCCAACATCTGGCAGAGGCGCTCCACGTTTCCGCGCATCGGCTCAATCGCCATAAAGTCGGTGAAATATGCTGAATCGTCGAGATCTGAACCGAAGCTATTGAGCGCTACTCGGCTCAACCCATGGCTATTAATCTCGCTCTGAAGCGATTGCCAATCTAGGTAGGTCACCTTATCTACCGGCATCGGCGCTTGGCCGCCCAGTGAGGCGTTCGACCAGGAAGCTTGCAAAAACTCTTCATTGGTCTCAATTAAATCTGCAGTGCGAGTTTTGGTCCGCTCTTCCTCGATAAAGATAACTTTGCTTCGCGGGCTTATCCGGTCGAAAATTGTTTCGTGTTCATCAACGAGGAATGGAATCAAAGATTCCATTCCATCAACGCTTAAGCCTTGCGAAATCTTCTCTAAGACCTCAATTGCGCCAGGATGACGGCTCTTTAACTTCTCGGCACGTTCTTTAATCGCCTCGGTAATAAGAAGTTCGCGACAGGGAATAATCTCTAAAGCGCCAACAACCGGTTTAGTCGTTCGCTGATCTGCAATATCGAAGTACGAAAGCTCTTCAATCTCATCGCCGAAGAAATCGATTCGGATTGGATAATCAGCCAGTGGTAGAAAGACATCAACGATTCCACCGCGAACCGCAAATTCACCGCGCTTCTCAACTAAATCCGTACGGGTATATGAAAGTGCGGTGAAGTGTTCGATTAATTCAGTGAGTGAAACTTCTTGGCCAAGTTCTATGGTGCGCAACGGTTCAGTGGCAAGGGATGCGATAAAGCGATGAATTACCGCGCGAATTGGTGCAACCACAATTGGATTGGCGTTCTTATCGAGCGCCCGCAGCGCAGCTAGCGATTGAATACGTGTTGCGACGGTATCGCTTCGCGGACTCAGGCGTTCGTGTGGCAAGGTCTCCCAGGCAGGAAATTCAAGAACCGGTGAGTGAAGATTGCGAAGGTCTTCAGCTAGATCTTCGGCACCTCGACTTGAGCTAGTCACCACCAGCACCGGTTGATCGGTGGCAATCAACGAGATGAGAAATGGATTGCTGGAGGCAGGTGTGATTGTTCGCGCATGGTTGTTCAAGGCGCTGACGAGATCGCCATCGCTGCGCAGTTGCGCCAACAAACCCTGCATCGCAAGCCCTCCTATAACGCGCCTATGCCCCACTTCCGTAACGGGAGGGGGCTGATATATCGGCAATGCTAACTCACCTTGGCGATTTCGAATAATGAGATGAAGCGTCTCATAATGGTCGGTCGGGGTGGGAGAATTACGCCGTGACCACAAGCCGAGAGACCACATCAGCGATCGCAAGTGACGATGCGCTGCTGCGTAGCGATGTTCGACGCCTCGGCGATCTCTTGGGCCAATCTCTTGTACGTCAAGAAGGTCCGGAACTTCTCGAACTTGTTGAGCGAGTTCGCAAGGCGGTCCGCGAAAATTCTGAGGATTCAATCCTTGCAAATATCAGCGATGATCAGGCCGTTGATTTGGTGCGCGCATTTAGCACTTACTTCCATTTAGCAAATGTTGCCGAACAAGTTCACCGTTCGCGCGTCCTTGCCGAAGCTCGTCGCGATGGAAAATCGTGGCTCACTCAAGCGGTCGATAAAATTATTGAAGCACTAAAGAATCCAGCGACGGGACATGAATTTACCCAAGCAGATATCGAGAAGTGGGTCTCCGAGCTTCAAGTACGACCAGTTTTTACCGCGCACCCAACTGAAGCAGCTCGTCGTTCAATTCTTGGTAAGTTGTCAGAGATTTCAACTCTCCTCGATCTACCAAAGAGCATCGCACAAGATGAACGTCTCGCTGAATCTGTAGATCTTCTCTGGCAGACCGATGAACTTCGCTTGGGAAGGCCAGAGCCGCTCGATGAGGCGATGAATGCGCTCTACTACCTCGATGATTTAGCGAAGCACACAGTTCCAGAAGTTCTCAATGACTTTGCCCGCGAACTTAAGCGACTCAATATCAATCTGCCAGTGACCGCTCGCCCATTGACCTTCGGTACTTGGATCGGTGGCGATCGCGATGGAAATCCAAATATCACGCCGCAGGTAACTGAGGATGCAGTTGTTCTTCAGGTGGGCCACGCTATTCGCACCACAATCGCTGCGATGGATCGACTCCGCCAGATGCTCTCTGTCTCAACCCGTATCGCAGGTGCAACACCAGAGCTCAGCGCATCAGTTGAAGAGGATCTGAAGCACATTCCAGAGTTCGAGCCACGTTTCTTACGCCTTAATGCACAAGAGCCATACCGGTTAAAGGCAACTGCGATCGTGCATCGTCTCGCCTTTACCCGAAATCGCCATGCCGCAGGTGGCCCACACGTTCCAGGTCGCGACTATCGAAATACCGAAGAGCTCTTAGCTGACCTAACTTTGATGCGTGACTCGCTCTTCCAACATCGTGGCGAGTTGATTGCTACCGGCTTACTTGAGCGAACAATTCGCTCGGTTGCAGCCTTTGGTTTGACCCATGCAACGCTTGATATCCGCGAGCACTCTGATGCGCATCACAACGTGCTTAAGAACTTCTTTGGCGATGACTACCTAGCTAAATCACATGACGAGAAGTTTGAGATTCTCACCTCTGAACTAGCAAACGGTCTCAAGCGGAGCGCTTCCTCGCTCGATGCTGGTGCAGCAAAGACGCTCAATACCTTTGTCGCAATCTCAGATTTGATTGAGCGCTTCGGCCCTGAAGTTATAGAGACCTATATCGTTTCGATGACTAAAGGTGCAGACGATCTGATTGCAGCTGCGCTCTTAGGAAAGTATGCCGGTCTGGTCGATCTCGATAAGAAGGTTGCGAAGATTGGTTTTGCACCACTGCTAGAAACTGTCGCTGAACTCCGTGCAGCGGGCGATATTCTCGAGAAGTTGCTCTCTAATCCAACGTACCGTTCATTGGTTGAACTTCGCGGAAATATCCAAGAGGTGATGTTGGGATACTCAGATTCAAATAAGGATGCTGGAATCGCAACGAGCCAGTGGGAGATTCACCGCGCACAACGACGTCTCCGCGATGTTGCGATGAAGCACGGCGTAAAGCTCCGCCTCTTCCATGGTCGCGGTGGATCTGTCGGTCGTGGTGGCGGACCTACCTATGAGGCGCTGGTTGCGCTGCCTTGGGGCTCTGTCGATGGCGAGATCAAGATGACCGAACAAGGCGAAGTTATCTCTGATAAGTATGCGCTGCCGGCACTCGCACGTGAAAATGTTGAACTTACTCTCGCGGCATCGCTAGAGGCGACGGTGCTCAACCGTGGTCCGCGCCAGAGCAGCGAAGATCTTGCCCAGTGGAATGAGTGCATGGATCTCGTCTCTAATAACTCATTTGCGCGTTATCGCAATTTGATTGATCATCCTGATCTACCTGCCTACTTCTATGCATCGACTCCGGTGGAGCAACTTGGAAATCTCTTCCTCGGCTCACGTCCTTCTCGCCGCCCCGATGCTGCCGGCGGACTCGACTCTCTCCGCGCGATTCCATGGGTATTTGGTTGGACCCAATCTCGCCAGATTGTTCCAGGTTGGTTCGGCGTTGGTAGCGGCCTCAAGGCAGCGCGTGAAGCAGGTAAGACTGATGTACTGAAGAAGATGCTCGCAGAGTGGCACTTCTTCACCGCGTTTATAAGCAATGTTGAAATGACTTTGGTGAAGACCGACCTTAAGACAGCTCGCAGATATGTAGAGACACTGGTTCCGGCAGAACTTCACCACTTCTTAACGACTATCGAAGAGGAATTCAACCTCACCGTCGCTGAGATTTTGACTTTAACTGGAAAGACCAAACTCCTTGAGAATCAACCTGTTCTAGCACGTACGCTTGAAGTGCGTGATCAGTACCTTGCGCCGCTCCACTCGCTCCAGGTAAATCTCTTAGATCGCGTCCGAAATTCTGGCGACGAGGCTGAAGCAACTCTGGTGCGCGCGCTCTTGCTCACCATCAATGGCGTAGCTACCGGCCTGCGCAATACTGGCTGATATCTCAGGTTGTTTTTCAGGTAGCAAGCACCCATGACCAGGAGTACCTTGGCACATGGAGAAAAAAGAAAACCTTGATGTCGAGACATCTGTTCTGCCCCTCAAGTACGTCGATTTTATCGAAGATGTCTTCCATGCTGTTCTAGCAATCGCCCTCTTTGCCATCGGAGTCGGCGCATTCATTTTTAGCATCAAACGCCTGATTGAAACCGCTCCATTCTTTCCTAATGGAATGATTCAAGGTGTCAATGACATTCTCTTCATCGTTATCATCCTTGAAATCCTTCGGACTGTGATTTCACGATTTACCGATGGTGTCTATCAACTGGATAAATTCCTGATTATTGGCGTCATAGCAGCGGTTCGGCACATTCTCACAGTTGGAGCTTCACTCACTCTTGAATCAACAAAGTCAGATGAGGCTTTTAGGCGATCAATCTACGAAATGGCGCTCAACTCAGGAATCGTCATTGCCCTTGTCTTTGCTCTCTACCTCTCCAAAGCCGCTCACCGAAAGCCCGTAACAAACTAAACCCAATCAATCAACGAAATGAGATGAAATGAACGAATTAGAGCTCCTTAAATTATGGAATCAGAAGCGAAAGAGCGTCATCAGCGCACAGATGGCGCCAACCCTTGTACTTATCGCAGTCTCAGTCCTTGCTGCATTTGGGAAGTTCGACAATGCATCAGATGGTGCAAAATTCCTAACTATTGGCGTTGCTGCAGCTACTGGAATCCTTGCCATGATTTCGCAGTATGCGGCGATACGTGAAGCAGAGGCGCTCTTGGTAGATCTTAAGCGCCTCAAGAGCGACTCGGCGCTGGTCGCAAAGGTTGCCGATTCACGTGGCCTTCTCTCTCTATCTGCAATTGCAATCGTCGGCCTTGGTTTAGCAATTTTCGCACTTGTGCTTTGGGCAGTTTTGGGCAGCGCATGATCGTTGGCATCACAATATTTGCCCTTTATGCGATCTTTCTCGGATATCTCATTTTCAAATATGAGCGCCCTTCAGGTGAAAAATCAAGAATCACCGGCCGAGGTGGGGATTTCGAAGGTTAGATGAATCCAGCTCTAATTTAAGAGTTAAATTTAGATTGAGTTAGTTCGAGCCCTTTTTCAATAAGAGACTCGACCACATCTGCGCCACGATCGATAAAGAGTGGTAGCTCCTTCTTCTCTGGCTGGCTAAATTGCTTTAAAACAAAGTCGGCTGGATCTTGCTGGCCCATTGGTCGGCCGATACCTAGGCGCACTCGATAGTAATTTGGTCCGCCAAAAGATGAGGTCATTGATTTCAAACCGTTGTGGCCGTTATCGCCTCCGCCGAGCTTGATGCGGATTGCTGCAAAATCAATATCGAGTTCATCGTGGAGAACAATTATGTTTGACGGCTCGACTGAGTAAAACTGTGCCAGCGCTTTAACAGGTCCGCCGGTCTCGTTCATGTAACCGAGTGATTTGGCGAGAATTACCGAGTGCGCATCTACGCCAAAACCTAATTTGAAGGCTGCGATAGAGGTACGGGATTTATGTGTTGAGAACTTAACGTTATGACGCTTAGCTAGCTCGTCGATAACCATCTGTCCGACGTTATGACGGGTGGCAGCGTATTGATCGCCCGGATTACCGAGCCCCACTACCAACCACGTCATAACGCGTCAGATTTCTTGCTAATTACTCAGCTGCTGGAGCTGCTGGTGCCTCAGCTGCAGGCGCAGCTGCTGCTGTCTCTTCTGCAGATGCTGCACGACGCTCTGAGAGGTGTACAACTGTTGCAGTTGGGTCAAGAAGCAAAGTAACTCCTGCTGGAAGAGTTACATCAGCTGCAACCTTTGATGTTCCTGCCTTCATGCCCTCGATATCGAGAACGACGAACTTAGGAATATTTGTTGCCTCTGCCTCAACTTCGATTGTGTTATGAACGTGCTCAAGGATTCCATCTGGATCGTGCTTGCCCTCAGTATGAACTGGAACATGTACTGAAACCTTTTCGCCACGACGTACGAGTACGAGGTCGATGTGCTCGAGGTTCTGCTTGAGTGGGTTCTTCACAACTGACTTTGGAAGTGTGAGCTCTGTCTTGCCATCGAAAGTGATGTTAAGAAGAACGTTTGACTCCTTGAGCGCGTTACCGAGCTCGCGAGCTGGAAGTGTGATGTGAACAGGTGCCGCACCGTGACCGTAGATCACTGCTGGAACCTGACCGTCGCGACGTGCGCGGCGTGATGCACCCTTACCGAATTCGGTACGTGATGTGCCGTTGATTGATACCTCTGCCATGAAAAAACTCCTGTCGATTAGATCTGACAGGAGTTATACACCTTGCCGTCGATAACGGTTTCCTTTATTAACAATAAGGTGAAACCCTCGCCAGAATGGTTGAAGTTTATGTGGGCAGGGCTCAAAGCTCCAAATCGCCTACTTATTTAGGCTTAGCTGTGTCCGTCGAAGAGGCTAGTTACTGAGCCATCTTCAAAGACTTCACGAATCGCACGAGCGAGAAGCGGAGCGATTGAAATAACGGTGAGCTTGTCGAACTTCTGATCCTCGGTAAGTGGCAGTGAGTTGGTGACTACAACTTCAACTGCGCGTGATGCCTTAAGTCGATCAACTGCCGGACCTGAGAAGACAGCGTGGGTAGCTGCAACAATGACGTCACGTGCGCCAGCATCGAAGAGGGCATCAACCGCTTTGGTAATCGTGCCAGCGGTATCGATCATGTCATCGATGACAACGCAGGTACGGCCTTCGACCTCACCGACAACCTTGCCGACAACGGCCTCGTTAGGAACCAGTGGGTCGCGAGTCTTATGGATAAATGCAATTGGGCAACCACCGAGAAGTTCGGACCAACGCTCGGCAACGCGAACGCGACCTGAATCTGGTGAGACGATTGTCAGTGAGTTGCGATCGACCTTGCTACCGACATAATCGGCGAGCATAGGTAGTGCAAACAAGTGATCCACTGGACCATCGAAGAAACCCTGGATCTGTGAAGTGTGGAGATCTACCACCATCAGGCGATCAGCACCGGCAGTCTTGAATAGGTCGGCCATTAAACGTGCAGTAATTGGCTCGCGACCGCGGCTTTTCTTATCTTGGCGAGCGTAACCATAGAACGGTGTAACAACTGTGATGCGCTTTGCTGATGCGCGCTTGAGAGCATCGACCATGATGAGTTGTTCCATGATCTGCTTATTGATTGGAGTTGCATGTGACTGAATAACAAATGCGTCGCAACCACGAACCGACTCTTCGAAGCGGACGAAGATTTCGCCATTGGCAAAGTCATAAGCAGAAGTTGGAGTAAGTGGAATACCGAGTTCGGCAGCGACATCTTGTGATAACTCAGGAAATCCGCGGCCAGAAAATAGTCGAAGTTTCTTCTCTGACGATAACCGGATTTCGCTCACGAGTATCAGCCTTCCTGGTCGTTGCTTGGAGCTGAAGCTGCTGCTTCAGCTGACTTGGTGCCTGGGCGCTTACGCAGAACCCAACCTATTACATTTCGCTGGCGCGCACGACCAACGCCCATCGCGCCGGCCGGAACATTGTCGGTAATGACAGATCCTGCAGCTGTATAGGCGCCATCGCCAATAGTGACGGGTGCAACGAGCATGCTGTCGCTGCCAATTCTGACGTGATCGCCGATTGTGGTGTGGTGCTTCTCAACGCCGTCGTAATTTACAAAGATGGTTGCAGCGCCGATATTGCTGCCTTCGCCGATAGTGGCATCGCCAACATATGAGAGGTGTGGCACCTTGGAGCCCTCGCCGAGAACCGCGTTCTTCATCTCAACAAAAGCACCGGCCTTGGTATTTGCTGCCAAATTAGTGCCTGGTCGAAGATAGGTAAATGGGCCAACGCTTGCATTCTCACCGATAACTGCAGAGGTGGCATAGCTCACTTTCACCTCTGCGCCATTTGCTACGGTGCAATCGATCAAAGTTGTGCGAGGTCCAATGACAGCTCCAGCACCGATTGTTGATTCGCCACTAATTGCAGTGCCTGGCAGAAGAGTGACATCTTGTGAAATTACAGAGGTTGCATCGACCCACGTGGTTGTTGGATCAACGATAGTCACACCACTTCGCATAAGGCGATCATTGATTCGATCACGGAGCAACGCTGCTGCCTCTGCTAATTGGACTCGATCATTAACGCCGAGAGTCTCAGTGAAATCGTCGATGCAAACGGCGGCAATCTTTCCGCCCTCATTACGGAGAATCTCAATCACATCGGTGAGATAGAGCTCGCCCTGAGAATTATCGTTACGTAACTTTCCGATCGCACCGACAAGTTTCTGACAATCAAATGCATAGACGCCAGAGTTGATCTCTTCGATCGCTTTCTCAAATTCGTCGGCATCGCGCTCTTCAACAATACGCAATAGCGAACCATCATCGCCACGAATAATGCGGCCATAGCCAGTTGGCTCTGGATGTTCTGCGGTAAGCACCGATGCGGTGTATCCGCCTTCATGGTGGCCCTTAAGTAATTGGGCCAATGAGGTATCGGTCAGCATCGGAGTATCGCCAGCCAGAATCAAAATCGTTCCGGTCGCAGCAAGGCCTTCGAGCGCCAATTGAGTTGCATGTCCGGTGCCACCGCGATGCTCTTGAAAGACTGTTGTGACCGATGGTGCGATCTCGGCTAAGTGAGCCTCAACCTTCTCTCGACCTGACCCTACGACAACGCGAACCTGGCTCGCCTTGAGCGGCTGAACTGCTGCGAGAACGTGTCCGAGAAGTGATCGACCAGCGATCGAGTGGAGCACCTTGGGGGTCTGCGACTTCATTCGCGTGCCTTCTCCCGCAGCGAGAATCACTACGGTTTCGAGGCTCATGTGCTAACTCTACCTGTTGATGGCTCCGCCACCAGGTATCGATCCTGGACCCTGGGCTTCAAAGGCCCATGTGCTAGCCACTACACAATGGCGGAACCTATATTCTCCCTTATCACCGCCTGACTTTCCAAACTGAAGGGCGTTATCAACGATAACCTAGCCCGCATGGAGCAGAGCGAAGACCATCGCGACGAGGTAGATCGACTCATCGCCGCTTGGAAGCGTGAGCGACCAGATGCCGATCTCTCCCCCTTAGCAATTCTCAGTCGCATCACTCGAATCTCTCGCCACCTCGATCTCGCTCGACGCGATGCCTTCGCCGAGATTGAGACCTGGGGCTTCGATGTTCTCGCCGCTCTTCGTCGGGCAGGTGCGCCTCATACATTGTCACCATCGCAGTTGATGCAAGAGACGATGGTCTCAAGTGGAACTATGACCAATCGACTTGATCGCTTAGAAGAGTTGAAGCTCATTACCCGCCAACCCGATCCAAGTGACGGCCGCGGTTCGCTAGTCACACTTACCTCACTTGGGATGAAGAAGGTAGATGAAGCGCTCGATGATTTGATTGTGAAAGAGCGAACTTTTCTCACTGATCTGAACGCTAAAGAGCAACGTGAGCTTGCCGATTTATTGAGCCGCTTGGCTGCAAATTTCGATATCGAGAGTGAATCGTAAGCGTATTAAATAACCCGTGCGCCATGCACTGGGCCAGTTGCTCGAGCAACGCTACCCACAACTCCACTTGCCGTTAATGCAACCGCTAAATCAAGACCTGCCTCTTCATCGCCAACTAAGAATGCGACAGTTGGACCAGAGCCAGAGACAATCGCACCGAGCGCTCCGTATTCGCGACCCACTTCAAGGACGAGAGTAAGTGCAGGTCGAAGCGAGCAAGCTGGGTTCTGTAAATCATTGGTCAGCGCTCTTCCCACTAATTCAGGGTTGCCGGTAAGGAGCGCCTGCATTAGTTGATCGCTCACCTTTGGATCTGCCACTTCAAGTTCTGCGCGCATGCGATCACACTCAGCATAGACCGCAGGAGTTGAAAGACCGACGGTAGAGAGCGCGAAGACCCAGTGATAGGTACCGCGCGAGAGCGCTGCAGTGAGCTGATCTCCGCGACCAGTACCAACTGCAGTACCTCCGGCTATCATAAATGGAACATCGCTACCGAGTTGCGAACCGAGTGCAAGCAAATCTTCTCGCGAAGCTTCAAGGCGATAGAGCGCATCCATCGCAACTAAAGTCGCTGCCGCATCTGCCGATCCACCAGCCATTCCGCCTGCAACTGGAATAGATTTCTTGACCTCAATATGAACATCGACATCGAGGTCATACTTCTCGCCGATTAGTTGTGCAGCTTTAACCGCTAAGTTGGAGCTATCTTCCGGTACGCCATGAGTCTGATCACCAGTTACTGAGATCGTCACACCGCTTCCTGGGTGCGACTTAGTAATGGTGACATCATCAAAGATTGATACCGCTTGAAAGACCGATACCAAGTTGTGATAGCCATTAGCCTCGCGTGGGCCAACCGAGAGTTGCAGGTTCACCTTTGCTGGTACCCGCACAGTTACTGAGTTCAACGCCACCTTATGACCCTATCGCTATTTCATGGCGAGCTACAGATACAAATGCTGCGATATCGAGCGCCTCACCTCGTAACGTCGGATCTATCCCGGCACCGCTAAGAACCGCCTCTGCAGCAGCTGAACCGCCATAACGAGACGATAGCGCCGAGCGCAACATCTTCCGTCGTTGCGCAAAGGCGAGATCGATAATGGCAAAAGTGCGAAGTCGCAGCGCCTCATCGCCGGGCGTTGCACGCCGAGTAAAGGCAACCAACTTTGATTCAACATTGGGCACCGGCCAGAAGATTTGGCGAGAAACAACACCAGCGCCGGTAACGTCAGCCCACCAAGCAGCCTTCACGCTAGGTACGCCGTACTCTTTCGTTAACGGTGTCGCCGCTAACCGATCAGCAACTTCAGCTTGGACCATAATTACGCCGCTTCGTAGAGTTGGGAATCTCTCCAACATATGTAAGAAGACTGGCACCGATACGTTGTAAGGCAGATTTGCAATGAGAACTGTTGGATCGACTGGTAGCTCATTGATCTGAAGTGCATCTTGATTAATAACGGTGAGCTTTGCTGGATCATCAGCATGTTTTGCTGCAGTAATCGGCAGCTGAATGGCGAGGCGCTTATCTATCTCAACCACTACAACGTGAGCTGCCTCCTCCATCATCGCCAAAGTCAGCGAACCCAAGCCTGGTCCTATCTCAAGGGCAATATCACCAGGTTGCAGACCCGCTGTTCGCACAATCTTTCGGCAGGTGTTTCCATCATGGACAAAGTTTTGACCGAGAGATTTAGATGGTTTGAGGTCGAGGCTCTCGGCAAGTTCGCGGATCTCCGCAGCTCCTAGCAAGCTCATGCGAATGAGCCAAAGACGCGCTCGGTATTGAGGGAGAGCGCGCTACAGAGCTCTGCCAAGTCTTCGTTGCGCTCTGCCGCCATCGCGCGGACAATCGTAGGAATCTGCGCTGGAGTGTTCTGCATTCCACGGTGCGGTGTGGGTGCCAAGAAGGGCGAATCGGTCTCAACTAAGAGTTGGTCATGGGGAACTAGCTTTACCGCCTCGCGAAGCGCCGGCGCATTCTTAAAGGTCATAGTGCCAGCGAACGACAAGATGTAACCGCGATCAATGCACTTCTTCGCCATCTCCACATCGCCGGAGAAGCAGTGAAATACCGTCTTCTCAGGTGCTCCTACTTCAAGCAAAACCGAGAGAACGTCATCGTGCGAATCGCGGTCATGAATGACTAGCGCTTTATTGTGGCGCTTTGCTAAATCGATGTGGCGCTTAAATGAATCTTGCTGGATTCCACGGAGCTCTGGTGGAGTTCGAAAATAATCTAAGCCCGTCTCACCGATTGCTCTAACGCGAGGGAGCGCCGCCAATCTCTCAATTACCGAGAAATCACGATCTAGATTTTCGACAACGGGTGCTTCATTTGGATGGAGCGCAACAGCAGCTAGAACTCGACCTGGATAGTGATCGGCTAGCGCAGCGCACCACTCTGATTGTTCTGCTGAATAGCCAACTTGCACCACTCGATTAACGCCAACTGACTCTGCCTCATCAAGGATTTGGCGAACCGATTCAGATTCGGGTGAATCGTTGGTCACGATCTCCAAATGTGCATGAGCATCAGCGACCTGAATCGGTAGCGGTTCAGGTAGTGGAGCAAACTCACGATCGATGTCGCGATTGTGGCGATCAGCCATAAGAGATTATTCCTTCACCTCAAGGCGTGGGAATAAGACAGGAGTCTTTGTGACTGTTGCGCCTGGTGGAAGTTGTCCCCATCGAGCAACGTCGCCAATCTTCTGGCCTCCGATTTCACCGAGAGCTGCCTTCGCACCGAGGGATTCCCAGAGAATCTCAGTTGTGGCTGGCATAACTGGATGCAAGAGAACTGCGAGTGCGCGTAGTGACTCCGCAGTGTTATAGAGAACGCCCTCCAAAACCTTTTGATTTGCTGGATCTTTAGCGAGAATCCATGGCTCTTTAACAGTAACAAAACCATTGACCTGCTTACAGAAATCCAAAATTGCCGTGATTCCACCTTGGAAATCTAGAGCGACCATCGCGGCATCAGCCTTTGCGACAACCTCTTTCAGCGAAGCCGAAAGTTCGGAGTCCTCGGCAACCGCAGGAAGAACTCCACCACAGTACTTTTCAATCATGGCCGCAAGTCGCGATGCGAGATTACCAAAATCATTTGCAAGTTCAGAGGTATAACGAGCGCTCATATCTTCCCAAGAGAAAGAGCCATCGCTACCAAATGGAATAGCGCGTAAGAAGTAATAACGGAATGCATCAACACCGAAGTGATCGGTGATATCAGCAGGTGCGATTCCAGTGAGCTTTGACTTGCTCATCTTCTCGCCGCCAACCAAGAGCCAGCCATGTGCGAAGACCTTCTTCGGAACTGCGATGCCGGCAGCCATCAACATCGCGGGCCAGATCACGGCATGGAAGCGGAGAATATCTTTACCAACGAGGTGGACATCTGCTGGCCAAGTATCTGCGAACTTCTTACCGCCCTCACTGCCTGGCTCATCGGTCAAGCCAACGGCAGTTGCGTAGTTGAGGAGCGCATCGAACCAGACATAGACAACTTGATCGGTATCCCAAGGAACTGGAATTCCCCAATCAAAGGTTGAGCGAGAGATTGAGAGATCGCGAACACCGCTCTCCAAGAATGCGACAACTTCATTTCGTGCAGACTCTGGTTGGCACGCATCGGGATTTGTTCGGTAATGATCAAGCAATGGTTGTGCGAACTCTGAAAGTTTGAAGAACCAGTTGGTCTCTTTTACATTCTCAACTGGCTTGCTGTGTATTGGGCAGAGATTTCCCTCTAGGAGATCTCCGGGCAATTTAAACTCTTCGCAGCCAACACAATAAGGCCCCTCGAAATCACCTTGATAGATATAGCCAGCATCCTTAAGTGAGGTGAGGAACTTCTGAACTCGATCCATATGGCGAGCTTCAGTGGTACGGATAAAGTCATCGTTTGCGATATTGAGCGCGCGCCAATTTGGTTTCCACGCCTCTTCTACCAATTTATCGGCCCACGCCTGTGGTGCAACGTTGTTGGTCTCTGCAGTGCGCATGACTTTCTGACCGTGTTCATCGGTTCCGGTGAGGAACCAGACCGATTCTCCACGTTGGCGATGCCAACGAGTGAGCACATCACCAGCGACCGTTGTATAGGCATGGCCAATATGTGGCGCATCGTTGACGTAATAAATCGGAGTCGTCAGGTAGAAAGACTTCATCTGATAATTCTAATTGGAGTTCTTATCTTCAACTACCGCGGCATAGACCAGCTTCTTCGGTAGATCTAGCTCTTGCGCCACGGTGGTAATCGCCAATTTACGCTCCATACCAGCGGCCTCAAACTCGCGGACTCGAGCCACAATCTCTTGATTGGTCTTGGCGGCAGAGCCGACCGGAACTCCACCGAAGACCAGGGTGATTTCGCCGAGAACTTCGTGGCTGCTCGCCCATTCCACCAGATCGTGGAGAGTTCCACGGATGGTCTCTTCATAGGTCTTCGTCATCTCACGGCAGATTGCACCGAGGCGATCTGATCCAAAGATCTTCTCCGCATCTTGAAGAGATTCCAATAATCGATGCGGGGCCTCAAATACCACCATCGTTCGCTCTTCAAAGCGGAGCGACTCATAGAGGGCGATTCGCGCACCTGATGAACGTGGCGCAAAACCTTCAAAGGTAAATCGATCTGTCGGTAAGCCGCTGAGCGCAATAGCCATGGTCGGCGCACTTGGACCAGGGATAACCTGCACCTCTACATTTTCTGCAATCGCATCGCGCATCAATCGAAATCCGGGATCGCTGATTGTCGGCATACCGGCATCAGAGAGCACGACAACTCGCTTACCTTCTCGCAAATATCCGAGCAGTTCGACGGTGCGATCGGTCTCGTTGCCTTCAAAGAACGAGAGCACCTTGGCGCTGAAGGTAGCGCCGATATCTGATGCAAGTCGATGGAAGCGGCGAGAGTCTTCGGCAGCGATAATCTCTGCACTTTCGATAGCTGACTTTAACCGCGCACTCGCATCAAGCGGATTTCCTAAAGGAGTCGCTGCGAGAATGAGTGCCATAAGGCAATCTTCCCATATTCTTTACATATGGTTGCCGCTATCGCTCCGATTGTCATTGCGATTGCCTCGCTCCTGCTCCGCTTCTTTGATATCGCAGCAATCAAAAAGTTCATCTTCGACGAGGTCTATTACGTTGACGGTGCTCAGGACTTTCTCCGTTATGGAGTTGAGGTCAGCGGTAATCAGCCTGAGTTTGTAGTTCATCCGCCGGTCGGAAAGTGGATGATTGCATCCGGTATCAAGTTCTTCGGTGATAATCCGCTTGGTTGGCGTGCCGCAACCGCAATCGTTGGCGCAGCGATGATTCTGCTTATCGCCCTTATTGCCCATCGCCTCTTCTACTCACCACTCCTCACCGCGCTGGCAAGCCTATTAACGGCTCTCGATGGATTAGCGCTAGTACATTCGCGAACAGCGTTACTCGATAACTTTCTCGCCTTCTTTATCCTCGCCGCTACCTATCTCTTTATTCAACGAAAATACTGGACAGCCGGTCTTTTTCTCGGTCTGGCGCTAGCCACCAAGTGGAGCGCTGCATATTTCATTGCGCTCTTCGGCGTTATTGCAATTTACCGAGCATTTACGCATCACACTGGTAGAGATTTAATTAAACCTTCACTTGCACGTATCGGCGCTTTCGGTCTGCTGCCAATCGCAATTTACCTGACCTCATGGATTGGGTGGTTTGCCTCTGATCGCGGCTGGAACCGTAACCATTCAAGCAACCCTCTCTCCTCACTTCTCTACTATCACCAACAAATGCTCACCTTCCATACCGGGCTGACTGAGAAGCATAATTACCAAGCAAACCCATGGTCATGGTTGGTGATGGGGCGACCAACGAGCTTCTACTATGAATCGCCATCTAGCTGTGGTGCAGATTCTTGCTCACAAGAAGTATTAGCTCTCGGCACACCGCTGCTCTGGTGGGCAGGTGTTATTGCACTTGGTGTTGTTTTCGGTCTCTGGATTCGTTCATTGCTCACTCGTCAATTTGATTCCGCAGTCACCATCATTGTGGTGGGAATGACCGCAGGATATTTACCGTGGTTCTTCTTTCAGCAACGCACCGTCTTTAACTTCTACGCCATTGTCTTCGAACCATTTGTGATTCTAGCGATCGTCTATTGCTCAAAATTGATACTTACCGGTGCGCGAGCGAAGAGCGAACGCGCTTATCGCTTAGCTGAGATAGGCCTCATCGGTTTTGTCGCCTTAATCGCCTTGAACTTTATCTACTTCTTGCCGCTCTATTTAGGCGATGTCATGACATACGAGGCATGGCACGCCCGAATGTGGTTTGCTAGCTGGATTTAGCTACTGATTAGCGGCGCGATTTGCGCGAAGGCGTTCGACCGCTTCATCGGCAAGTTGTTGATCGAAAATCTCATCACGAGATGGCGCTGCGGCATTGAGCGCTGCAATCTCCAACGCCTCTTGCTCCTCGCTCCATTTACCAGGCTCGGTAAGGTCGATCACGCGCTTAGGCGCAACTGCCTTCGGTGCGCTGACGTAGGTAGGCACAGGGATTGCGCTTGGTTGCCACTCTGAACGTGCAGCGGCGGTTCCCTTAGGCAGGATTGTGACGCCTTTAAGTTCGCGCTCTGCAAATGGAATCCAATGTTCTGTCGATTGCTTTGGCGCAACAACCTCAGAGAGATTGGTATGTGAAACACCTTCAGTACGACGATGAATTTGTTCCATTCGACGGTGCTGAATCGCCTCGGCGTTAGCTTGGCGACGTACATGCGCGATGTAGATAACCAAGCCGGTGATTGGCAATAAAATCGAGGTTAGTGCGAGAGTTTGCATGATGACACCTGCCAAAGTTGCAGTAAATGTAATTGCGATTATTGAAAAGATTATTCTGCGACGAAGGAGTCGTTGAGCAGTTCGGGCAACGTGATCAACATCGGTATAAATCACTCCGCTACCAATCTTTGCACCCGGGGTGTTTCCAGCAACGGCACGGAGCGCGCTCTTATAACTTTCAACGTGCTTTCCGGAGAATTCATTCTTGTTATGTATCCAGCGAGGCAGAAAATAGGCCGCCCACATGCCCACTATTGCTAGATAGATAATTCCCGACGCCATGATGAGCCAAGATTAGTTGGGGTGAGTCAAAACCCCGTGGATTTACGAGGGGTTTATTTCACCAAATCATTGATCTTGATATAGCACTTGTGGTCCCGCCAATCGCCGGCGATATGGAGAAAATCGCGCCGATCCCCCTCAAAGTGGTAGCCAGCTTTCTCTGCCACCCGAATCGATGCGCCGTTTTCGGGGCGGATATTGATTTCAATTCGGTGGAGGCCAAGTGCATCAAAGGCATACTTTGTCAGCGTCCGCACGGCATCAGTGGTGAGTCCGCGACCGGCATAGTTGCGGTCGATCCAATAACCAATATGTGCGCCGCGAAGAGCGCCGTAGATGACGCCACCCATGGTGATCTGCCCAATCAAGGTGTTGCCCGACCAGACCATAAATGAGTACGACCGGCCGGCGCGAGCTTCGCGGTTGAGTACTCGGACCATCGCGTAGAAAGATGGTCGTTTGGTGAGAAATTCACTCGCTGGAGCGCCAATTGGCGTTGTGGGAAGGGTCGCCTCCCACGGCGCCAAATAATCCTTATTCTCGGCTCGGACTCGGTTCCACTGCGCTCGATCGCGAAAACGTGGCGGGCGAAGTTCAATCGCCTCACCGCGCAGAGTTACCGGCCACATAATCGAAGGTATTCGCTAATTAAATATATCGACGTTCGAGAACTACGACGGTGACTTCGGCGCCAGCTGCAACTACGCCATCACCTTCAGCAACTGCGATAAATGCATTTGCATCCGAGAGCGTCGCCTGCTCATCCTGCGAGCCGAGCGGGGTAACTGACTTTCCATCCTCACTGAGAATCGCGCGAACATATGAGCGAACTCCGGGGGTTGAACTCAAGCCCTTCTCCAACCGCGCCTTCACCGATGGTCGGTGGATAGTCGAAGCACCCAACATGGTGCGAATCATCGGACGAACGAGAAGTTCGAATGAGATGTATGCAGCAATTGGATCGCCCGGCAGAGTGATAACTGGAACCTTGTCCGGACCAATCTGACCAAAGTTATGGCGCCCGCTCGAATCGAGCGCAATATCTACTGCCGTAACTTCACCCATCTTCTGCAAGGTGCGGGTAATCAAATCGAAAGAGTCATCATGGCGTTCGCCGCTGATGATGATGAGATCTGCACGCACCAATTGATCTTCAATCGCATCTTTCAGCTGATCTTCATTCTCAGGAATCGAATGGACGCGATATGCAACTGCGCCAGTCTCGCGAACTGCAGTTGTTAATAGCCAAGAATTTGTCTCGTACTCTTCACTGCCGGCGAGCTCTGCACCTGGTTCGACCAAATCTGGACCTGCTGAAATCACAACAACGCGTGGATGTGGTCGGGTAGGTAGATGATCGAGGCCGATTGATGCGGCAAGACCAATCTGAGTTGAGCGGATTCGACTTCCCGCCTTCATTACTAAGCGTTGGCCAGCATAGATATCGTCAGCGAGAGTTGCCCCATGGGCATCGAGCAGCGGCATATCGAATGGTTCGAGCGGGGTGCAGAGATTTAATAGCGAGGTGAGGACCTCATCAACGCGCACACGATCGGACATAGCCAGTAACCTTACTTGTTGAGTGAGAACTTTTAGGGGATTTCAATGGCTACCAGCCGCGCAGATATTAAGGCGAACTTACGTCGTCGCCTCCGCGCGCAACGTGAAGAACGTTATGTAGAACACAATCTCTTGCACCTCTTAGAGTTAACCGAAATTTCACAGGCGAAAACAATCGCCTCTTATCACTCTTACGGAACTGAACCCTGTACTCATCAACTCAATGAAGCGCTTCTCGCCAAAGGTAAAACCTTGCTCTTACCTCGGATCGACGGCGAAGAAATTGAATGGGTGAAATGGGATGGTAGTGAAGCTTCCTTGGCTCAAAATGGGAAGTTTCACGAACCGATAGGTCCAATCTTTACCGAGCTCAATCAAATCGAATTGGTTTTAGTTCCAGCGCTGGCAATCGATCCCGATGGTTATCGCCTGGGTCAAGGCGGTGGCTTCTACGATCGCGCTCTACCTCGACTGCAGGCGTGGAAACATGGAGTTGTCTATCAATTTGAACGGATGGAGCACGATTTACCGCGCGAACCATGGGATGTGCCCATGGATAGTTGGTAGTTAGAGCAGGTTGCGTGCAACAACGATTCGTTGAATCTGATTGGTGCCTTCATAAATCTGAGTTAGCTTTGCATCGCGCATCATTCGTTCAACTGGATAATCGCTGACATATCCATAACCACCGAGAATTTGGACAGCATCGGTGGTTACCTTCATCGCAACATCGGTCGCTAACGTCTTACATGCTGCTGAGTAGAACTTGAGGTCGGCATCGTTGCGCTCACTCTTAGCTGCAGCAACATAGGTGAGCTGCCGGGCAGATTCAATAGCGATAGCCATATCGGCCAACATAAATTGAATGCCCTGGAAGTCGAAGATCTCTTTTCCAAATTGCTTACGTTCGTGTGAATACTTGCGTGCCGCATCAAATGCTCCTTGTGCCAAGCCAAGCGCCTGCGCCGCAATAGTGATTCGAGTGTGATCGAGGGTATCCATCGCAAGGGCGAAACCCTTACCAACCTCTGAGATTCGGCGATCGTCGCCGATGGTTACGTTATCGAAGTACACCTCACGCGTTGGCGAACCTCGGAAACCCATCTTCTTCTCTGGCGCTCCAAATGAGACTCCGGGATCGCTCTTCTCAACGATAAATGCGGTAATGCCTTTAGAGCCAAGTGTCGGATCGGTCTGTGCGATAACGGTGTAGAAATCTGAAATACCAGCGTTAGAGATCCACTTCTTGCTGCCGTTGATTACCCAGTTATCGCCAACTCGTTCGGCCTTAGTCTTCAGCGATGCGGCATCAGAGCCAGCCTCTGACTCGGAGAGGCAGTAAGAGAAACCTTTGCCTTTGGCTAGTTGAGAGAGCCACTTATTTTTCTGTTCAGTGCTTCCACCAAGAATCAATGGATATGAACCGAGCTTATTAACTGCTGGAATCAGTGATGCTGAACCACAGACACGTGCAATCTCTTCAATAATAATCACAATCGCTAACGCATCAGCACCATCGCCACCATTTTCGGTAGGCACATGCGCCGCAAAGAGAGCGTTCTTAATCAAGGCATCATGCGCCTCTTGTGGATAGCGATGATCTTCGTCTACAGCCTTTGCAAAGGGTTCGATCTCTTTTGTAGCTAGAGCGCGCACGCTCTCGCGGAGATCGTTGTACTCAGATGGCAGAACATAGACATCTTTTAGCGTCATCGCTTTCCTTCCTCGCCAGCTTGTTGCTCCGCTTGGCTGCGTTGTTGAAGTGTATTCAAGTATGCGTTATAGCGGGCAAGTTCATCTGGCTCACCCATCGCAGCCATTCGCGCCTCATTACGATCAATCCGAACGGTCTCTCGTTTATCGTCTCGCATCCAGAGGATAAAGGTCGCAATCAGGGCAAGGATGATCGGAATTTCACCCATCGCCCAGCCGATAGTGCCGCCACCGCGTTGATCGGCCAATAAGTCAGGTAGCCAAGCGGTGCGCAGCGAGCCGTAATAACCGCCATCAATAAGGGTGGATTCTGACATCAACGCGATGGAGAAGAAGGCATGGAGGCTAATTGCACCGAAGAGGATAACGATTCGAACGATATAAGGAATCTTCCGTGGGTTTGGATCGATTCCGATAATCACGTGGAAGAAGAGGAATCCCACAAGAATAAAGTGGATATTCATAAAGATATGGCCGACATGGCTACTCATGAGGTTGCCGAATAAATCTGTGAAGTAGAGGACAAAGAGCGAGCCATCGAAGAGTGCAAGTGCAGTAATTGGATTTGTCAGAATTATTGAATATCTCGAATGTAGAACCGAGAGCGCCATCGCACGGACTCCGCGCTCATCTGGAGTGCGCCCTTGTGGCAAGGTGCGCAAAGCTAAGGTAATTGGAGCTGAGAGAACGAGGAATATCGGTGCGACCATTCCCAACAACATATGAGCAACCATGTGATACTGGAAGGAGAAGATTGCATAGACACCGAGGCCACCAGATGTTGCAAAGTCAATCAGTGAGATAGCCACCGCGAATGCGACGGTACGCCCAACTGGCCACGAGTCTCCTCGACGTTTCAAAATCACAACGCCGGTGATGTAGAGCGCAACTGCAGTTATCAATATCGCAATCATCAATGCATCTGGATTGTAGAGACGAAGCACATTCCAGAGCGAAGGCGGTGGTGGCGTCTTCATTCCGACGATCAACTCAGCAGCGGTCAGCTTCGAGACATCGCCAATCGGTGGTTGAATCTGTGACAGCCAACTTCCCATCAAGACAACGGAGGCCATAACCATCGCTTCAACGCCAATAAGGCGCACCAACTCTTGCAACCGTAGCTCATTCTTGGATTGGAGCGACTTACGATTGGCATAACCCATCGCCAAGAGGGCTGCCGTCAGAACAACTTTGGCAATAACTACATAGGCGTATTGGGTATTCCATGCCGAGCGATCATTGAGTCGAGTCCAGGAAGTCGCTATCCCGCTAACTACAACTGCTATTGCTGCCCATAGCGCAAGCGCTGAGAATCTATAGAGCGCAGTAACGCGGTCTTCGCGTGGAATGGTGAGTATGCCAAAGAGGCCACCAACCCAGAGCGTCAGCGCAATTACATGGGTAACTAGCGCGCCGATTGCCAACATATGTGATCCACCGGCAGCTGAGTGGCTCTGAAAAACAGGAGAAATCAAGCCGGCCATTGCGATAACTGTTATAAAAATAAGTGGCAGCGTTCGCTTAATAAATGGCAAGGTAAAGAGAACAACGGCAAGAGCGATAACTTGGATAAACATCGCCTTACCTAAACTGGTTTGAGTGAGATAAGAGTTGAGCGTTGTTCCATCAAGTGCATCGATGAGAGATACATCGAGAATTGATGAAACTTTTAAGAGGACTCCTAGTACCGCTGTAATGAACCAAGCTAGCGCGAAGCGGAGCGAGATTTTCTTTACCGCAAGGCCAGCCTCTGTCAGCAATCCATCTCGATTGATGAGGAAGAAGGAGGCCGCTAAGAGCGTTCCAATAGTTGCGAAGGCGAGTAGATAGAACGCGCCTTGATTGACGATCATCTCTCGCTGTAGAGCTTTCGAGCGTAACGTGCGAGCGCCACTGTTACCACCAACGCTGCAAGCAAGAGGCCAATGACAAACATAGTTGTGCCTGCATTATTTCCTGATGGTAACGGTGTCGTTGTTGGTTCTGGAGCGACTGTGGCAACCACTGTTGGCTCTGCAAAATTAAAAGTAAATGATCCAGTTACCGGCACATCGTTCTCAGCTAAGAGAGTGTAGGTAACTGTATAGATTCCGGAGCGAACGAAATTTTTCAGACCAACGAACGCTTCATTTCCGGAAATTGTCAGAGTGCCGTCATCGACGCGGATACCAGAAGGATCGGTCACCACAACATCGTTGCCGGTATCAAGAAGTGGAAGTTCGGTTGTGATGGTGACTGCGCTCGGTGCCGACTCGAGCGACTGACCCGAGGTTGGAGTAGTTGAGAGAATTGAATTAGCGCTGGCAAGCGGTGCTCCCATTAAGAGTGCGCCAAAGGTTAGAGCCAGTGCGCCTACGATTCTCTTCATCTTTCGCTCCTTCTTACGCGTTGATTCGCGCCTATCGTCCCACCTCTTTAGACTAGGGCACCACTCCAAAGCCTTCGAGTTTTAGCGAAGATGAGAAGAAAGGTCACATCTGATGCCTACATATCAATATGCATGCAGCGCCTGCGGCCACGCCTTCGAGGCTATCCAGTCTTTTAGCGAGGATGCCCTAACCGAGTGCCCAGAGTGCAAGGGTTCGGTGAAGAAGGTCTATAGCAATGTCGGGGTCGTCTTCAAAGGCTCTGGCTTCTACAAGACCGACTCTGCACCAAAACCTCCTTCGGGAGATTAGCTCTTACTCGTTGTGATGGGGTGGGCGATCGCCCTTAATCTCTTCTTCGCGACGGCGGTCTTCGCTCTGATCTTCGCGAGGGTCGCGCTCATCGTCGGTGGTGGTCGGAAAGATATTACTCACATTCTCCAACCTCTCTTTTAGCGCGACGAGTGAAGTGTACTCCTGCATACTTCTACCATGTTCGAGAAACTTGGCCATTTTGCCGTCCGCCGCAAGAAAATCGCAGTTATTACCTTTATCGTCTCAATTCTTGTCGCAGGCGGAGTTGGTTCGCAAGTCTTCAATCGCCTCGATTCAGGTGGGTACTCAATCGCATCAAGTGATTCGTACAAAGTCTACGAATACATCTCCGAGACGCTCAAGGAGTCTGATCCAGCAATCATTGTTATGGTCGATGCCAAGACCAGCGTAGATGACCCAACTGTTGCCGCCCGTGCGCTTGCGTTAGAGAAGGAGATGGCGGGAGAAGAAGGTGTCTCTAAGACTCTCTCGTACTGGTCTGCCGGTGGTGCGCCTTCACTCAAGTCGAGCGATGGCGAAGCTGCCTATATTTTGATTTACGGTGATGGTGAAGCATTTAGTCCAAAGAGCCAAGACCTGGGAAAAATCTTCCAAAAGAAGTACGACGGTGATGTTTCAGGTTTCTCTTTATATGCCGGCGGTTTTGGCGTTATTGGAAATGCAATCACGGAGAAGATTGGTAAAGATCTTAAACTCTCTGAGTCAATCTCAATTCCGCTCACCTTTATCTTGCTGGCCTTTGTCTTCGGAGCTCTCGCCGCATCAGCGATGCCGCTGATTGTTGGCGTCTTCGCGATTCTCGGAGCATTTTTCGTCTTATATCTGCTCACTCTCTTTACCGATGTCAGCGTCTACGCCCTCAATCTCACAACCGGAATGGGTCTTGGCCTGGGAATCGACTACGCCCTGCTGATGGTCAATCGCTTCCGAGAAGAGCTCCATCGAGGAAAGAGCGTTGAAGAATCGATTGTCACGATGATGGCAACTGCCGGAAAGACTGTCTTTTACTCAGGACTGACCGTTCTTGTGACCCTTATGTCATTGGTCTTCTTCCCGCTTCCATTCCTTAAATCATTTGGCTATGCCGGTGTCTCCGTTGTAGCGCTTGCAGTTGTAGGTGCGCTCTGCGGCTTGCCACCAATTCTCGCCATGATCGGTAGCAAGATTGATAAAGGTGTCGTTCGCCGTGGTGCAATCACACCAAAGGAAGAAGGTCGTTGGGCGCAGACTGCTCGATTCGTGATGCGTCGCCCAATCGCTGTCACATTAGTTTCCCTTATTGCGCTCGGCGTTATGGCAGCGCCATTAACTGCCGCCAAATTCTCGCAGACAGATTCCCGCACCTTGCCGGCATCTAACCCCGCCGCGATTGCAACTGCGGTTCAGGCAGAGCGCTTCCCAGGACAGACGGGAAATCCAGTCGAAATCATCATTCCTGGTGGCGTCGGTAAAACCGCCGAAGTTGAGCGCTATCTCGCTGCCGTTGGTGGAGTCGAAGGAATCGTTCTTGTTAATCCAGCGCAGCCATATGGCCAAGATCTCCGGGTAACAGCAATTCACTCGATGTTGCCACGTTCGCCCGAGGCGCAGAAGTTGATTCACGATCTTCGTGACTTAGATTCGCCAGCTGGAACATTGATCGGTGGCGTCGCAGCTGATTACACGGATTCACAAGATGGAATCGCTTCAACTCTGCCACTTGCATTTGGTTGGATTGCAATCAGCGTTTTGATTCTGCTCTTCCTATTTACCGGATCCATCATCTTGCCAATTAAGGCGATTATTCTCAATGTGTTATCACTCGCCGCAACTTTGGGCGTTCTCACTTGGGTATTTATCGACGGAAATCTCAAGTGGTTGGTCGGCGACTTCACTGTCACCGGAACTCTCGATACCTCGATTGTTATCTTGATTGCAGTTGTCGTCTTTGGTCTCTCAATGGACTATGAAGTCTTCTTGCTCTCTCGCATCCGCGAAGAACATGATGCCGGCAAATCCAATGAAGATGCGGTTGCCATTGGACTTCAGCGTTCAGCGAGAATCATTACCGCAGCAGCAGTTCTGCTTGCCGTTGTTTTCGCCGCATTCGTGCTCAGTGGAGTCACCTCCATTAAATCGATGGGATTTGGTGTTGCCTTGGCGGTAATGCTCGATGCAACAATCGTTCGCGGACTCTTGGTCCCGGCACTGATGCGCCTCTTCGGTGAGCGCAATTGGTGGGCGCCTGAATTTATGCGCCGTTTTACGATTAAACATTAAGCCTCTACGATTTCCTAATGGATCTCATAGCCTCACTGCAATGCGCTGATCAGCCTGGCATCGTCCATGCCATGACCAGCGCAGTCTTAGCTGCTGAGGGCAACATCATTGAGAACCAGCAATTTACCGATCATGCAACCAATACCTTTGTGATGCGCACTCGCTTCGAGTCGGCGCAAGGGCTAGAAAAGGCAGTTGCCACTTTGCAGGCCGGGTTATCTCAATTCAACCCATCGCTACATATCCGCCCGACCGACGAAAAGCCACGCGCGCTAGTTCTGGTCACTAAAGAGAGCCATTGCCTACGCGACCTGCTCTATCTCCTTGAGCTCAATGAGCTTCCAATCGAGATTCCGCTCGTTATCTCTAACCGAGAAGAGCTAAAGGATTTAGTTGAGAGCCACGGTATTCCGTTCTTGTATCTACCAATTGATAGTTCAAATAAAGCAGCACAAGAGAAAATCATGCTCGACAAGATTGCCGAACTTAAAATTGATTTTGTAGTTCTCGCGCGGTACATGCAGATTCTCTCATCCGAATTCTGTGCCGCACTTCCTGGGCGAATCATCAATATCCACCACTCATTCTTACCTGGCTTTAAAGGCGCTAAGCCGTACCACCAAGCACATGATCGCGGCGTAAAAATTATTGGTGCGACTGCACACTTTGTCACTGCCGATCTTGATGAAGGACCAATCATCGAACAAGATGTTTCACATGTTGGACATACGGCATCACCTGAGCAATTGATTTCACTTGGTCGAGATATTGAACGCCGAGTACTCTCACGCGCAGTTCGTCTCTATGCTGAAGATCGAATCTTTATCGTTGGCCATCGCACCGTGGTCTTTGCGTAGGTTCTGCGATGCTCGGTGGTGTAAATAACGCGCTCTGGTTTCAGAGTATTGCTGGTTACTTTGTTGTTGGTCTCATATTGATTCCGCTACTTAAGTGGGCATTTCCTACCAATAAAGCGATTAAAGCTGAACGCGCGCAAATTAAAGCGATGCGTAAGGAGCTCCGCAAAATCAAGCGGAAGTAGCTCTCTTCCCACTAGTACGTGCAAAAATAAAGCTAAATAATCCGCTGACAATGGAGGCGGCAATAACAGCAACTATCGAGATGTCTTGAAGAGACTCATCCTTAAAGGCTAACTTGGCGATAAAGATAGATACTGTAAAGCCAATACCAGCAGCGCTGCCTGTGGCCAGGAGATCTAACTTGCCATTGCGTGCCGGAATTTGAGCGACCTTAAGGCGAGAGAAGAACGTAGTAAATAAAACAATTCCAAGTGGTTTTCCAACTACTAGCGCGATAAAGATTGCCAGGGCAATCGAAGATCCGACAGCAGCCGATAGCGATGTAGAAGAGATTTCGACTCCGGTATTTGCCAGGGCAAAGATTGGAACAACAAGAAAGCTAGACCATGGATGGAGTCGGGCTTCTAACTCCTCTGATTGTGGCAACGCCAATCCGATTAAAACTCCAGCAAGGGTCGGATGGATTCCGGCGCGATAGAAGGAATACCAGAGAGCTAGCGCAAGTAGCGCAGCGGCGAATTTATTCGAAACACCAGCTCTGAATAGGAGAATGATGGCGAGATATACGACTACGCCTCCTAACAACCATGAAAGTGAAAGGTCATCGGTATAGAAGAAGGCGATGATTGCAATCGCACCGATGTCATCGATTACGGCAAGTGCTAAGAGAAAGGTCTTCATCGCAAAAGAGATGCGGTCGCCAAGCAGGGCGATTACACCAACGGCGAGTGCGATATCTGTCGCTACTGGAATCGCCCAACCATGTCCTGCGCCTTCGCCTGCAATTGCGAGGTAGAGAAGCGCTGGGATCGCCATTCCGCCAATCGCTGCGATAAATGGTGCAATAGCGCTCTTCTTCGAAGAGAGATGCCCTGAGATTAGCTCTCGCTTAATCTCCATACCCACTACGAGAAAGAAAATCGACATCAGTAAATAGTTGATGACCTTGGCTGTAGTCAGCGAAAGATAGAAGAAACCTCCACCTACGGTAAATCCAGCGTCGAGAATATTGTTATAGAAATCTCTCGTTGGAAGATTTGCGAGAACGAGACCTAGCGCAGCTCCTGCAATGAGAAGGAGCCCAGATGAACTCTCTTGGCGTATAAATTCTCGAAGTGAGGAGCGCGCTGACATAACTTAATGTTAGAGGTAAGCGCACCTCGCTCGCTCGAATTAACTATTTACAACAAAGGTGAACGATGCTTTTGACCCGGATAGCTTCATTAGCGCAGCGCTGAGATTGGTGCTGCCACGTGTGAGAACCATGTCAGTGGCATTGGTCACGCGCTGCGCCCCTCTAGCCTTATAGGGAGCTGTAGCCATAACAGCTGCATTCTGCTTATCGGTGAAATAAGTCTGTGTCGTCAAAACTTCTTTATTTCCAACCCATATCTTCTGGTGGATATGGATCGTTCTCGCTGGATACCAACCTGGATAGATACCTTTAAAGGTCGCCACACCCTTTGCATTTGTAAATTGAGTGCCTCTGAGGAATCGACCTGAATTGGTACCTGCACCTAGATCATCGCCACGTGAAGCCACTCCTGAATAGACACCATCTGCGTTGGCATACCAAATATCTACTCGTGCATTCTTTATTGGCTTACATGCA
>JACCDW010035781.1_pt1 | contig 33378 bp, 65 predicted proteins | sample 7449781 | NCBI WGS metagenome assembly JACCDW01 (sample SAMN15323449, study PRJNA562643) | freshwater metagenome | isolation source: river surface water | place: USA:Blue River Watershed | collected 2017-08-18
AGTGGCATTACAAAAGAAATTGATGTAAATCTAGCATAGTTATTACCTGTAGCATTTGCTAAAGGTGTTGCTGTTAAAGAGCCTATCTTATCAAAATTAGTTATAGTCGTTAAATTACCGCACTGAGAGAACATAGAAGAGATATTATTTACACTTGATAATTGGGCAGCACCTGGAAGAGTTACAGTTGACAATGCAGTGCAACCATTAAATGTAAAAGTAAAATTTGTTGTAGCTGTAGACACCGTATTAGGCATTATAATATTTCTAATGTTACTACATCCACTAAATGTTGAATTAAATGAATTACAACTAGACATACTTATTGGAAGTGTTACAGATGTTAATAAAATACAGTTTGCAAAAGTTGTATTCATAGTTGTAACAGCATTCATTGTTGCTGGAAATACAGCTGAAGTTAAAAATGAACAGTTACTAAATGTGCTACTTAAATCAGTTACAGCATTCATACTTGACGGTAATGTAACTGAAGTTAAGAGGAAACATGAGGTAAAAGTTGAGTTTAAAGTAGTTAATGAATTTTGAGTTCCTGGTGTCCAGTTAATTGTTTGTAGGGAACTACAACTATTGAATGTCCCAGATAAGTTAGTAACTAAATAGCCACTAGGAATAGTAATACTTTTCAGAGATGAACAGCTAGTAAATGTGGATGATAAGTTAATCCCAGACGCACTAACTGAACTAGGTAAAGTAATTGATGTTAAATTATAACATCCACTGAAGCAGAAGTTCATGTCATTCAAGTTAGATGCTCCTGACTGGAAAACACATCTAACTAAACTTGAGCAGCCACTAAATGCAGAACCTAATGTGTTTGGATTAAATCCTGATGGGAATACTATAGACTTTAGATTTGCACAGCTAGTAAATGCAGTTGAAAAATTATAATTTGCATTGGAAGAACACGTTGCTGGAAAGTATACATTCTGTAGGTTACGGCAACTTGAAAATAAGTTTGAAGCATCAATAGCGGTTGTACTACCAAATGTTGGTAAACTTGTGAATTTAACCCATTCTAAAGAGGTGCATCCTGAGAACGTATTACTAAGATTAGTACAAGCGTTAATAGATGGGACTACTAAATTTTTCAAGCTCCTACAGCTACTAAATGTACTTTGAAAAGAAGTACACAAATTTAAAGTTGCAGGAAGTGTAACTGAAGTTAAGTCATAACAATTAAAAAAAGCAGTAACGAAAGAAGTTATTGCTGTTGAATTTGATGGAAATGTTACAGATCTTAAACTGTAGCAGTTAATAAACGTATTGGTAACTGTTTGTAAAGAACTTGCAGAGGTAGGCATAACAACAACTGCTAAAGAAAAGCAGTTAGAAAAAGTAGAAGCCATACTAGTCCAAGAAACCGTTGCAGGTAGCTTTACATATTCTAGATAATTAAAATTACCTTGTGAGGTGCTGCTTGTAGTATTAGAATTATAATAATTTGCAAAACTTAAAGTCTGCGTTCCATCTCCATAGTATGCCTCAAGCAACCCTACATTATAATAAGGAGTATTACTATTTCCTAAAATTAAAATACCAAATAGCCTACAAGCATTTAATACAGATACACCAGTTCCTGTAAAGTAGACTCTTATCTTAAATGTAGTATATCCCCTTGAGCATGGTGTACCTGAGCCTACAACATACTGATGAGTTGTATCTGTTTGTCCAGTAGCTGAAATGGTATCAGTGTTACCATCCCCCCAATCAATGACAATATTTTGAGATCCTGATGTTCTTGTGAATTGTGTTCTAACTGTACAAGATGCATCATTAATATCGGACATTAAAAACTGAACTTCATTAGGAGCATCTGTAATAACAGGCCAATCTGCAGGTCTTACCCAAGCAGGTGGTTCTACTACTCTGTTAAAAAAATTCTGTACTGGTAGGTTAAATGCCATAATTAAACTGTTGGGAATATTGTTACCTCTCCTAAGATATTACTCTGAGGTGGAAATAACGAATAAAATGTACAGCTTCCAGATGAAACATCAACTTCAGGAAGCATTCCACAAGTTGTAACTTCATTGTATGCTGAGTTGTCAGGTGTAAAATCTACTCTTGTATTAGTAGTTATGTTTACATTAGAGAATGTATAGGTATAATAACTTCCTGATAAAGTCCAACTTGCAGCAGTTAATGTCTGAGCCGTTAGTTTGTATATAGTTCCACCACCTCCACCACCCCCATATTGAGGAATGTTTAAAGTTGAGCCTACCAAAGTAGCTGCTCCACTTGTACCTGTAGTAGTTAGAGTTAACGCATTTTGTTTACCGTTAAATATTAACCAATCACTTGACAATAAATAACCGTTAGTTGTACCATTAGCTGCCGGCATAGATAGGTTAGGAGTAGTTCCACCTGTTGATGCCATAGGTAAGGTAGCCGTTACTGCTGTAACTGTGCCCCCTGGTATTGTTGGGAAGGTTGCCAAAGAACCGTCACCTCTAATATACTGAGATATTGTACCTGTTGGACTATTAAACTTAGCATTAAGAGCAGCCTGTAAATCTAACTGTGAGGAAAGAGTACCTGTAATACTACCCCATACTACTGGCGTAGGAAGTACTTTAGGTTTACCATCAGGACCTGTTATTTCAAGACCTAAAACACCATATATATTACCATTAGAATCAGTTAATTGCATTACATCTCCTGTATTAATACTATATATTGAGTACCTGGTGCCGTTGTTAAAATATATAACTGATCTCCTACATCAAAGCTATATGTAAAAGTATCAGTTAAAATATCCCCAGCCGCTAAATTTACGGTATATATAGAAGTGGTCACAGGGCCAACTGCTTTTACCTTTCTTAAGGTAACAGAATTAGCTGCTGGATTTTGCAATCTTATAGATTGTGAAAATGCAGCATTTAAACCTCCCGGTCTTGTGTAAATAAGGTTACTTCCGGCAGGTAATGTTCCTTCTAATGATATTAGTCCCATATATATAAGATACCACAAATATAAAAAATTTCATATAAAAGTGTGTAGTATTAAATTTTTTTCTTAATCTTGTGTAAGATATCCACATCTTATGAATAAGATTACCGCTACTGGCAAACTTGCTAAACAGTATCTTAAGAAGTATCCTAAGCTTCCTATCCAAACAATTGCTAAAATCATGCTCGCCGAAAATGAACTGCACTTCAACAGTGTAGATCACGCGCGCTCACTACTAAAGCGGCATTCAGGCTTAGGTGGTAAGGAAACAAGGAAAAATGTAGATCCAGAATTACAAAGACCTATTACATATAATTATGCACCATTTAATGACATACCAAAATCATATAAGTCTGGACCTAATGACTTTGTATTACCAAATGATGCTAATCATATTCTTGTTCTTTCTGATGTACACTTTCCTTATCACGATGAAGAAGCTCTGGGTGCGGCTATTCAATATGGCATACAACAGCAGGTTAATACAATACTTCTTAACGGAGATATTCTAGACTTCTACCAGTTGTCACGCTTTGATAAGGATCCATCTAAACCTAAGATGCAAGTAGAACTTGAACAAGGTAGATGGTTTATGAAAGCATTACGCACAACATTCCCTAAGGCGAGAATCTATTATAAGATTGGTAACCACGAGGAGAGACTTGAGAAGTGGTTAAAGATTAAAGCACCAGAGTGGATTGGTATGGAGGAGTTTGAGTTGAAGATGCTCCTAAGATTTGGAGAAAACCAAATACAACTAATAGACTCATCTGCTACAATTAAAGCAGGTAACTTAAATATCATACATGGTCATGAATATTTAGGAGGAGGTACTGTAAATCCAGCAAGAAATTTGTATCTTAAAGCTAAGGCCAGTACTATTTGTGGTCACTTCCATAGAAAGTCAGAGTTCACAGCTCGGGATATTAACAACAACATTCAAGGTGCTTGGACCACAGGATGTTTATGTGAGTTATATCCTGAGTATATGAAAGGTCACAGCGATTGGGTACATGGTTTTGCGGTAGTAAAAGTTGAGAAAAATGGAAACTTCTCAGTAGATAACAAAATGATTATTGATGGACAAGTAGTTTAGTTATGGCAACAACTATTAAAGCTGGTATATATGTAGATCCTCTAAGTGAGGAGGAGTCTACCCCTGAGATCTATATTGATCACAGCATGATCCAGATATATAGTCAGGAAGATTTGCTTGCTGTACAATTAAGCTATGAAGAACTCCGCGGTATCTTAGCCATCATGGCGGCAGAACAAGAAAAGACTCACCTGCGCATTCAGGCTATCGGTAGGAATAACTAGAAAGCGGGTGTCCCCTCATCAGAATTCATATACCATGTAAAGAGTATCCACCTAAGATCATCTGATAACTTAGGTAGGTGGTTATATATTTCGTTCAGCTCTTTCAAGGGCGCGATTGTATAACTGGTATAAAGATACGTTTATTATATCTACCTCATCTACCTTATGCTCACCAACTAGGTGTATGATAAACAAGGTAAACTTATAGTAGTCTAGCGGGTGCTCCCCAACTGGAAGTTTCTTAACTATTTCCGGTATCATCTCGTAACAAATATATATGTAAAATTGTTACGAGACTAAAGTGTGGATTCTCAGTCAGTAAATAGATATTTTGACCTTTGTGTCTTAAAAGTCATACTATAGTGTGATTTTATACCCTATAAGGGATGTTATCCTAATTTATACCCTTTAATGTTAGAATGTTTTGATTATTGCTAGTTAGTATGTATATTTACATTAAAAGGTACAATATGAAAACTAATTTAATCTATTCTCTTTACTGCCCAATACATCACAAACCCGTATATGTAGGGCAATCTAGTGTTGGTATGAATAGGCCGTTTACACACATTAAAGAAAAATCGCACAATGTTAAAGTTAATGATTGGGTAAGGCATCTTAAAGATCAAAACTTAGAGCCCGTACTTGTAATACTAGAACATGACTTTGAAGACAAGTATCTTAATGATAAAGAAAAGTTTTGGCTTAACAAGACTTTAAATGATGGGCATCTTTTACTAAACCAACAAGGGGTATCTCCAGCATTCTATCAAGCAACTGAGTTTGATGTAGAACCTTCAACTGATTTTCTTGCTGATATAAGACTATACATAAAAGGAAGAAGAAAATTATTAAAGCTTACGCAACCAGAATTAGCAGCAAGGGCTGGTGTAGGATTAAGATTTGTTAGAGAACTAGAAAGTGGTAGCAAATCTAACTTCCAGACAGCATCTATAGAAAAAGTTCTTAGCTTATTAGGAAATGTCAAAATAAAAGTAGAGCCCCTTAATATTAGTTAGATGTGGTTTATAACATCTGTCACAAATATTTTAAAAATTGTGACATACTTAGGGGGAAGTATAGTAAACTTTTGCGACAGCTATTGTGGAAAATATTCACCAGAATCAGGCTTTTAGTGGAAAATAATCACCAACCCCCTATGGCTTAGTGGAAAATTTTTGCCAAGTACGGAAGTAAAAAGCTGCCAAACTCAGAAGTGCAATTCGGAAAATACCCGAATTAGTGCATGAATTTTTCCAAATTTTGCATGCAAACAGGGAACCCTTTGGTATAGTACAATATGCAATTACATATAGAACCCTGGATCTTGACCATTATAATATGCAGGAGCATATAGTTAGAAATGTCCAGTTTATTGCACAAAAAACTTGACATTACCGGTTCTCCTATATATACCCCCCTAGGGAAGTAACAATATCACCTACCCCCGGTAGTAAGGTTAGGTGGGGACACCCCCAGGGGGGAATGGTGTTTGGGATTTATAATGGGGGAGAGAATGTGGGGGGTATACTACAAATCAGCCCCCGGCTTTAAACTTTTAGGGGGGTACCCCCCATGAAATTTGAAAGATTTCATTTAAAAGTTGAAATCCTAGCAAAACATTTTACTGTTAGAAAAAATGTTTACACGTCATGATACCATGACAAGGCTGATGTGAGTTGCACAACCAAGACTTGCTATGTTATGTTGTGCCACCCGTCCCCGACCACCACCCCTATACATGTTGCAAGCAACATCATTGATACAACTTATCATTCATAATCTTAAGATAATGAATAACTTTTTACACTCGCTAGTAGGTCATACTGACCTATACCAAGCTAAAAAGCAGGTGATTCGTGAAATCCTTGCTTTCACCAAGTTTCCCAAATCACGCACAAGTCGTGCATATCTTTGGGGCAAAGATATTCAAGAGCTTGCGCAAATGCATCGTGAGCTATTGACATACCGCACTATGCAATTGGAAACCGCTTAGGCGGTTTCTTTTTGCTTTGCAATTAATAATACAACTTATCTTTCATAATCATAATTATGAAAAAGTTCATGTTAATCATTACAATTATCGCATGGCTAGATAGCCTTGCGCTAATCTTCATTACTAACACTTTGCCGCATATTAGCAGTAAACCATTTGTGAATGGCTTCCTGATATTCTGCGCAGGATTCATCTCGTACTTGATATACTATCAATTACGCGATATGAGAAAGGCTTAGGCCTTTCTCTTTTCTTTTGCTGCGCAATAGGCAATACACCATATACTAATAAAATCAGTTTCACTTAATTTAAATTTATCATGGTTGAACCAATCAAAATTCAAATCGCGTTATCAGATTTAATGGACGTCATCAATAACCACAACAACCCAGTGGTTGCTGCGGCTGTTCTTGATGGCTCTTATGAAAACCCGCTCCATGCAGGAGACTATGTACCGCGCTTTCATAAGCATCATACCATCAAGAATGATGACGACACGCGTGACCATTATCGCCTTTTATTCAAAAGTTACGATAAGTGGTCCGATAAGGTGACCTTTGAGAAAGATCTCCTTAACGCGTGGTCACGTAACGACACCATGTCACTTAGTGAATGGCGTGGCGCACGTGACTTTGACCCTGATTTGGTCAAGGCTGATACCAAGGCATCAACCGTTGGCCAATTCTAAGGCTCATGAAACCCCTTCGGGGGTTTCTTTTTTTTGCTTCGCAAATAGATAATACTACATATCCTTGAAAATAAATTATCAAACTATGAGTTTAAAAATTCAATTTCAGCGTTCTTACCGCAAGGCTGGTAAAACGCCCGGCGCGCCTTCTCGCCTAATCTTCGTATATCTCGTAACTGGCACTGCAGAGCAGATGACCGAGTTCCGTGATATCCAAAGTGCAAATCTGCGTGAAGATGAAAAGGGAAACCCTTTATTCTTCACTAGCAGATATGCAGGCGAGACAGCAATGCTTACGCTTAACCATTCGGGTACTGACTACTACGTAGACAATACCGAGATGGATAAGCAAGCATCACTGGTTGCACAATTCGGCGGTAATCTTGGTCAAGCAATTGCTATGCAAATTGCAGCCCAAGCCACCGGCCGAGTGCAACAGCCCGCCCCCGCTGCGGTACCCGCTGACAAGACACAAGGTCTTGGCACCGTGTAACTACGCGGTACACCCTACTCTTCGGAGTAGGGTTTTTTTTTGCTCTGCAAGTTTTTATATCCTATCTCTTGTCCCGTGTCATTGGTACAATAGTAATCGTATATAATTATATCCGTAGGAAGCCGTAAATGTATACACGTATATAGGTATTATTGGATTCCTATATATACACCTCTCCCGGGACACAGACACACTTATACACTGATACACAAGACATTAGCGTATTTGTATACTTGTATTCCTATTAACGCTCGCGCTTCGCGCTCGCTTTTAATGCTTCGCATTTATTTTACGCTCGCTTCGCTCGCTTTATTCGCTACGCGAATTTTTTAGATACTACTCATCTTCGCTGCGCTCGATGAGTTTGCCGAGTATTGAGTACAGGTGAATCGGGTAAGCGTGAATAGTAATCAATTTATAATCAATTAATTAGGGGCTTATGAGCACACTACAATTGACATTTGCGCGCCAGTATCGCAAGAAACAAACTGGTAAGTTGGTATTCGTGTATAACGTGAAGGGCACTGCCGCACAATTAGACGAGTACCGTGATGCACAGGGTAGTTACCTTGTGGAAGATGAGAAAGGACAACCATTGTTCTTTACATCTCGCTATGTGGGTGAGTCTTGCCCGCTTGTTGCTAACCATAACGGGGACGGTTTCTACGCCGACACCACGGAGATGGACAAGCAAGCTGCGATGGTGCAGCAGTTTGGTGGTAATTTGGGCCAAGCGTTGGCTGCACAGATTGCTGCAAGCGTTGCGGGTAAAGGTGTTGCTACCTCACAAGTGGCAAGTGCACCAGTGTCTAAAGGATTAGGCACAGTTTAATGCTAACTAATTGAGTATCAGTGTGTTTGTGAGTTAATAACACACTGATGCTCTTTCTTATTAGTATTGCAATGTACAATGAAGTGCGACAAATGAACGCGCACTAGATAGCTAAGGGATTGTAGTACGAGTACTCTTCCCTGTATTAATGCATCATAACTTACTTCACAAGGGTTGGCAGTTATTACGTTATGGAAAACACGCGGCTCATACCTAGTCTTTAAGGACACTATGCCATAATGTGATAACTGAATGCAGAGTGGTACAATAGAATGTTTAACCCTTTAATACTTATACGTATATGTTTAGGAAGAATTTGTATTTTGTGACTTACAAGACTTCTAATGAATCTTGTATTCATGTTTATGGCGGTAGTATGGCAGACGCTATTAAGAACTTTTGGTCTTGGGCCGATGAGTATGTTGCCGTACCGGGTGTTCATTTGGACATCGTTGAGATTAAGTTAGTGGGTAGTGTGCTTGTAAAATTAGCACCGGGAGCATGAGTAAGTTAATCTTATGTATCTATCTTCTCACCGGCAAGGTTGAGATGGTAGACGGGTTGTATACGATACATACTACTGAGAGTTCTGTTATTGAGTACGCTTGCAAAGGTGAAGTGTTAGCATATATAGAGACTGGTGTCTTTAAGTATGATGACTTCCTTTGTGAAGCAGGTGAGTTGGAATAGGTAGGAAGCCGGGGTTTTTGATGATGATTTTCCCCCGGCGTTCCTATATTTTTGAAACAATGTTTAACTTAACACCTAATAAAATGGAAAGAAGGTCGTTTGCAATTGGGCTTGCTATAGCCTCGGTAATCTGGATTGGTACAATGTGTATGTATTTATATGCACAACCAAGTACAGAGTCTAATGTAGAACCGCACGTGGTTTATGGATATCCTCCTCACAGTATCTGTGATACTCTTGTAGTTGGGGATAGTCTATTACAGCAGCAAAGAGTAATTTACTTTGAGCGTGGTTATTTTACTTGTCTTCGTGAAGCACACCCAAGAATGTATACTGCCTATATATTAGGAGTACATAAGTTAAAGGGTGTTGAAGATCAGGAAGTTATTGATAGTGTGGTATTTGATTTGGCTATTCGTTATAGATTTAGCGAAGATGAGCGTGAATACTTATACACATTAATAACTGATTAAGATGACAAGAGATTTGGCATTAGCACAAACCGTTAGGAAGTTTACTAACTTACTTGATGGTAAAGTATTATCAGGTATCAGCGTGGCTCAAGTAATTAATTACTATGAGTCCCTGATTCTTGATGTTCCTACTGATAATATTAGTAGGATAGATGGTATCACCGCTAAATTTATGGAAGATTATATAAATAATCTTGATACCGGTGATTAAATATTGTAAAGTAAAGAATGCATACAGCACTATAAAATACTATGGTTAAGTACAAAGCGCATTCTGTATCTTTACAATCTATTATGCATTAACCCGCAAGGGTGAACAGTTGTAATATTTATCTCGCAGACCTTGTACTAAAGTGGAGTGCCCACCTTGGAAGCTGATAGATATTACAACTGAATGCATAATTATTTATAGCCCATAAGGGCAAATTTTAAAATTATATACCTTACATTATTCAATTGAAGTTAAATGGTGACGCCTATAATCTATTAGGCTATGTGTATTTACCCGAAGGTCAGTCTACCGGGATATTGCAGGGATGTAATAGTTACACAAATGATTGGTATAAGAACTGTGACAGGTTCCAACCAAAGGTCGTTTGAAAGTTATGGGTGCATGTCAAAGCACCGCAAGCTTGTTCTTATGTTAGTGAAGTATAGTTCAGCACTATAAAAACTACAATTATAAGGTTAAACAACTATTCTGTTTAACATAAGAGCATTTAGCACATGAAAGAATGAATCAGCACTGTAAACTACAAATACAATGCTAACCGATAGGGTAGAACCCTATCACAAGAAAGGTAGGCCACGGCAGTTAACTGTAAGGCTCTTGTCATTCTGTAGTATGTGCAAAGCCGAGTAGTGATACTTGTGGCCTGCCAATCTTAAATTAAGTTTAACCAATACCTTTTACACAATGGACAATTTTGTCGATGCAATGTTTTCTAATGACGCTTTTACCAATAACGGCGCAGTTACGCATAGTACTGCAGGTATGAGTTGTCTTGACCTGTTTTTTATAGCAGGTGCGAGCCGTTTTATGTCTGAAGAAGATATAATAACTCTTTTTATGCGTGCTTTCCGTGAGGATAAGATTGTCGCTGTAAAGATTTTGTTCTGGGCACGTGATGCTCGTGGTGGTGCAGGTGAGAAGCGTTTCTTCCAAGTAATAATGAAGTACTTGGCTAAAATGTTACCTGAAGTACACGAGCAATTGGCTATACACATTCCAACCTTTGGGTATTGGAAGGATATATTTGTTACTGAATCTCCTAATGATAACAATCTTAATTGGTTGGCTACTCAATTAAAGGAGAATGCTAATGCTAATCTATTGGCCAAGTGGTTTCCTCGCAAGGGTCCTTGGTTTGTAGGTATGCATAAGTATATGGGTATCAGTGCAGGTGTATTCCGCCGTATGCTTACCTCTATGTCTAATACCGTGGAGCAGAAGATGTGTGCTAATGAATGGGAAACTATTTCTTATTCACAAGTACCCTCTGTTGCAGGTAAGAAATATGCACAGGCCTTTACCAAACACGATTATGTAAGATACGCCTCTTATATTAGCGATGTTATGGAAGGTAAAGAGAAGATTAATGCCTCGGTATTATTCCCAAGTGACCTTGTAGCAAAAGTATTTAGAGAACACGATGCTTTTGCATACAATGCTATGTGGAAGAATCTTCCTAACTATATGGAAGGTTGCACTGAAAGAATCTTACCTGTTTGCGATGTTAGTGGTAGTATGACGGGACAACCTATGGAAGTATCTATAGGATTGGGCCTCTATATCAGTGAGCGCAATGAAGGTCCTTTCAAGGATTTAGTGTTGACATTTAGTGAATCACCGCAATTTCATAAGATAAGCGGTATGACATTAAGTGGGAGAGCACATAATCTTAGACAGGCTGATTGGGGTATGAATACGGACTTAACCAAAACATTTACAGTGTTACTAGATCGTGCTGTTGCAGGTAAGGTAGCACAGGAAGATATGCCTACCAAGTTACTGATTATCAGTGATATGGAGTTTGACCAAGCGTGTGGTATTCGTACTAACTTTGATGTTATCAAGGATATGTATGCACACTGCGGTTATGAGATGCCGGGTATAATCTTTTGGAATGTTAACGGACGCCTCGGTAATGTACCTGTTAAGGCTAACACACCAAACACTGCCCTTGTTAGCGGGTATAGTCCAAGTATTATTACAAATATCTTGGGCGGTAAGGACTTGAGTCCTATAAGTGTGATGATGGAAACTATTGGTAATGCGAGATACAACTGTATCAAACTTGACTAATTATATAATCTTAAAAGGGTGCGGGAACTATCTCGCACCTTTTTTTATTTCAATAAAGTAAATTTTTAAACTGTTATAAATATGAGCAAGATGCTTATTACAATTGAAGTTAGTATGCAAGATCTTTGGAAGCATACAGCACCGCGTGTTGAGAGAAACAAGAAAAAGTATTATCGTAAACGTAAACACAAGAAAAATGACGACGAGTCTAGAAACGCAAAAGATTACAAAGATTACTCTTATAGAAGACATAAATAAGAGTGTTCTGTTTTTATTTGGGAGAAGTATTGATGTACAAGAGTTTGATACATTATATGATTTCTCCGAGTTTGAGCTAGAGTTAACGCTCAAAGAGTTACAAAGTTATATTGATTTTAAAACATCTATAGGATGAGTAAGACAAAGAACACCCCGGAGTTTGAAGCAATGATGCGTGACCAAGAGATGGCCGCATCATTTGACTATCAAGAAAAAGAGCAATTGATGCAAGATCTTGCTGCACATGAAGCAATAGAGCAAGCAACTGATGAGTACATAGCAGCCCAAAAGGTTTTTATGGAAGCACAGAGAAAGTTTAGTGATGCACTTGATGCATATAGAAAGTATAAAGGTGGGCTTACTAAAGAAGAGAAAGAAGTTTCTGATTCTATGAGTATGCTTACTAGCATGTTTAAAGGCTTCAACCCCAATGACATATGAAAAAGAATACTTTTTATGTATTGCTTTACTTTGTAGTAATGGTAGTTGTTGCAAGCCTTGTTGCTTGTACACCGGCTAAGGCTACTGTTAGAAGACCTGACCCATGCCCGTCATTTGGTAAATCTCATCCTAGAGATATGCCTTATGCGCATCCGGTGTGGCGTTAAGATATTGCCTCGCGTCACAGGTTTTTTCATCGGCTGGACAACGGTCCGGGTTTTAAGTTTAGTAATTACTGTTATACAACGTGACGCGGGGTAACCCTACCAGCTAGGACATGCTGTGGTTTTGTGTACATTTTGTTCGATTATTACCCCCGAAGTCCAAGGGGGTATATTTTTTACAATTAAAACCAACTTAAATGATTACTACTGTAATTGGTAATTGTGGTCCACAAAAAGATACTTACCTTAATATGAAACAACAACCTATTGATAAACAAAGGTTTGCGTTTTTTAAGGGTAGTTTATATACGTGGGCCGAGGAGACTCGTGCAGAGTCAGATACCCATGTTTATTGGGCTGTTAATGTTTGTGAGCCTAAATGGAATAAGACAAGCGGACTATATCTTAAAAGAAAGACTGTAGCAGGTTGTACTTATGATAAGGCTACCAAGAAATTTAAATGGTGGTATGGTAAACACGCTGTTATGGTTATGTCTAACATAGTTAAGGATATGTGTAACTATTTTAAGACTGAATGGTTTAGTAATGCGCCTCAAGGCTTAATAGCAAGCACTACTAATGGTACTTTAAGTAAAGTATTGTTAGGTAAGGTTACTAATCCAAGAGATCTTATCAAGGCTATTATTAAGGTTAATCCGACTATGCGTGGTATGAATATCTCTACAGAATTACTGTGGAAGTATTGTAACAACCGTTTAGGTTCAAGGTTACAGGCTCTTTCTGATTTGTTAAGTGTAGCCAAGGATCCTAATCACGCTATTGAATATATGCTTGATAAGGATTATCTAGATCATCATTTAAGTGATTTAGTTAGACAGGCTCAAATGCTTAACCGCAAGATAGATTTTAAGTGGTCTAAATCTCGTATAGCCGAAGTTCATATTGAATGGACCAAGGAGATTATGGATATAGAACAAGAGTATATAGAGCAAAAGGAGTATAACTACATTAATGAGTTACCGGCTAATGGTTCTCTTGAACTTATCACAAATAGTAAAGACCTTTATATAGAAGGTAGAACTATGTCTCATTGTGTATTTACCAACTACGCTGACGCTGTAGAAAATAAAACATACTTTGTGTTTAAATTTACTGACCGTGATATACGTGCTACTGTTGGTATTGGTAAGCATTGGGAAAGAAATGAGTTTATAGTTAACCAGATGTATGGTAAGTTTAATGGTACTATAGACCGTTGTCATCACGATTATGTAAATGAGTGGTTAGCAAGACCTGATGTGCAACAATGGTTTAAGGATAACTATAAATCTAATGAGTTAGCATCACCACCTGAAATGGTATGGATATAATTTTAAAAAGTGGGGGAGTAATCCCCTGCTTTTATTTAAACAATTAGTAATCAATTAATTAAAGTAATGGCAAAAATTACCAAGGAACGTTTGCAAAACGTTTGTGATTATGTGAATGCTGGTATATTACCTAGCTACGCAGGACAAAAAGAAAGTTTAAGTGGTATGTGCATTAAAGCATTAAAGACTGCTAAGATTATTCATTATGATGAAGAAGCTGATAAATGGTCAGCAAGAAATATTACTGATGCAAGATATCAGCGCTATAAAGATGCGTTGAAAGTTAAAAATCAAGTAAAAAGAGTGACAAGAAAAACAAAAACTATTACTGTAGAAAATACAGAAAATGTTAAGATTGGATTTTTTGCACGTGTGTGGAATGCTATTTTAAATAAGTAATTATGAGTGAGCAAGATAAAAGACCCGTGTTTATGGGTAACTTTGAACGTTTTAAGAAAGAAACGCATGTAAAGCATGAAGATGTAATTACTAAGATAACTGCTTTAACAAAGATATCTAAGTATAATACCATTATGGCAGGTATTGCATTAGGTGCAGCATTAGTGGCTTTAGCTATATAATGCCGATTTTTTTCTAGTAATTATTGTATATTAAAGCAATTTATAGTAAGCAGTTTTACCTTTGATATATATGTATTATCAGCTCCCTAACGGGAAAACAATATGGCTTGACGTTAATGATATTCTTAATCTTACAGATAGGGATATTAGAGAACTCGTCGCCTGTAATGCTGGTGAACATTTATCTAATCCTTGGCATGGTGCTTCTATAAAAACGCAACAAGATGATGAGGAAGACTTTCAAGATGAAGAAGAACAAGAGAACTATTATCAAGAGTTCTTCCCTGATGAGTTTCCTGATATAGCAGATGATGCTATAGACTTTGACAATTTAGAAGACTAAAAACCAATTATTTATGAGTTATCGTGTTATAGTATCCTCTAATGAGGACGGCTCGGTTATTTCTTTGAGTAAGAATAACCCAGTATATGGATACATTCGTGTATCACAAAAGCGTTTAGTTATTAATAGGAAGGGCTGGGTAAATATGAAAGAATTATCCGCACTTGTCCAAGCTGATGTTGAGACACTTAAGCAATTAGATTGGAAAGCAGGTCAAGAACTTAATGGTCACATTGTGATTAAAGAAAGTGTTGAGCCTTTTTCCCCAGAGAATTCTGATAAAGACCTTAAAGTAGCAGGTGACAGCGATGTTGTTTGTAGCATTAATGGTCAACCAATTTATCGTAAGTGTTTTTATGATCCTACTGCTAATGACGTTGATGTCTTAGTGCAGCATGATAATTTGGAAGAAATTCGTAGTGCTATGGCGGCTGCTAAGTTAGCAGAAGCAGACAATTTTAGTTTATAGAGAGGGTAAGTTTACCCTCTTTTTGTATAAAAACCAACTCAAATAAATATGAATAACAAGTACACTTTTGCACAAAAGGTAGTTTACAAAGGTAAGATGCAGTCTTACCAGTTGTACGGTAATCCTGGCCGTAAACAGCAGGTGGTCTATGAAAAAGACGAGTTTAACGCACAACAGAATTTTCTGTATAAGCGTGTATTGTTCGGATTAAGTGTATACTCCGAAGAAGAATTGGCGAAAATGCATTGGGATAAGAAAAAGCGTATCCAAAAAGTGCATAGTCGCGCGCAAAACGTTTTAAATATTTGGAAGCATCAACTTACTAATCAATGGACTGCTGACCTATTGGGTCACCTGTTTTGGAATAGTAGTTTTGTTAAAGAATATTCCGAAAAATTTGTTAATGATATTGACCCTACGTATATTAGCAATCTAGAATTTAAATCTCTAGGCGTTAGTAAGAAGGAAGTAATTAACAAATTGATAGATGAAAAGGTGTTACCTTATAATTTTTATCAACTAAAATAAACGGCATGAGACTCAGTGATTTAGATAACCGTGAAATTCTATTTATCTACTTTAGCAATAGAAAATGGTTAGATACCTATGAGGATATATTTGAGTATAAGTCAATAGAGGATGTGTTAAACATTCTTGATTTTGGTCAAATCCGTATTACTCAACCTCTTACTGATGAGGATATCATAAAGATACAGGAATCTGAACATTTTATACTTGCTACTAATATCAATAGGAAACTTGAAGATATAGTAGATATGATTGAAGAAGCGGATAAAGATCTATACGCTGATGTCAAAGGCTGCTTTGAAAAAGCCAAGATTTAATCTATGAAAACAACATTTATAATGAACGGGTCAACTAGACTTGTTCTCACTCCTGAAACGGAGGCCGAAGAGGTTATGTTAAAACAACTAACCAAGCAAGATAATATTATTACGCATGTAGGAGAGGGTAGTCATATTGCCCTTACTTATGGTGGTGATTCAATAATCATTATGCAAAATTCTAATGTTACAACCCAAGCTGAAGAAATGTGATGGGTGCAGTGAAGTAACAACAATCTGGAAGAAAGAAGGTAAGCAAAGGTTTTGTAAGCAATGCTGGAATAAACAATTTAAGGGTTTGTCAAGCACTAAAAAACCAACAGCGAAGAAGCCTATGCGCCTTCAATCTTCCAAGATTGTTAAACTTAATGCTGCATATACTATCCTTAGAGAGCAATTCTTGAAGAGAAAGCCTCATTGTGAAGCGCATTTACCCGGTTGTGCAATCAACGCAACGGACGTCCATCACAAAAAAGGCAGGACTGGTACTCTATTCCTAGATGATACCGAGTTCTTAGCAGTGTGTAGAACCTGCCACTCTTGGATAGAAGAGCACCCAAAAGAAGCAAAACTATTAGACTTTAGTAAATCAAGAGAATCATGATTATAAAATTTGAAAAGCTACCTGATGTTCCTAACTTCAGAGTAATAGATCCCACATGGCGTGGAGATAGCGGTGAACTTGTAGTTCATCATGAACTTACTAATGGTATACTTAAGATGTGGGAAGAAGATGTAAAGGATGGTGACATACTAACCTTTGATATATCTCCTGTACCTATTAATGGTGAGTCCTATATGTTTACCAAAGAGGGTAGTCCTAAAAGTATTGGTGGTTGTATGTATACGAATCCTAAAATAGGATTGCATTATGTATGCGAACTACTACTTATGTATGTAGGACCTGAATACCCAGAGCATTTTTATATTAAAAAGCATGAGTAGAGAAGAGATACAAAAGCAAGCGCTAGATACGCTTATTGCTAATAAGAGATCTGGTATTGCTGTATCTATGGGAGTTGGTAAAACTCTTATTGGCCTACAGCATATTGCAACTAATTACTATGAAGAACTCAAAGTATTAGTTGTAGCACCTAAGAAGTCTATATTTAAGTCCTGGGTTGAAGAGGCTGATAAGTTTAATATGTCTTATTTGAAAGAACATATTACGTTTACCACTTATTTATCTTTAGGAAAACAAGATTTAGACTATGACGTCGTGTACTTGGACGAGTGCCATAACTTATTAGAATCACATGAGCCTTGGCTATCTCAGTACAAGGGTACTATTGTGGGTCTTACTGGTACACCTCCGCGGATTGCAAAGTCCGAGAAGGGACAAATGGTGGCCAAGTATTGTCCTATTAAATACCGTTACATTACCGATGAGGCAGTGGAGCATGGTATTCTAAATGATTATGAAATTATTATACATTTATTAGATTTAGATAAAAGTTTAACTTATAAACAAAAAACTAAAAAAGGTTATTTTCCATCTTCAGAGTTAAAGAACTATAACTACTGGACGGAGAAGCTAATGAATGCTAATGGTTTCAAAGAAGAGCAAATACTTAGAGTAATGCGTATGAAATCTATGATGGGTTATCCTAGCAAAGAACGCTATGCTCTAAAGTTATTTAATAAGATAACTGATAAAGTGATTTTGTTTGCTAATACGCAAGAACAAGCAGATAGAATGTGTACCCATAGTTATCATAGCGCTAATAAAGCATCTGAAGAAAATCTTAAACTATTTAAGGATGGTGATATAACCAAATTGAGTTGTGTATTACAGCTTAATGAGGGTGTAAACATACCAAACCTTAGACAAGGTATTATCATGCATGCATATGGTAATGAGCGCAAGTCAGCACAAAGACTTGGTAGATTGTTAAGATTAAACCCTGATGAAAAAGCAGTTGTTCACATATTATGTTATGATGATACTGTAGATACTACATGGGTGCAGAATGCTTTAGAGCAATATGATGATTCAAAAATTAAATGGATTAAAGCAAATGAACAGTAATTTACCCGCTGGTGCAGAACAAGATGTTAATGCGCCTTGGAATCAAGTAAGTGATTTATGTAGGAATTGCGACCGGGATATCATTAGAGGTATGGCTTATGAGTCAGCACCTGATGAATCCGATATTGATGAGCATTTTGAGGCAATGCTTGAAGAAGCAGATATATGCCGTGATTGTTTTAAAGAAGAACAAGCAGATGATGAAGATGACTGGGTCAATTGGCGAGATTAAAACTATTGAACTTGAGGATGTAAAGCTTGACCTGTCCTTTATGGAGGACAGCAAGCTCATCCTGTTCAATGATGACCACAATAGCTTTGATAAAGTTATTATGGCTTTGATTGTATATTGTCAAATCTCTAGTGCTAAGGCAGCAGAGATTACTATGAAGGTACATAATGATGGCAAGGCTGTAGCAAAATATGGTCCTCGTAAAGACCTAGAAGTTATAGCTGGTATATTTGGTGAACTAGATTTAACATGTGAAATAGAAGACCCATGAAACCGGGAGACTGTTATATAGATGAGCACTTTGAGCCAGATACTGTTGTATTAAAAGTTGGTGATTTACTTAGTAGTGATGGTCATGAATGTACCGTTGTTTATACAAGTGACCCTGATCTTATGAGGGAAGGTGCAATGGTAACACGTTGGTCAAATGACGAGGAACTTATACCGGTAGCTTTTATCACCATAGATGATAAACTAATGATAATTAAATTATGAGAAGTAAAAGACTAACTGACGATGACATGGTAAAAGACATAATCAACACCATGTTTATTATAGCTGGTCATAATGTATCCTATGAGGACATTAAAGACCGTAAGGACAAATGGTACGAGCAATGGACCATGACTCCTGAGCAAGAAGAAAAGTGGACGGAGTGGATGGTAGGATACTTACGTAAGCATAGAAGGCTTACAGTTAAGTATGCTCAGAGATCTGCTTCTATGTATAACCTGATGTGGGGCCTTAAGGTCAACCGTCCTGAACTAGAGCAAGAGAATGAGTAAGCTTGGCTACTGGTTGTGGGCAGATTAATAATTTAAAAGTAAATAACTATGGCAAAGAAAGCAAAAGTTAGCGTTGAAGTAAAGCTATACTCCATTAAGTATATCAAGTATAATGATGGGACTTCTAAAATGGAGAGAGAAAATCTAGGGTTTTCCGCGATAGAATTACTTGGTTATCTAGAGTGTATACAGCTGGATATAATTGACCAGATGAAAGGTATCATTAAACCTACTAAGACTAAACGTATTGTAACAACTAAGTAAGTATGGACAAATTTATAAATGCTGAGATTGATTTAATCAATAACAAGTTAGCTGATATAATGGGCGGAGAAACCGTTGCCATGAGAGCTAAGATAAAGATACTTACCTCTAGTATCATATCTGTAAGAGAATTTGCAAATGATGAGGACGAGGAGATCAACCCAGATATGTGTGCTGTGTACTTAACAAGCGGTGAGTTCTTCATCCTACATACACCATATCAAGAGGTAGTTAAGATTCTAGGATGGTATTGGTAATTTAAAAAATAAAGGTTATGAAAAACTTATTAAAAAGAATTTTAGCATTCATTGTGATAAATGTAATTCTAGGTGTTGGCATTTGGGGAGTAATTACTAACGAAAGTGATACAGAACCAGGGTGGCAAATATGGGGATGGCTTTTAGCAGTACTTACAATTGGATGGCCAGCTGTTAGTTTCTGGTGGGCTAAAATGACTTGGTTATTAGATTTAGAAGATTAGAGTTATGGAAAAGAAACAAACTGTGGTTGACTTGTTAGTAAGCATACTAAACAAGGAAGGTTTTGCTCCCGTATTAACTGATGAAGAGATACAACACTTTAAGCAAATGGAGAAGGAGCAGATTGAAACTGCTTACCAAGCAGGTGATGGTGATGCCTACAATTTAGAGCAAACTAAAATCTTTGCAGAACAATACTACAACGAAACTTACGGAGGTCAAGATGAGTAAGTATATCCTATGGGCTATAGCCTTTTTATTATTGCTAGATTGTGCAGGTACAATAGGTATGTATCTAGCCTGGAAAGATGTCCCGCTGCAACGTGAGGACTACCAAATGTTTAAAGCGGTAGCTATTCCTAAAGATACAGTATATGTAGATCCTAGTACTGTAGGTACAACTACTGACCCTACGGATAAGGAATTAAAAGATTTATAAAAGCATTAGTGGTTAGTTAACACAACGGACAAGGCTTAGGCTGATTTTAATAATTGTTGTATAATTTAAGGAGATGATAAAAGTCGTTTGTACTTAAACCAATTATTAAATAGGATGGGTAGCGCGTGGTTGACCAGTTAACTAATCACTATAAATTTAATGCCTTGGGCGGCTTAGTAAAACCCATAAGTTATGAATAATTTGAATTTTGGACAAGCTATTGAAGCCTTGAAGCAAGGTAAGAGAGTAGCAAGAGAAGGTTGGAATGGTAAGGGATTAAGTATTGAACTACAAGTTCCTGATGAACATAGTAAAATGACATTACCATATTTATTTATGAATTATCCTTCTAAACCTGCAAGTGAATCAGCTCCATTAAATCATATTAATGCAAGAGTTCCTTGGTTAGCATCTCAAACCGATATGCTATCTGAAGATTGGATGATTGTAGAATAATAGTACCTACTACGCTATCATAAGAATGGCGTACCAGAGTAGGTCTTTTGCGTGTTGTTCCCCTGAGAAAGGAATGTAAATTAGAAATAATGTAGGGATTAAAGTAACTCTACCAACACAGAGGGGTTCTCTCCCTCAACATAGGGGAGTGGCGGAATTGGTTAGACGCTATGTGAGATGACAGCAGTTGCTACAAAGTTAAGGGAACATGTAGTGGACACTTGAAAACATATCAAAGCACCACCTTAATGTGTGCATACAGGTTCGAATCCTGTCTCCCTTGCTAATAATAACTTATGTTAAATAGATTACCAACTATTAAGGATACGGTTGTATATACTAGAACTAAACATCAATGTATATCCTGTGGTAGAATGGTTCCTCCAAAGAACTACATGAGATATATAACTTTTAGGTATCACCCACCCTTTACTGTATATGTATGCCGGGTATGTAATGAGCAAGAGGCTCATAATTTACCAGAGGTAAAGATTAAATAACTATATTTGTAAAAACAAAAACCAATTATGAAATTGCACGGAAAAAGAATTCTCATTGAGAAGCCTGTAAAACCTGAGTCTCAGGTATTATTAACAGCAGAATCTGAAGCTGCTATGGAACAAGAATGGATGAAGAGCTGGACTAAACTTAAAGTACATGCTACTGGATCTGAATGTACTAATGTACAACCAGGAGATTTGGTATATGTAGGAAACGCATTAGCTAACTCTGAAATCATTGACATTGAGGGTAGCTTATACTTTCTTGTTAACGAAGCTGCAGTATGCATAACGTGGTAGACATATTAAAGGAACTAGCAGTGCAGATGGATAATCTGCGTAATAATAAAACTGTTCCTTATCTTAACCCATACAAGGGTATAGATGATTGCATAGATCTAGTTAACCGCAAAATACGTGAGCTTGAAAGAAGTAAAGTTAATCAAGAGAGTAACTAGAAAACAATTAAAGATTACTGAATCTGGCCGAAGCACGGACTTTATAGCTCCAAGTTTCGGCCACGGTTGTCTTTATAACTGTAGTTACTGTTATATGAAGCGCCACCGTCCTACGGGATTACAGGTGGCAGATAATGTAGATGATGTATTAGCTGCTATAACTGAGCACTACGTGGATAATGTTTATTCAGATTGGTATAACCAGAATAAACCTAATCAAACTGATGCACATTATATAACTTATGATATAGGTAGTAATGAAGATCTTGCTTTGCATGCTAAGTACTATGACATAGACCATATTTTTAGAACTACATATGGAAGAGGTCATCTTAAATTATCTTTTGCTACTAAGTATGTAAACTATGATTTACCTGATACTTTTAATAGTATTAGAATTAGATTTAGTCTTATGCCGCAGAAGTATTCTGATGTGCTAGAGCCAGAGACCAGTTCTATTATAGAAAGGATACAGGCTATAGATAAGTTTATAGATAAGGGTTATGAGGTTCACATTAACTTTAGTCCTGTTGTAGTAACAGATACTTGGCTAGATGACTACCGAGATTTGTTTATGCTTGTAGATGAGCATGTTACAAATAAGGATAAAGTAAAGTGTGAAGTTATATTCCTTACTCATAATGAGAAGAAGCATACTTATAACTTATTAAATAATATCTCCGGCGAGGATATACTATGGACTCCTGAGATTCAGGAAGATAAGATATCTGGTAACGGTGAAAAGAATATTAGGTACAAGCATGTGCTAAAGAGGGAGTATATTAATCAGTTTAAAGCACTGCATGAGATACTAATACCTTGGTGTACAATACGTTATATTTTTTAAAATGAAAACGCAGTATAGAAACAGGCACGGTGATGTGATCACCTTTGAAAAGAAAGACAATGTAATAGAGATGACTGGTTTCAGTGAGCACTACCGTGTAGGTGGTTGGCCAGGTGAATCAGATATGCCTAACTACAAGTTCTCTATGATAGACCCTAGTGGCGGACCATACATTACTGCGCAAGCAGAGTGGCATGGTGAAGAGATGAGCGGTACAGATATGGGAGATTTCCTATATGACTGGCAAGGTCTTAAGATAGAGTACATTACAGTAGAAGAAGGGTTAGCTAAATTACATTTATGTCATTGACAAAAGAAGAAGAAGAAAGAATCAAGATTGCTAATCTTGTAGTGTGGCTGCAGATGTGTGTATTTGCAGCAGATGAGACCATGAATATTACATGGTTCAATAGGCATAAGACCAAGTATGCTTTAAATAACTTTAGCGATACCGTTGTTAAAGAACATGGTAAACTACTGAAAGCATTTTGGGATATACCTGATCAAATAGATATGCCTAATGTATGCAATAGGCTATCTGAATTTGCGGAACTGATAACCCATATGGATTATGCAGAGATGCAAGATGTAGTAGAATTAATTAAAAATTATTTAAAAGAAAAAAGAAATGGTAACACTAATTGATGTTGTTGTATTAACAGGTGCTGGTTTAGTTGGCGGTATCTGCACAGGATTGCTTATTAGAAACAAGCAAATTAAAAGTCTTAAGGATGAGGTTATTGCTGGTGATAATTCATACGCTCGTTTATTAGAGATGTATATGGAGAAGTTATATACTAATAGAAATACTATTTCTGTTAGAAAAGGACCTGGTAGACCTAAAGGAAGTAAAAATAAAACTAAAAAAGATGGCAAACCAACTACCCGTAAGTATACGCGCAAAAGTAGTAAATAAGAACCTAGAGATAGATCCACTAGGGTCTGCCAAGTTAGGCTTATTTGTTAAAGGATTACAAGAAGGTGAAACGGTTATTATCACCTATGAAGTTCAAACTGAAGATGCTAGCTATGCTCAAATAAGCAAAGTACATAAGCATATTCGTGAACTTGCTAACTATACTGGAGACTCATTTGAAGATATGAAGCTTCAAGTTAAGTTGCGTGCAGGACTTTGCACTGACACTAACTGTAAGTCATTTTCGGAATGTGATAAAGAAGAATTATCTATGGCTATTCAGGCTTCGATTGAGATTGGGGAGCTTGTGGGTTTTTCTCTGTATTAACCCGTTCTCCAGTTTCAATATCTATTTCAATTTCTTCCATTAGACCTTGTTCTTCAGCAAGGTCTTCTAGGAAGATTTGAAATGCCATGACGGTATATATATGATAGGCTAGCGGGGTTTCCTGCTTGCCTTCTTTTATATCCTCCATGATTTGTTTAAAGTGCTCTTTATCTTTGTATTCAAAGTGTTCACCGAGCATTTTATTAAATCTATAATAGAAAATACCGGGTATTTCAGCTTTGATAACTTTACTTTTATCAATGATTTTTACCTTTTGGGTTTTCTTTTCAGACATAACAATTTTATTTGTAACAAACTTATGACTCAAGAAGTTAACATACAAGAAATTAGTCAAAAACTTTATGATAAGGTAAAAGACAAAGGATGGAATAAACTTCGCACTTTTTTATTATCATCTGATATGGATGATATCTTAGAAAAATTAGTGAAAGAAGTTGAGCAAGGTAAACGCTTTACTCCTCCTGTTAAAAGTCTATTTACCGCTTTGGAAAAGTGTCCTATAGATAACGTTAGAGTAGTTATTATAGGACAAGATCCCTATCCACAATTAGGTGTTGCGGATGGTATTGCGTTTAGTTGTGGCAATACAGGTAAGATTGAGAAATCATTACAGTATATGCATAGTTCAATTAAGGATACTGTTGATGCGGAATATGTAGGAAGTCCTGATTTGTCCCCTTGGGTGGAGCAGGGTGTGCTCATGTTAAACTCAGCATTAACTACAACTATTGGCAAACCAGGTACGCACCAAGAATTGTGGCAACCGTTTATGGCCTATCTCCTAGATATATTGACTCATCATAAAGATGGTTTAGTATATGTATTTTTAGGTAAGAAAGCGCAAGAATTTGCTGATATGGTACCAGATAGTAATCATAAGATTATGGTATCACATCCTGCTAGTGCTGCATATAACGGAAGTAAGTGGGACTGTAACGACATGTGGAATAAAATTAATAAACACCTAGAAGAAAATGGTCAATCCCCTATATCCTGGTAGAATTAAGATAAAAACTGTACTAGACCCAAGATTTGGTGAAGTGCATTTTGAAATAGAAGGAAGTAATATTAAGAACAAATGCCTATATGATGCGTTATCTGATTATGGTGTTAATCTAGAAAGAGCTAAAGAAATCTCTGAAGATCTAGCTAAAGATACCAATAGTGGAAAGTATTATCATATGGAGCTAATAGACTATGTAACAAATGGCAGAAAGCGACGTGAAGAAGTTGAGGAAAAGTATTCGGGAGGATCTAGCTCAACTAAACTATGATTTAAACTTAGCAGTAGGTAAATTTTTTAATAACATCCAAGCTAATCTAAACAAGTATGATAAATACATTGGTGAGATTAATGCTCTTGTACCTGGTGTAGATAGCTTTAAAGTTATTATAGAACTGGCCGAAGAGTTGTATCCTGATGATTCTCCTTTCACAAAGAAGATGAAGTATCGTGGTACACAAACTGTTATTATTCGACAAGCTTGTTATTTAATAGGGGTAGAACTTGGTTTAAGTTATTCCCATATGGTAAGAGTACTTAATGATCTACACGGAGAAAAGGTTACACATCACGCTACTATGCTACATGGTGCTAATAAAACCCGGACTGCCTTGGAGATTAAAGATAAGGCCGTATTACCTATATGGAGTAATCTTATGGCTTCTCTTCAGGAAAAACAAATAAAGAAATCATTTGTATCTTTAGCCCCTATAGATAAGCTATGAAAGAACTATTTGACTTCTTAATAACTAAGGGTTTGTCGCCTAATAGTTATTATTTATTGTGGTCCATTTATAATGGTACAGCACCCCAAAACATTAAGGTACCTTTGGAAATGAGAACTGTTGCTCAGCAAGGATATATTGATGAAGAAGGTAAGCTAACTTCTAAAGGTTTAGAAATTGTAAGATTTAACTCTAAAGTTGTAAGTGCTTTACCAGATGATGCATCAGATAATATTGATAAGTATATTTCTATATTCCCTAAGGGTAAGCTTCCTAGTGGCAAAGCTGCTAGAGTAAACAAAAAGAATATAGAAGATGCTTTCAAATGGTTCTTTAAAAATTATACGTATGATTGGGATACTATCCTACGTGCTACATTTTATTATGTAGAAACGTATGAGAAGACTAATTACATGTATATGAAAAATTCACAGTACTTTATACGCAAGCAAAATACAGATAAGTCCTGGGATTCTGAGCTTGCAAACTACTGTGATATAATTATTAATGGAGATGATGAGCCAGAAACTCCTCATTTCAGTGATAACGTAGTATGATTATAAATCTTTTCACAAAAGAAAAGGCATTAGCTTTAATTGTTAGTATCTTTTTTTCAGTACTTAGTTGGTTTATAACCAACACATTAATTATAAAAATAGCCCTGTGGCAGTATTTTCTTATAGAATTACTCTTGCTTTTCCTAAGTTATTTTTATAAATTCGTAGTAGAAAAATTACAGATACCTCGTGCCGAATAGGTACGGGGTTTTTTATCCTTAAACAATGACAACAAAGAAAAAAAATACAAGCTGGAATAGCCAGCGGGAAGGATTTCTTGACTCTTTGAAGTACATGAAGGGACGTCAACAAGGCCAAATCAAAAGCTTAAAGACACCCTGGGATAAGTTTAATGACGCAACAACAAGTGGTTTAGAGTGGAACTCAATGACGGTTATAGGCGGAAGACCGGCAAGTGGGAAAACTCTTATTAAAGATCAAATAGTACGTGAAGCTTTTGTCTTGAATAAAGGCGAAAACTTTAGAGTACTGGAATTTCAGTTTGAGATGATAGCACGTACTTCGGCTATCCGTGAATACTCCAGCGTACTTGGTAAACCCTATAAGTACTTATGCAGTGCTGCAGGGACAATTACCGATGATGATCTTCAAAAGTGTTATGATTACGCAAAAGAAAGAGTACAATACCCTATAGATATCGTAGAGGATCCTTGTACAGTTAATGAGTTCAAAGAAATCATTAAGGACTACATGGAATACTATGCTGAATCTGATGAAGATGGGGAAAAAGTATTTACAAAAACAATTGTAACGCTAGACCACTCGCTCTTACTCAAGAAGGCACCCTTTGAGAAAGACAAATATGACACGTTGTATAATTTAGGTGAGGCGCTAACGGAACTTAAACGTAAGTATCCAATAGCGTTTATTATCTTAAGTCAGCTTAATAGGAATATTGATAATCCTGAACGTAGTGAAGATGGCAAGTATGGTAATTACATACTAGAGTCTGACCTATTTGGAGCTGACGCTTTATTACAGCATGCCGACACATTAGTAGGAATCAACAGGCCTGGGAAACAAAAGATACGCTTATATGGTCCCGATAGATTTATTATCGAGGATGATAAGATTCTTGTAATGCATTTTATCAAGTGCCGTAATGGCGATGCTAGAATGAGTTTCTTTAAAGCCGAGTTTGAAAAAATGAAGATAGTTGAAATTGCTACTCCGCCACAACAAGAAAGAAAAATTAAATTCTAAGTAACATGTCAATAAGTACAACACCAAAAGCAGACAATGTAAAGGATAAGCTCCAAGACCTTAGACAGTATCATCAACCAACTTTTGATGCGCTAGGTATTCCAGATGCACTTTACATCCCTAAGTTAATTTATCGCCCACAAGGTAAAGATGAAATGCATTTCAGCATGTTTGTCGGCGAGCTTCGTAAAGAACAAGATGTTTATACAGAAGCTGTAAGCCAAGCCAAAGATCCTGAAGATATTAATCGCACCTTGTATGTTTGGCGTTATAATCCACACTGGTTAGAAGAATATGATACTACCGAGCCTATGGCTAATGGTCAAGTAAGATATCTTATTCCAGCTGCTGAATTAGTTAAAGTTAACGTCCCTGGTAAAGAAGAGAAAAAAGCTATTTCTACTAAAGGTAAATCTCCTGCAGCTCCATTAACTATGGACTTTGATGAGATTTTAGATCCTAATAGTGACGCACCATTTGACCAATTAACAATTCGTGATTTGGCTGCATTACTATTAAAGAAGCCTGTAAGTAACAAGAAATGGTTGAATGATTTATTAAAATAACATGGAAATTAAATTACCGTTAGAAAAAGTTAAGGCTGTATCTCAAAGCCCAAGTAACTTGATTATCTTTTCAAAGCCTAAGACTGGTAAAACAACCTTGTTTGCCAACTTAGAGAATTGCCTTATTCTGGATTTAGAAAATGGTGCCGATTATATTGACGCTATTAAGATTAAAGCAAGTTCAGTTGAAGAAATCAAGCATATTGGTAAAGCTATTAAAGATGCTGGTAACCCATATCAATACGTTGCTGTAGATACTATTACAGCATTAGAGGAGATGTGTGTTCCTTATGCCGAAGAACTTTATTCTAGAACACCTATGGGTAAAAACTGGTTTACATCAGGTAAGGCACAATATGGTACTATTCTTAGTTTACCAAACGGTGCTGGTTATCCATATCTTAGAGAAGCTTTTACAAAGGTTGTTGATTATATCAAGACCTGGGCTCCTAGAACAATATTGGTAGGACACGTAAAAGACACCCTTCTTGAGAAAAACGGTTCCGAGTTTAACTCTTTAGACTTGGATTTAACCGGTAAACTAAAGAGAATATCTTGTTCTAATTCTGATGCTATAGGTTATCTATACCGAAAAGGCAAAACTAATATCTTAAGTTTTAAAACTTCTGATGAGATTGCCTGCGGTGCAAGACCTGAACACTTGAGAAATCAAGAGTTTGTAGTATCTGAGTTAACAGATGAAAACGTAATTAACGTAGATTGGAGTAAAATTTATATCGATTAACCCTAAGTAAAATGATAAGTACAAAAGATGTAGTAAGTACAACTGGTGGATCCAGTGTACCTAAAGTAATTCAACCAGGTAATGAAACATGTACAGTGTTGAACATTAAGCTAGAACCAGCTCGCTTTAAAGAAGGTGGTTATGATATTATCCTTAACGTTGAAGGTCCAGCAATGGGCGATGACTTTGAAGGCTTTTGGATTAACAAAGATGATCAATCTTTGGGACGCCATTTAGGTCAAGTAGGTCGCATTCGTGCAAGTGAATATCCTTATGCTGATGGTACTACTAAAAGTGGTATTGAGGTAAGTCGTGATAAAGAGCTTCTACGTTTCTTGCAATCTTTTTGTAAGGAAACTAAATCTCTTGAATGGTTTGTGCAGCAAGATAACAAGCATGAAACCATTGAATCTTTATTTGAGGCTTTCAATAATGATAAGCCATTTGCAGGTAAAGAAATTCGCATGTGTATTGCGGGTAAAGAGTATGTGAATAAAGAAGGTTATACTAACTATGATTTATTCTTGCCTAAGTATTCTCGTGGTCAAGTACCATTTGAGTCTGCTAGCATTGAAGAAAATTCTAGTAAAGTTGTAACTTTTGATGAGCAAATCCACGTTAAGAAACGTAAAGTTGAAAGCGTAAGCTCATTTGGTGATGATCAGCCTGCAGCTCCAAAAGCTACGGGTGACTTTGAACTTTAATATCAATTGAATATAGAGGGGAGTGTAATGCTCCCCTTTTTATTCTTAATACATTTAACATGATTAGTACAAAATTACAAGCTACAACTGCTAATAGCATTCCATCTTATTGGGTGTTTGAACATTTTTGCAAATTAGATACTAAACTTGTTGGTCAAAATATCAAGATTAAATCTCCTTTTAATCCAGCGGAGACTAATCCTAGCTTTTGTATATATGTAAAAGGCAATAAATATTGCTTCAAAGATTTCTCTACAGATAATGGGGGCAATCATATTGAGTTTGTAAAACTTATTTATAATTGCGATGCTATACAGGCTGCAACAATTATGCTTGAGGAGTACAACAAAACTATTGAATTAGATGATGAAAGGTTTATTGAACCTGAGGGTCGCTATGAGGTAACTAGCTATCAAGAAAGAAAGTGGACTAACCTAGACGCAGAATATTGGACGCAATTTAAGATTGATTCTAATACTCTTAACCATTATGATGTAAGACCTATTGAGTCTTATATTATGGAGAAAGAGAATGCTCCAGATGTTACTATGAAAAGTGCATATTTCTATGGTTACTTTAGAAGTAGCGGCGAGTTGTATAAAATTTATCAGCCAAAAAATAAAGAGAACAAGTTTATAAAGGTTAATAGTTATATCCAGGGTACAGATCAATTAAAATTTGATAAACCTAATCTTATAATCTGCAGCTCTCTTAAAGATATTATGGCATTAAGCAAGTTTGGTTATAACGCTGAATTTGTAGCGCCAGATAGCGAGAATACAATGATTCCTAGTGGGTCAATTGCAATGTATAAAGATCGTTATAAGGCAATATGTACTCTATTTGATTATGATGAGGCGGGTATAAGATCTGCAGATAAGTATAAAAAACTATATGGGATAAACAAAGTTATCCTACCTATGTCTAAAGACTTATCTGACTCTGTGCGTGACTTTGGTATTCAAAAGGTACATGAAGAATTATTTCCTTTATTAAAAGAAGCATTAAAAAAATAAAATTATGGAAGAAGATAATTTAAAAAGCATAATGCATGCTCAAGCTGTTTATGATTCAAATAATGTACTCACAACTAATAATGGAAGTTATGGAGTTATACATGATTCAATCCCTACGCCTAAATATTATAGTAGTGATTATGATAAATTACTTGATCAGATTGACTCACTTTGTTTACCAGACCAAGCAGATAAGGTAATAGTTAAAATACTTGACACTATTAAAGGTTATGATGCTGAGAATACTCACCGTCACTTAAATGATATGCTAATGCAAATAGCTAGAAAACATGTGGGTTTATAAATTAAAAAAATTAAAAAATAAAATTATGTCAGCAACATTAACAACATATCCTATGCAAGAGGGAGTAACATATGAAACACCTCTTACAAGACATGAGCGTCTTCGTAATAGAATTCAGAAGTACTGCTTACCTGATCAAGCTGATAAAGTAATGCTTACTATATTAGCTGAAGTTCAGGGATATGACGCACAGGATACTCATCGTAATACTACTAGCATTATGGCAGAGCTAGCTGCAAGTACTTTAGGTATAAAGATACCATGAGCTGGATATATCAACATAAAGAATTCACCGAGGACATGATTCCTGAAGGTGCTGTAGGATTTATATACCAGATGGATGTTATCATAGATGGTGAACGCAAGTCCTATATAGGTAAGAAGAACTTCTTTTCTGATGTAAAAACCAAGCTCAGTAAGAAGGCTATGCCTACGGATAAACGTAAGAAGACTTACAAGCGTGTAAGAAAAACTGTATATCAAAATTACTATAGTAGTAATGAAGTATTAAAGAAAGCTCACAAAGCTGGAGTACCTATTAAGAGAACCATCTTAAAGATATGCTACTCTAAGACAGAGCTCTCTTATCAAGAGGTTAAATACCAATTTATGTGTGAAGTACTAGAGAAAGACTTCTGGTTAAACGCAAATATTCTGGGAAGATTCTATAAACAAAAGTAATTATGGCAAGTGTTAAGTTAGCAGCGCTGATGTCTCGTCTAAGAGACTTAGATATTCAGCGTGTAGAAGTTAGATATGATGGCTCTGGAGATTCTGGAGCTGTAGAAGATGTAGAATTTTATAAGGAAAAGTGGGAATCTGTAGATGTACCTGAAGATATTGAGGAACAATGCAAAGAGTTAGGTTATCACATATTAAACTACCACTATAACTGGGACTGGTATAATAATGATGGTGGTTATGGTAGTGTTATTATAATACCTGGTGAAGACCGTATTAGCATTGATGGTTATGTTAGAAGTGTTACTGAGGCAGATGATACAGTATCTGTAGATAACCTAGAATTCTAATGGCACACCCATATGACCATGCCCGCAGCTCCGTTAAGAAATGGGGTGGGGAGATTGGAGATTACTTACCTATTCATGAGTGGTTTGATGAAACTAAGGGGTGGCTAGGAGATAGTCGCCACAGGTTATTCAGACATCATAGTGAAGGTATCTTCCAATGTGAAGAAATATTTGGTATCTATATTACTAACTCAGCCGGTAAAAAGGTTATGGTAAGGTATATAGGTGAACAGCATGTAAAAGAAGATTGCAATGGTTATATACCAAGTGCAAAAGAATGGATTACTAATCTAGACAAGCCACCGTTGTGGATGTTAAAAACCCAAAAGATAAATGACTAAACCAACAAACATGTTTATGGTAACCAAGGTTGTGTTACCTACAGAAAATGATGATAATCTTAGTATCTATGGTGAATACACTTTACCTGATGTAGATATTTTTAAAGAAGGTGACGTAATTACTTACAGTGAAATAGACGGCTTACCTTTTCATGTAAATGACATTATAATGAACATGAAGGCTGGTGATGATCCTAAAGATGCCATCGGTATATACAACAGTAAAGAAGCTAGGGAGCATATTAAACCCGGTACAATGCTATTTGTAAAAAGTTCTGAGCCTGCTATTGCAGATACCATTATTAAAACAGATGATTATATTAATCATTGGACTATGGCAGATAATTATGCTATGCGTGTACATGATTATAATCTTTATGGCACCCTTGCAGATTTTAGAAAATATAATTACGCAAGAAAAGGATACCTTGCTGGATTTGCTGCGGCAAAGCATGTATTTACTAAAGAACTTGAAAAACTAAATAACCTTTTAAAGTAATGACTGAAGTACATAAACTTACAGAGCAGAATTATTTTAACTTGCAAGATATGATGAACTCAAGCGATGCTGAGAATCATACCGTTGCAAAAGCTTTGATATCTAATCTAGATGTTAAAGAGAATCTTGTATATTTAATCTTATTGTATAAAGAGTTACCTTCTGCTAATACGCGTAAGCAATTCTTTGACGAAAAAGTAATTGCAGATCTTAAGTTATACTTTGAAGTAGACTTAGGTTATGCACATGTAGATTGGGATAACATAATAAACTATTTCTCTGCACCTAATCAAGACCCGTTACATTTAGGATTCTGCCTTAGCAGATTCTCTCATGATGTAACTAACAGATTGCATGATGCGGGGTTTGCCTTTATTAAGAATTACAAAATTAATCTAGTGCCTAAACATGGATAAACATGAAAGCCTAGCCAAGACCGGTAAAGAACTAATGTTAAAGGAGCCCTTCTATGGGCTCTTTCTCATTGGTCTAAACAAGGTGTGGCAAAAGAGAGTTCCTACCGCAGGTGTGAGTAAGAACAATATTAATTATCAGCTTACGATAAATGAAGATTTCTGGAACAGCCTGAGCTCTGACCACAAGCTTGGTCTACTAAAGCATGAGCTATTGCATATAGCATTCTTCCATTTAACTATGCATGATAACTTTGCAGATAAGCGCCTAGCTAACATAGCTATGGACTTGGAGAT